>Ga0163217_1049133_pt1 | contig 10655 bp, 9 predicted proteins | sample SynspAceP_FD_185933 | JGI IMG/M metagenome (GOLD analysis project Ga0163217, IMG submission 185933) | Saline lake microbial communities from Ace Lake in Antarctica - Synechococcus sp. Ace-P (PacBio error correction) | ecosystem: Environmental > Aquatic > Non-marine Saline and Alkaline > Saline ...
GATAAGGGTTCTTTAAAAAAAAAAGCTAATGTTTCCCTGAAAAACCGAAACCTTTTTTTGGGAACTAAGATAAATTTCAGAAAGCATGTTTAACCAATAAAGTGCCAGACTACACAAGCAACTGAAGAACAGCCAAGTTTTATTTTCGAAAAACATTCTCGCTTTTTTAACAAGCGCTTTAAGATGGCGTGTTCAAAATCCTGTCTCGGACCCAATATGGGGATCGAATCTCGCGAGCATAGATACCCAGCTGGTACCGTCGGTTCGTAAAAAATGGTATGGGCTTTGGGTAAATTAATATCTTTTTAGGAGCGGTGTGCATATTTCGAGCAGCATTTCTACCAAGATTTGGTTTTATTCGCCTGAGAGAGAGGTTGAATAACATTGGACGACCGGCAATATTTATGATCTCGGAGGTTTTTTATGACTCCGCGAAATCTCTAAAAGTATATATCTGCTATATCATCAAGGTCATTGTCAGCCTGGAGGAATAGAGTATAATCTACTCTATGCATGTCTGTTTCCCGTGGGTTTTGTCCGTTCGGCGATCAATGGCTGCTTTCATAATTTCGTCAACGGGTTCTGACCCTTAGGGCTAACACCACTGTCATAGCCCTCCCGAATAGCTTGCTTTAGTCTAATTAAAATATTTCCTATTACGTTCCTCGTCCAAAACGTATTAAGATGTCGCATTATTCGCTGTCGTTGGCCGAACCTCCATTTTTAAATTTGGCAATTTAATCCAATTTCTCTTGCGGGCCTGCGGTAATGGTCAATGAATTTTCGGACTGTAAGCCATAATTTCATTCTTTAAAATAAATCAAATATAATATCGCAATTTAAAACATATTAATCAATATACTTTTTTAAGAAAGATTTTGGCGATAATAAACGAGAATTTACTCCATTTTCGACCGAGTTTGGGGTGGTCCCAAGGATTTTATGCTTTAAAACAACATGCCGCCTTATGCCTCCATTAAACATTCTGGGAAGCAATTTTGATCATTAGTGAAAAAATTAGTTTTTCTAAAAACAGTCTTTTTTTGGACAATGATGACTAGTAAGAATTATCTATTCAGATTTAAAATCGTCATCCCCTACCCTCTTGTACTTTTGAATATCTTGTCATTCATCCTGAACCCGTTTTATAGAACCTCTTCGTACCCTTTGCCCCTATTGCCCACAAACGAACTGAATGCATAGAACGCCTTTCCGCAATAAATGATTCCTGTTGGATCACTTGATTGTCTTTTGGATCGCTTCGCCCACACTTTTCGAAGCCCGTGTCCATGTGTGGTGCACAAATTTCTGGATGCAGGTTGGGGTAGCTTTTTTCAAATGTTGAGCATAAAGGCGAACCTTGTCGTAACCTTCCCCTTTCCCATTAATGGCCCGCCATAAAGGTTTCTTCAGATGGTCCCGCCGTTCTTTAACTAGTCCCCGTTGAATGATGGGACTGTTGTTCCTGCTAATATTTTAGTTACATCGGGAACGGAATTCAAATAAAGGCCCTGTCTTTTAGAGAGCCGTGCAACTTGTTCCGTGTCCGTATAAATGGATTTGATCTCGAAACCATTTTTTTCCGTTCTGGTAAACATAGAACCTCTTTGGCATTGAAAAATGCGATATAGTCCTTTGGCGATTTTTTCACAAAGGGGCATGCATCCGTTCGCATATTTCACATAGGAACCCAGGCGACCATTTTTCATATTGCTTATGTAAACAGGATCATTTTTTCATAAAGCTTTGGAAAAATCATGGCAGGGAAAAAAGCGGATGCCTTCCAGCTTCGGGCTGTTCTCCGAATTCTTTCAGCGCCAATAGTTCAGCACCGAATGATTTTGATGTACAAATCCCGGTGGATACATATTGCTCCATTGGCCTTGGGGAAAGGTAAAATTTTTCCCAAACGGACTGGGGACCCGATGCCTCTGTTCCGAATTGGCAAAAGACAACTGGTTGTTCGTGATACTTTACCCCAAAGCCTGGAACAAATAGCCGGACGCTTCCTTTTCCATTCCCGACATTCGAATTATGCCTTTTTCCACAACCTTGCGATAAGGTTGAACTTACCTTCCCAAGGTTTTCCAATTTCCCTTTTTGGTTTCAAGGTTGATATAAATCCTTTCCCTGACCGTAAGGGATTCCCGTTCAAGAAGCTTTTCTTTCAACAATTCTTTTTGATTACTTGGTAAATAGCGTTCAAGGAATGAGTTTTTTTGAGGTTGGCTAATATATGGAAGGATATCCCGATAAGCTTTTTGGTCATGATACTTTCCCGATAGCAGTCCGTTCCGTTCTGGGGTTTAAGATGGGATGTTTGGAATGCCTCCTTTATCAATTTTTTGGATCTCTATTCCGAACCTGGACTGCTAATTGGTTTATCGATTTCCGTGGGTGTTTCGTCACCTTTTCCAAAAATTACTGGTCGCAAAATATCCTATTTCTCATTTTTTGGCCCAGCTTCCTTTTCCGTGAACTTATCCGATCTATCATGGATGGTATATCCCTTGATGGCAAGCCCTTTCTGTCAGTTTTGATATCGATGTCCTGATATTCCTTTGACACTGGCTGCCTAATTTCTCCTTAGACCGAAATTGTCTTGAAAGAGGCAAGGTTATGTTTTTTCTATCCCTTTGTTTCAGCAAACGTTTGGCGGTGCTATCGGAATTGCTCCTTGGATTTTGAATTGGCCTTCGTGAAGACCTTTTTGAGTTTCGTCGGTGCCGCTCAAAGTCTTACGGTTGCACTGGCGGTGGATCGTTGATCGAAGCGGGGTCACTTGTAGCCTTTTTGATTGTCCCAGGCCATAGGCCACCCATATCCTCTTGCCCTGATACGTTTTTTGTTGCTCTTTTCGATGTGATAGGGCTTTACTCGAGTTTTTAGCCAGTCTCCCCGAGATACCTTTGGCAGCTTTTGGTTCTCGCTTTCTTTGGAGGATTCTCGCTGAGCACATCCTGCAAATAGTACTATCGTCTTGGCCAGTGTCATCTGGTGCCGAAGCCGTGTTTGTTGTTACTGGTAATGTTTAGATCGTGTTAGTTCGCCTCTCTGCTGTTTGTGTACGCTGGCGAGGGCGGAATAGGCCGAACTTTTTTTTCAAGGTATCGTTGAGGGTGGCCACGTTCTCTTCTGTAAGGTATTGAAAATTCCGAGGAAGCCTTTCGCATCAATCGTCCACATGGTCCGTATTTATATGGAACATGTTTCGTGCCCGGTATCGGTATGTGGCCTTACCATTCAAAGGTGCTGTTTCGCCATAGCACACATTTGCTGCATGCTATTCCCTGCGAGACTGCTTTGACGCGTTTTGTCATCTAGGTGCTCCCCTAGGGGAAGGTTCACAGGGTATTATGCGGCATAACGGTTCTTTGGTGGCATTGCGCTGTCCCTAGGAAATGGAAGTCGCTCCCGAAGAACTTTTGCGAATATGTTCCCTGGGAGTACATCGTTCCATAGCCGAGTATGCACATGCCTCTCCTTGCGAAAGAACATACTTCAGCATTCCTTGACAGCTTTTCCCCATATCCTATCCTTCTAACATCCCGTTTCGTTCCATTATTGTAATTTCAATAAGTGCGCCAAGCAGTTCATTGGTCCTTCGTATCCTTTCCATCAACCACTGTGGGACTTCTCTGGTTCTTGAAGTGTGCCAGTTTTACCAGTTGGTTGCTGTTTTGCCTGCCTATCCTGTGATATGGGTGGGCAAGGTCCATGGTGGTTCGGTAACCTCTCCTTTCCCGATTCAGTCCAACACGAGCCTTCTCAGAAAGGGGACTTTATCACGCCCCTTTCACAAATATCCAGAGTGATAAGATTTCGCAGACAGCCCAATTTATCATATTCCGAATCGTTGAACCGATCGAGCATTACCGTTTATGGTATCCGCTTACTTTTTTCCCATCGTTTATACGGCCTCTTTCCTGCTTTCCATTTCCTTTGCTCTTTTAGGCAAACACTTCGTCAGAAGGTAGACAATTCTAAAGTTACTTTAAAAAATACAACTCTTGCTTATCTTTTTCAGATAAATATAGTTGATCGATAAACTTGATATAACTATCTTATAATCAAATAATTTAACCTCTTAAAACCATATCGAACCATATGAATTCCCCCTCCCCCCCCCAAAAATGGGTAGCACGTTAGAAGATTTTAATCCGGGTCCAATTAATGGTGTTAAAAATTAAGGAATCATGAAAAGAAATCCTTCAGTGTGGGTAGGGACGAAAGAAAGGTCCCAAGCGTTTGTTTTCGCGCTTGTACTTTTGCGCGGCTCCGAGGGGGTTAAAAAACCCGGAAACCGAAGATGGCTGAATGTTAGATTGGCGAAGTCTCGAGTCTGGTTCTGGTGGTTTTGTGTACTTGAGGGGGTTTTTTAAACTTCCGCAAGGGCTTGGACAATCAATGGCTCACAGAGCGTGTCAAAATGTGCCTGTTTCTAATCAGTTGGAACAATTTATCATTCCTTTTTACCAGCAAACCAATATTAGCTTTATTGTTTTTGCCCTTCATTAAAAGGCTAAAACAGCTTTCTCTACTTATTTTGCCGTGTGAAATCTTCAAAACTAAAGGGTTCTGTGTCTTCATGATATTTTGATTATCAAGGTAGCTTAAAGGCTTAAGTTTTGTCATTAAACAACATCTGTCAGATAGTAAACCCCCCCTGTTTGAAGGAGCAGTCTCCTCTAAAATTCAATTAGACCAACATAACGTAACTGAGCTATATATCTTTCTATTGAACTTTTTTCGTGCTAAGTTTTCGGTCGTTACTCTATAACAGGACTTCTTTGCCTTCAACATCGGGCTATAGCAAAGTAAGAAGAATGCTTAGTTTTTTCCTTTAGCATCCGCGTAGTTGCTCCTTCAATGCCTCCTCATTTGCACCGTCATGGAGTTCCGACAATGTAACAATTTAAGGAATTACAACTGTTAAAAACGTAGCTCTTGCTGTTAATATAGGGTAGCGAGAGCATCTATTCTTTTGGGAATGTGTTTATTATACTTGCTAATGCTAAGTAAGGGAGAAAATTGCCTTTTAAAAAAGCAACTGTGTCCGATAAGCACGCCGAAAAAACAAAAAAGACAGTGTATCATAATTTGTTTTGTTATACTGTTGAGATTTCTCTATATGGTTCCCCACCTTGGGCTTCCGACACCAGGGACCACCTGATATGAGTCCAGGTTGCTCTAAATACCATAAAAAACCTGGACTATTTATTAAAATTAGGACCAGGAAATTCGCTTTTTGTGCATCTACTCTTTCAAACTACGCTTATCTGAAAAAGCAATCGGGAAACCGCAAAATTGCGAAGATGCAATTTTTACTACCTTTATTTTGCAACGCTGCAAATCAAGAATTACACAGCTTAATTAGACCTTAAATAACCTCTGACCCACAATATCATTCTTCCCCACTTGGCAAATTGGCCGAGGGATATCTTCCTGGCATAAGAGCTCTTATCAACACTCCAATTGGGTACCTCTTGGGATGTAGAAAGGCCACCAATTTGGTTGTCCCCGCTTCCCTTCTTTGGGTGGTTTTGTATTTAAAACGGTAAACCTTCCTTGGTCTATAGCGTTCCTTTCAGCTTCAATATCGTCTACTGCAAAGGCAATTGTGTACTCCCTCTCCCTTGTTTAGTCAAAAATTTTAGCTATGGGACTAAGGTTTTTCATCACAAATGGCCTGTCAATAAAAATTCAATTTATTGGGACCTGCTTTAAAAAGGACGTTTTCCAAACTCCCTCAGAGGCTACTCTCTTCTCCTCTAATGGTGGCAACTTCCTCCCAATTGAATTTTCGAACAAAGCATTTGGAAAGCCTCCAAATCATGTACCGCTATTTCCCAGATGTTCAATTTGTTCATATTTGTACCATAATTTTAGCTGAAATGCGATTTACTTTGAGTCTGGATAATTTTTTGCCGTCTTCCATTAATTTATTACTATCCTTAATGGGCTTTATTACCCCCTTTTTATCAAAATACTAACATTCCCACATATCTAGAAAGCTAATCGTTTCCAAATCATAGAATCTACATAAATTATCGTATTTTTTGCCCTATGGAACACAACGACAGAAGAAAATAGGCGGGGTTATACAAAAAGATATCGCGGATATTTTACAGCGTGCGGCAAACCCGATGGTGACTAAAAGGTACGCTAATGTCGGTATCCAAAGTGTCCCGGTCACCTCTGATCTCTCCATTGCAAATTTATGTTTAGTTTTTCCTTCTACCAGGGCAAAGAATTAATGGATGGTATAAAATCCAATCAGCCTTTGATCAAGCACGAACTGCACAGCGCACCAGAAAATCAAATTAAGACGGGTGCCCTGAACTTTTATTCTTTTAGATGATTCCCTTAGAAATAAAATAGACGGCATTGAAAAATCGCTTAAGGGCGAAGAAAAAATCCTGTTAAGAATCCTGATCTATTAGGAAAAGGAAAAAATCATAAGGTTGAACTTCCCTTTATACATAGCAAAGGCGGTCCTTGCGTTCCAAGAGTAGCCAAAATGCCGTAAACATCATCAAATTTTATTACTTTTCTGGTCATCGGTTTATTGGATCGGGCAGCTGCTCTTTATTGTGCTTTCGGTTGTTGCAAGGACTAAAAAACGTTTAGCCTTTCCTATACCAATATGGTAGACCCAGATTTAAAGGCACTGCCGTTAACTGTAAAATTTTTTAGCGTTTCGGAAGTCCCAGGACAAAAGAACTTCAGGCAATTAAAGGGGCGCTGTGGCCTATTCCAAAGAAATTGAGGAACAAGGTAATTTTGACCATGAACCAAAAACACCCATATTTGCTTATAAAGAAATTGATTCCACCTATACAAAAACGAACACCCATAGATAGTAGCCTATACTTTTACGGAGATTGGGCAATAAACGGATTACAGGGGTAGCAGCCAAGGTATCGTTTTAATCTTTTGGTCTGAGTATCAACAATTTAGAATCCGTTAGTTTATCAGAAGTGGCCCCAAACCAGGTAAGGATTGTTTGGGGCCAACGTTTGGTTAAGGACAGCGTACAATGAACTTTCTCTGTAATTAGCGGCATATACCAAATTGAAGAGGAAGTTAGATCGAAAAATATATTTTTGCCGATCTTGGCCATTGGTACAAGCCTTACTGGAAGGATGTACCCCAAAATATCGGGTATTAATTTTAAGTTGACCAACAAACTCAATAATTCTCAGACTATAAAGACAACAAAATTGAAACGGTATTTTTTTCGGTACAAAAGTTGTTCTAAAGGACCCCTAATGGACGCGAGATAGGGGTAGTGGCGAGATTTCCGGTTTTTTATCCTGTGGAGGGTATTTATTTCTTCCGGTGTACTGTCGGCGCGGGAGTGAAGTGGCGGCTGGGTTGATTGTGCTGTGGTTGGTGTTCACGAACTGCTTTCGAACACTTGGACCGAAATACCTTCCTTTGTTGTCTAGTTTTGAGAATTAATTGACGTTTGTGGTAACTTAAAAATTAATAACTCGATATTTGGTATATCCTTTTCCAGTAAGGGCTTGTACAATGGCAGATCGGCAAAAAATATATTTTCGATTAACTCCTCTTCAATTGGGTATTGCCCGCTAATTAAAGAGAAGTTTCATTGTAGCTGTCCTTTTAAACAACGTTGCCCCAAAATCCCTTACCTGGTTTTGGGCAGCTCTGATAACTAACGGATTTCTAAATTGTTGATACTGCGACCCAAAGATTTAACGATACCTTGGCCTGCGACCCCTGTATTGCGTTTATTGCCAATCTCGGTAAAGTATAGGCTACTATCTTATGGGGTTGTGTTTTTTGTATAGGTGGGATATCATTCCTTTTTATAAGGCTAATATGGGGTTTTGGTCATGTGGTCAAATATACCTTGTCTCAATTTTTTGGAATAGGCACAACGCCTTTTAATTGCTGAGTTTCTTTGTCGGTGGGAACTCCGAAACGCTAAAAAATTTCCAGTTTAAAGGCAGTTGCTTTAATGCTGGGTTTACCGTATTGGTATGGAAAGGCTAAACGTTTTTAGTCCTTGCAACCGGAAAGCACAATTTAAAAAAAGGAAGCGGGTGGATGCGTCCCCCAGGGTCTCGATCAATAACGATGACAGAAAAGTAATAAATTGATGATGTTTACGGCATTTTGGCTCTTTGGAACGCAGTACGCTTTGCTTATGTATAAGGGAAGTTCAGCCTTTGAAATTTTTTCCTTTTCTCTAATAGATACAGGATTCTTAACAGGATTTTCTTCGCCCTTAAGCGATTTTTCAATGCGTCTTTATTCTAAGGAATCATCTAAAAGAATAAAGTTAGGCACCCGTTTAATTTGATATTCTGGTGGCGTGTGCAAGTTTCGTGCTTGATGCAAAGCTGATTGGATTTTAATACATCCATTAATTCTTTGCCTTGGTCGAAGGAAAATCTACATAATTTTGGCAATGGAGAGAATCAGAGGTGACGACACTTTGGATACGGACATTAGCGTACCCTTTTTTGTCACCAGTCGTTGCCGCCGCTTGGTAAAAATATCCGCGATATCCTTTTTGTATAACCCCGCTATTTTTCTGTGGTTGTGTTTTCATAGGGCAAAAATACGATATATTTGTAGATTCTATGATTTTGGTAACGGATTAGCTTAGATTTGTGGAATGTAGTATTTTTGATAAAAGGGGGTTAATAGCCCATTAAGGATAGTAATAAAATTAATGAAGACGGCAAAAAATTATCCAGACCTCAAGTAAATCGGCATCAGCTAAATATGGTAAGATATGAACAAAATTGACATCTGGGATAGCGGGTACATGATTTGGAGGCTTTCCATGCTTTGTTCGACAAATTATTGGGAGTGCACATTATGGAGGAAGAGGTAGCCTCTGGGGAGTGAACGTCTTTTTTAAAGCAGTCCAATATTGGATTATTACGGCCATTGGGATGACAATAGTCAATGCTAATTTTGATAACAAGGAGAGGGAGTACACATATTGGTGGCTTTGCAGTAGACGAATATTAGATTAAGCTGTTTAATGGAACGCTTGAAAGGAAGGGTTTTCCGTTTTAATACAACCCCAAAGAAGGGAGCCGGCAAAATTGGTGGCCTTTCTACATCCAAGGGGTCAATTGGGGTGTTTGGATAGAGTAGCAGGAAAAGATCCCTCGCAATGCAAGGTGGGGAAGAATGATATTTGCTGGGTCAGAGGTTATTTAGTCTAATTAAGCTTGTAATTTTGTTGCAGCGTTTGAAAATAAATAGTAATATTGATCGCAATTTGCGGTTCCCGATTGCTTTTTCAGATAAGACGTATTTGAGGTTAGAAGCAAAAAAGGAATTGGTCCTATAGCTCAGTTGTTAGAGCCCTGAATCATAATAGGTGGTCCCTGGTTGGAGCCAAGGTGGGACACTTAGAAATAAGACGTTTTTACATAAATTTGTAACTGTTTTTTTATATTTTGTTTTTTTTTCGGCGTGCTTTCGGCGTGCCTTTTTTAAAAGCATTTCTCCCTTACCTTAGTTAGCAAGTATAAATAAACACTTCCAAAAGAATAATGCTCCGTCTTTAAAGAAGCTACTTTAAGTTGTATTCCCTTAATTGTTATTGTCGACTATACGGTGCAAATGAGGGAGATTGAAGGAGCAACTAAGGGGTAAAGGAAAACTAGCTTTTTACTTAAACTGCTCTAGTCCGATGTTGAAGGCAAACGAGTTCCCTGTTATAGAGTAAAGACCGAACTTGCCGAGTTCATAGAAAGATATATTGCTGCAGTTACGTTATGTTGGTTAAATTGAATTTAGAGGAAATGGCCTCCCTCAACAGGGGGGGTATTCTGACAGATGTTTTTAATGACAACTTAAGCTTTAAGAACTACTCTGATAATCAAAATATCATGAAGACAAGAACTTTTGTTATATTGAGATTTCACTACGCAAATAAGTAGAGAAAGTGTTTTAGCCTTTTTAAATGAGGCAATAACAATAAGGGCTATTGATATGGTTTGTGGTAAAAGGAATGATAAAGGAATTTTTTTCACTGATTTAGAAACAGGCACATTTTGACACGCTCTGTGGCCCATTGTTGTCAGCCCTTGCGGAAGTTAAAAACCTACTTCAAGTCCAAACCACCAGAACAGACTCGCTTCGCCAATCTAATTCAGCATCTTTGGTTTCCGGTTTTTTAACCCCTCGGAGCGCGCAAAAGTAAAAGCGGCGAAAAAACGCTTGACCTTTCTTCTCCCTACCCAAATAAAGGATTTTTCCATGATTCCTTAATTTTTTTAAACACCATATTAGGGGACCGGATAAATCTCTAACTGTTACCATTTGATTTCAAATATGGGTTCGATATGTTTTTAAGAGGTTTAAATTATTGATTATAAGATAGTTATTTCAAATATCTGATCAACTATTTTATTTTGAAAAAGATAGCAAGTTGTATTCTAAGTAACTTGAATTGTCTACTTCTGAGAGTGTTTGCTAAAAGAAGGCAAAGGAAAGTGGAAGCAGGAAAGAGGCGAAACGATTGGGAAAAGTAAGCGGTACCATAAGTAATGCTCCGGTTAACGGAATTGGAATATGAATAATTGAGGCTGATCTGGCGAATTTATCACTTGGCTATTTGTGAAAGGGGCGTGATAGTTCCTTTCTGAGAAGGCTCGTGG
>Ga0163217_1088523_pt1 | contig 10655 bp, 5 predicted proteins | sample SynspAceP_FD_185933 | JGI IMG/M metagenome (GOLD analysis project Ga0163217, IMG submission 185933) | Saline lake microbial communities from Ace Lake in Antarctica - Synechococcus sp. Ace-P (PacBio error correction) | ecosystem: Environmental > Aquatic > Non-marine Saline and Alkaline > Saline ...
CCAATACTTATACCCAAAATAGAAAAATTAAAGAAGATGTCAATCATAGAACCGTAGAACCCATAATAAATTCAAAAATACACAATAACCACAAATAAAATAATTTAAAAAATTATTAAAGAAAATATGTAACAACACAAAAATTAACACCACCAAATATTGAATATTCCCGCACCACACCCCCAGTCATAACACATCACTAACAAACAACACCCAACCAAAAACAACAAACCCTATCTCAACCACAATTGAAATGAAAATTGCAAGCCCGTAACTGCCCCCCAAAGAACGAGGCACGACCTTACCGAATGAGGTCGCTCATTCAGTATCTATACCCTATCCCAATTATAATGACGCGTCTGGGCGTATTACCACTTATACCCATAATAAAATACAGTCTGAGGATATGTACAGCAGGGCTTTATTATCCTTGGAGGATAAATCCAAGTTGGATAATCCAAATCCCCCAAAACCTTAATCTCTATGCCATGCTTACAACAGGATATTGATACTATCAAAAGCGAAAAAACAAGAAAAAACTTATAAGTTAAATAGGAACGTGCATCTAGTAGAGATAAATAGAAAAGAAGACTCGGAAGACCTTGGAAAAAACGATTCATAAAAAGAAGCAGGTAATTGATTCCCCCTCCAAAATTGCAAAAATAATAAATGCAATAAGAAATACAAGGGTCAAGTAAAAAGAAATCGCAGCCCAATGGGATTTCTGTAAAAACGGGAATCTCAAATGAGAATAGGCTTTACAAAATAAGGAAGCTTTAAAGAGGAATACCCGCATGTTTATTGTTTGGTAAAATCTTTTAGGCTGGAACAGCTATATGTATTCATTTTTTTAATGCCCATTCTGATTTAGCCATTTACCCTAAATTGTCAATTAACTACCAAAAAATTTAAAAAAAATAATAGGAAAAAAAAAATCCCCGGGGTTTAATCAATTACCTTTTCCGAATTTAGCCTTAAATTGAGAAAATAATTAATGTTTAACTGACTACACGCCTACACGTTTACGTTTTTGACCTTAGATAAAAATATTTTGGGTTATATAGTATATTTCGTGAGTTTCGACCAAACTCCATAACCCGAAGGCCACGTTCGATCCAGTCCCGCTAACTAGGAAAGACAGGGCTTCACAGAAATGTGGAACTTTTTGATCCCTTCCGAAAACATACCTAAAACATTTTATACGTGTTTTGATTAATCGCAAAAGTGCGTGTGTTTAACCTATCAGCGATATATCATAATATGGACCTGACCATTTGGTTGTGTCTATCTAAAAAAATAAAATACTAATTCAAATTGAATAACAAATAGAGTTCTAAATTTGCTTTATATTACGTCTACATTTGATGATTATCCTGTCAATATCGCTCTAAGTATTTTAAAGAACAATGGAATAAGTTTAAATCAACACCTAGTAAGGCGTGCCATTATGAATTAAACGACAACATAACCCACCGATCCAAACTGTTAGACATTCAAAATGCGATTACTCCGAATTAACGCGTAAGCCTGAACAGTTCACAAATTGCGTTAAAAGGAAAAAGATCAGCGTGCAAAAAATTGGTGAATGCCATGAAACGCATCCTATAAATAATCCACATGAAAAAATATCTAATCCGTACAACGCCAACCTGAACGATACAAGAGGATGCATGAAACCAATAAATGATATTGCGAACACACCAATTATTTTATTCGAAAGTTAAACCTGGCAAACGAGATTACTCCAACCAAGATTATCATAAAAGCCGAAGTTTTAAGGTAGTACCAGGAGCTAAAAGCACTTTATCCAGATCCGTACAACTTTCATTTAACGAAGGTAATTTCATTATAAAGCGCCATCCTTTATTACTGTATGGTGATCAGAGCAAGCCGAAATTCGATACGATATAATGCAAAAAACTGGCACCCGATCCGCGATAGTGAATTGCTAGTAGACAAAATTATGCTGCCACAATGAAAGCATGCCAAGCGCGTTTGCAAGAGAAAAAACAACTAAGAATATCGTAACAACAAATCCCAAGAAATAAAATCATCAAAAACCTCCAAATTTCAATCATGAAGAAATAGAATGGCTTACAACAGGACTTTACATCGGAAGGAAAAACTAAACCAAAAACTGTCCTTCCAAAAACAACGCTTATCACGACTAGAGTTGTTTTACTTATAAGCATTCCCGGATGGCCATTTTTTAAAAAAATGTTTAAGAAACGATGGGACAAGAGAGGATGAATTTTGGTAGTCCATCACCATTTATCTATTGGGGAGAACTCGAGGCAACAACGAGCCTGAACCATTTTTGATGTTCGGCCAATCCGATAATATTGATCTTTTTTTAGGTGACTCTCACTTCCCCAGCAATTTTGGAACCTATCTACAAAATGAGCCAAGGACCTGGAGGCATGTAAAGGAATCATGTCTACCCGCATGACCCTATGCCCGCGCTACTATCCCAACGTACTAGAACAGCTTGCATACACCATCTACGAAACGCCGCAATGGTTTTGAAGCTGGTACGCAATGGTATTTTCATTTTCTTAGACAGCTACCTTGGAGGACAATGTAATAGACAGCGATGAAATAGCCCTGTTGATACGCAATGTATCGACATAAATGCAACCGAATTAGGTTCCCACAAATAGAACAGTGTTTAAACAGAGATTGTATCTCAAGGTATTGTGGGGATTGGCAAGCAGTAGATGGAAAGCCTTGACGCCCTGACTCCTTTGTAAAAGAAAGGAAAATACTTCCGCCATAGTAGATCGTATGAAGAAATAAACGGCTACCTGGCCGAGTATACAAGAAATAGAAGTTCGCCACAATTAACTACGACATTAATTTTCACCGGCAGTAATGCCGTAAAGAGCGGAACCAAAAATGGACAAATGACCCCTTCCCATGTTGAAGGCCGGAAAAAATATAAAAAAATGTGTTTTCCCAATAAATAATTCTACTTAATACAGTAAACGGTTATGAAATGCTAACCATTGGATACCTGCGTAGTCTATACGTTTATCATCAAATTCTACACATCGTGCCTCACAACCAAGCTTTGGCCCTTCTCTAAAATTTGCATAACGCTTTTCATCTCCGAAGAAAAGTAAAATCATCCGTGCGTTTAATTAAATAAGAAGTTGGCTAATTTCGGAATCCACGTCATAACCCACCAACCGCACTAAAAAGAAATCCACGCGTTACGCTCCTCATATATGACTATACCTACAGCCTTTCATGGACTACACACTAGCGAGTAGACTCATCCGCTACTCAACTCTAATTTATACACCAGCCCTTCCAACGCCCCTCAATTCAAATCACTCAGGTGTCTCCATTGCCATTTCCACCAACTGTCAAACCTTTCGCGCTTAGCAGATTTGTGGCAATATCAAACCTTAATTGGTTGCGTTTGATAAAATCCCCGCGAATATTATACTAATGGGAGATTAAGGAACACACAATAAGTACCTCGGATTCTATGCACTTCCAGAGCCACAACCTACCCGAAGTCAGAAAGCGAAACACTTGAACATTCCCCTATGAAATCAGACAGCCTACAAGTCAACAGACTCTAAGGCCAAAAGTCATTTTCAGGAAAACAAACATAACATATGGCAAAAACAAAAAACACCAGGAAAAATATAGTGCCTATATGTACAAAAGTTGCTCCCTGAAAATAAGACTCGTTGCCCATAGCTTAATTGGATCGCACACATTAAATAGTCAATACCTCATTTCATATAGAACAAACAAGAACAAAATAAAGCTTGAACCCTTAAGCCCCACTTACCACAATAACCCCTTCCAATTAGCAGTGCCCAATATCAAAATTTACGCGCGATAAGATCATGAATAAAAAATCCATAGAGTCACCAAGAAGATCACCCAGAGCCAAACCTCCAATTAGCCCTTTTGTGATCATAAAGCATAAGATCTTTAATATATTATAATAAATCTTATTATAATTAGAAAACTACATGGACGGAAAGTCCATAGTCTAACGGCGGCTACAGTCTAGCGACACTCAAAGTCCCCTAATTATTCATGCTCAATATAAAGTTGCGTACACGACTCCGGCTTCCTATGGTCTCAAGATAATCATGACCATCCAATCATAATATCCCAAACTCCAAGCAACCATAACCTAAGCCCAAAAATGTCTCCAATATCGTGTCTTCAAATCCGAACCCCGAGCTTCGTGAGCTCGGACCTTCAATTCTTACTAAACCGCTCACACTGAGATGACGTACCCAAGTGCATAGCATCGTTCTTTGGGAAACAACGCCATATAAAGTCACATCTCACCCTCGCAACATCCCTGTATCAGCAGGGTACGCAACTATCAAGTCTCCCTTTAAAACAGCGTACGTATTTCGTACAACAACAAATTAACGCTCAGCCTTGAAACCTATGCCCAACTATCGTGCTCCGTCATCCACAAAAAAGTAAGTATTTTTTAGAAAGCTAAAAGCCGAGATGCACTAAGGCCATCAGTTAAACTATTTGAGACTCAAGTAAATCAGACCCAAACACATAAGCGTAAGTTCCCGAAGTCGCTCAATTTTCCTAAACGAGCAATCCATAAAATCGTTATATATCTTATTTATTGAATGGTCGTATTAGCCCCTTAAATAAAATGGGACTTTAAGAGCAACTACATCGAAAGCCAATTTCGTATGATTCAGTAATCGAAACCATCCATAACCCCAATATAAGTCCTCTCTTGAAGTGGTAACTGCCAATTAGCGTATCCATGCAGTCCCCTGCCGAGCATTCCTGGCAGGGCTTGACGCCCGCTCCGTGCTAAACGGCACTAAGCCGTCTATTCTGATGGACACTTTTACCAATTGGTGATGTGTCCGATTATTTAGTGTAACCGACCTTAGGACCAATCAGGTAAACATTCGCTTTTCCCGTTCCTGTTTTAGAAGAACCAATCTAAGAACAGGTCCCACGCTCCCTTTTATTCAAAATCGACAATATAGAATCTTACAGAAAGCGCTCACCTATACAAATTTCCAGCTCCTTGCGTTGAACCGGAGGTAATACATGCTTAGCTTTGCTCCCAACATTTCTGCCGATTTAAACCAATTGCCATTCCTTCCTTTATAAGTTACTCCGAGGCAGCCTCTTCACTTCGCAATAGATTGCTGCGCAAAACTAAACGCTAGCCGCTTAAAAACGGATAATCTATATAAATAGTAAAGCACCAAAATAAAACTAAAAGACTTATTACAGTTTTTACACTAAACATATGAGAAACCATAAAAACATTAAGTCCAGTCCAGCTTTAATATGTCTAACAATTATTTAAAAGAGAAAGAAAAGAGCGGTAACAATAATAACTCGTTTGGTAGCTAGGGAGAAAAAGGGCAGGGTTTTCAACCCTGTCTTTTGGCGCGCTGAGGGCGGTCGGGAAAGACGCGCGAGAATCCTCCTCACGATGACAAGCAATGTGTTAGGAAACGAAATATATCGGAAGTGCCGATGGCCACAGCGGCATGGCATACATGAACACTTGTAGAACATCAATCTACTTATAAGCGCCTAATCAATTACCCATTAAACTAAAAGTGACAAAGCCAATATTGAACCACCCTCCATGATATATCAGTGGACACCTACAAGGGCCACAAAAAACCTTACACCTAAAACGCTAGCGATCAACAGTTCATATTATATCAAATCATCGCGATATGCTTAGAATACCAGAATTATTGCCCATATCCCAATATCTATAAAAACCCGTAGTTCCATCTCGACCATAAAATTCTCTGAGACCTGCACCCTGCTTGTTAAATTGCTACAACTGTTTTAATCCCTTAACGTTTGAGTGAAAATCTGGTATTGAAATTGTCCGAACAAAATAAATAAAACTTCGCGGATGGATTGAGTTTTTTCTAATTAAATTAACAACTTATCCGGGACAGCTGCATACGAATGCCATTGATGTCAAAAGGATTGTTACCAATTCGGCATGTTAATAAGCGACGCCCAAGAATTCATAAAATCCAAAATGTCTTCTGATTTAAACTATCAGTCTTCAAACCTACAATATTTAAGTTACTGATTTTTATCCAAGTTTTAATAAATTCTTGCCAACCAAGAAATAAAGAAGCCTACAAAAATTAATTCCTGACTCTGAAATAATTTTCCAATCGTTTTTAGTGACGTTACTTGACTATTGGCTTATAAAGTTTACTCATTTATCAAATTTCAATACTTGTATTCTGTTTTGCTTAACGGTTTTCCAAAGGAGTGTAAAACTGGACACTCCGGAATCATATGGTGCACGTTTATAATCGCCTCCCAAGCTTGATAAAATCTTCAGTGGAATAGGGTTACAGAATTTGCGATATAATATACCAAATCTACACCACTCATCCCATTAAATCGTTCTCTATGCTTAATAACGAAACTATCAATTCTTGCGTATAGCTTTCTTTAGTTGCTATGTAGATATAATGTCCGTACAAGTCCCACTAAACGTTCTAACACGATTTTTGCTCATGGCGCTTCCTTAAACTCATCGTGCAACAAAACAATTCTAAATAAGCTTTCCGGTTTAACCACAGAATACAGTTACATTGCTGTATCTGCAAATGGACCCTGAAAATGTTTCACCACAAATCGAAACAATCATCGCACTTTGCTAAAGGGTCTTTTAACGAGCGACTCCTCCACTACCCTTACCTCTTGGCAAATAACATATCAGCAGTCAGTACACCGCTGAATAAATATTAACCAATAGATACAGAACCTTGGTCGCCAATCGCCTAAATTATCAGAATCGAAGTACGTCGAAATAACTCTTCATTCTGCAAAGCTTTTGTAAAGCTTCATCAAAATTGTGTTACAAACCGAAAACTTTTCCCTTCATTTTACTTGCGATCTACATAAACAATCCACATCAAAAACTAAATACCCTATTAAGGCGAGCAATCTATAATCTCTGAAAATCGTTTGATTAAATAATCCAACGCTTTGGCTAATGATGTCCGCCTTAAATAATAGCATGTTCGCACAACTCTATGCTAAAGAAATAATACAAGTATAACTACCCACCAATTCTATTTTCTACCCTCAGCAATAATACCGCAAACTATTTGTCGGCTACCGCAGTAAATCCCCTAACCTTTCCGCATCTTTTAATTATAAAAATCTTTTGCTGAGCCATCTACAAAACTTTGCCAAATATCTGCCATCCTCATTGCGTGCTAAAGCAAACTCGCTCTATAAATCCTTGACTACTTCTTCTGTTAATAACAGGCTGTTCTTACTAATTCTTAGGTTAGTCTTTCTTTACCATATCTAAGGCTATGTATCCCACAATATTGCTACTCAACCATTACTAGTGCAATTTTAGGTGGTTTTTACAAATCGATAATTGATGTCTTTCACAATTTCTATAGCTCACTGGCTGAAACCACTGTAAGTACAACAGACTGCGTAAATAGGCTTCTGATTGAATACGCCCCCCTAAGCCACCTATCGTTCCGTGCACCTCTTTAGCAATAACACCAACCCTCAGTCTCATTACACGCAATGGCAACAAGCCATACCCATATACTTCAATCCCTCCGGAGCTCCAACAGCACGTCTACAAACGCTCAATCCGGGAACCTAAAGCCTTGGTATTAAGCCATACCACAAAACCTAAATACAATGCCAAAATAAAACGACTCAATAACAATTATTATACGAATAACCTTCAAACGGGAAAAAAAAGGTTCAGATAGAAAATTAACAAAGCCAGCTTTACTTCTATTTAATGTAAAATGAATGATCACACTAAAGGGTAAAATGCTAAAATCACTATAAAAACACAATATCGTAAACAAAGTAAGTACATATGATTTACTTCCCTAGAACTTATGCTATTCCACCACTCTTAAGACATATCTACAAAAATACTACATGTTTGTAACACTATAATAATAAAAATATCTGATGAATCTAGTCCATTCCACGCCTATGAAAAACTTCCTACTAAGGGTGTTTTGGTGAGATTCTGCATCTATATACTCAAATTTGAGATAACACAACAGTAACTGCTTTTAACACAGAAAAGTCCTCCCGAACCATTCTCCTGCGCTACAGCGGGCACATTTTTCTGTTACACTCATGATCACCCACATTAAGCTGGATACTGATTCATTCCATTATAGATCTGACAGGGGTAGATTTATGAATAAAACAATAACTCCCATGTAATGGAATTACCTTTGCCGCTATTAAATTCTAATCCACAGGAGAAACAGCTGACGTATGGCATCTTAAATAGAAAATGAATAAAAACAAGGGATAGCATTTCAATGACTTCTTCTTTTACTTATAATTACCTAAAACACAGCATAACAATTCATACACTACATGTTTGTTGTAAAAATATAATTGTGATATCCGCATGAAAGATTTAAAGAATATCCCCGAGATCCATCACTTCGTATTATAGGACAATCTCGAATAAAATCTCCGAGCGCTTCACACACCATAATACTCTGACTTCATATCATAATTATCTGTCTCGTAATCAACCAATACACTCAACCACCAACAAAGTCAGACACCCGCATCCTCCATTAGAAAAGCAAATGGCCTAGAGATAAGGTTGGATTGGGATTCCATCCAACTTGATTTCCTCCCAAAGACTAATAAAAGCCTAAACTGCCTAACTTGCAATACATCTCAGACAGGATTGTTTAACTGGTATATTTAAATCACTGGTTATAATGACCGGATACCAAGACATTATATGCCAATTAAGGAGAAGTATGATAAAAATCGGATCAAGCCTCCAGTCCGCACACTTCCCTAAACAGAACAATTGGACGCGGGCCCAATTAAGTTACGAAAATTGTCATTTTGAGAGTAAATCTTAGGTATTTCCCGACATTTTCCGTCAATGGTTGGTGCTCTTCTTAGAGTATTATAATTTAAGTAGCGAAATATCAAATTTTGTTCTGTCACATACGGGTCTTTACACAAACAATCCCGCTGCTATCGATTTACACTGTGTTTAAATAGAGTTAAATAATAAAAAAATCTCTTATTTGGAGCGTGCAGCAACTAGTCGATATAAAAATCATCACAAATACTACTCCCCTTTATACCATCATAGGAACATATTCACATGAGGATGAAGTATATTTATAAGGCCAATCTTAACGTACATTTATCAATGTGATACAAAATATATAACCAAAGCTCTCTCGACGAATTACGGAAAAGGCAGATAAATGAGACTTCGGAATATAGAGGTAAGACGCCAGAACAAAAATCAGGCATTCCTTGAATCTTAGATCCGATCAAAGCTGACCATCACGTTACATTTGCAACTCGTCTGCGACAATAACACCAGAGAAACACACCAAAAATAATATTGAAGATAAACAACCCATATACAACTACGAGGACTGCCATCAATAAAAAAAAAAAAAAACATATATTAAAAAAAAAATACAAAAAAAAAACATTGAGAAAAAATACTAGAAAACTCATAAAATCTATCACAAAAAAAAAAACCAGCAGAAAAACTATAAAATAATTAAACAAAAAAATAAGAAACAAAAACAACTACTGGGGAGACCAAGAAAGATTCCATGAAGAAGAAAAAAACAAAACCAAAAACCACGCCCACATATCTACAATTGATCATCCAGAGTACACGCATATAATTCAAGATTCAGAAATTTAATATCTTATCACTCTTCGAAAACAAGAATCTCTTCTAGTATGCTGCTTTATAAAAACAGTAATTTCAACTTCTGCGCGTATACTTATTCTCCAGAGGAACTTAGTACTCAAAGCGTATTCTCTCAAAATAGAGATATACCGTGTTGAGACATTTCCACATATGCGCCACGTAACGCGTCTATCTAACACATATAAGAATGGTGCGAACTAATCTCAGAAAGCTAATTTCGATTAGCACTAGATTGAACACAGTTCCAGTATAACCCATTTGATTGAGAGAAATACACAGAACAGGTGACTCGCTAGAAAAATTGCTGAGAAATGCTCGGTATGTCGATCAAAACTAAGAGCGGCTCTTTACATTGCGCCTCCTTATTACATGTAAACAGACACCTAATATCGCACGAAACTATCCGGAGCTGAAACAATAACACTCATTCGAGGCCGTCCTAATAGATTCCATGATAAACTTGTTCTCGAATCACTGAACCACACAAAAATCTGTCAATTGCTCAATTTAAAATATATCACACAGTGAGCAGTTTAACCTTTAAACAAACATTCCCAGAGTCAAAAAAGGAGTTCCCTTTATACATTAACAGAATCCACCATGAACTCAATGTAACTAGTAAGAAAAGAAATACAATCCTTATATCCTTCTTGAGAGCAAAACGAGGTACTTTGTCCTCGCGTTGAGCGAGACATTTAAAGTTATCTAACAAAATTGGAAACGGAAGCACATAATATTGAAAATAGAAATCCAAGCAGATAGGAAGGAAATTCTAAAGACAAATTGGACCCAAGAGTCAATATGAAAGCCGTCTTAGTTATTCAAAATACGACACCCATAAAATATAGAAAATAAAAAACAATAAATTTAATAAATAGAACATGAAATAAGTATAAAACCATCCTAATAAACGCAACAAAAGTACTCTACAGAG
>Ga0163217_1028088_pt1 | contig 10654 bp, 6 predicted proteins | sample SynspAceP_FD_185933 | JGI IMG/M metagenome (GOLD analysis project Ga0163217, IMG submission 185933) | Saline lake microbial communities from Ace Lake in Antarctica - Synechococcus sp. Ace-P (PacBio error correction) | ecosystem: Environmental > Aquatic > Non-marine Saline and Alkaline > Saline ...
ACTCGATGAAAACAAACAATGATCGATTAGACTTGGGTTTATAAATATCCGTATACTTCCTGCCTGTTTTATTCTAGCTTCTGGTTTAATCGGAAAATCTATTTTACTTCCTGTTAGTCATTTTCCTTTTTTTATCTCATTAGCGACTTCACCCGCTTTAGTTTTAATTTTTCCTAAAAAAATACGTCAAGAATTTAGCACTTTCATAGCATAATCTCTATTGGCGGTGCTTTTGGTTTTTGGTGGGAGGTATTTACACCTATTTTTCAGCACAGTTTTCAGAGCCTATTTTCTGAACTTCCCTCTTAACAAGATCAATTTATTGAGTCATTCAATAATTTATTGCAGATTATATTGAACAGAACTTTCATTCAACTCCTCAAAGAAACAAAGTTGATTATCAAGAGAAACATGGAGCCGAGAATATATTAAAGTCAAGTGGTTCTATATTTAGTGGTGCTGTGAATACCCCCTACTTCATCCATCTTTACGCTTCTGACTTTAAGTTCCAATTTATGTATTTTTTCATACTTCTTTAATCAAGACAATTTTGAGAATTATTTTCAAGCAAGCCGTCACTCCATTGATGCACCAAAGAGAATTATTTGTAAAAGTAGTTTCCCAAGTTAGAAGAAGTTGTTCAACGTTTATCATTGGAAGGAATGGGTGTGGTTATTCTTAATTAATATAAGCTGCCACGTTAAATGTATTCTGGTATTATATTTCTGCACTTATGGAATTCAATATGCTCTTTTCTTTGGAATTTCTTTTCTGCGAATTCTCACAGTCATTCCATACATAGGGAATTGCCCATTGGCGAACCTACTCACCTACCCTAATTTGCTTTCAGTCACAAAAGATTCCTTGGCTCTATCCCTCTTAGTGTTATTCTATTATACTGCACGTCATTCCATTTCTTAGAAGCGTATTTTATCACTCCCAAAAATTGTTGGAGACAAAGTAAATATTAAATCCATTAGCTGCAATTGTAGCTTTAATTATTGGAGTAATTATCTTGGGGAGTTATTGGAATGATACTAGCTCTTCTGGTCAACACGGGATTATTCAAATCTTCTTAATATACCAATCAAAAAAACTGGCGTGACCGTTCCAATCGCGTATTTTAATTATGAGAGCAGAAAGATATATGAAATTTCCCTGGAGTGACAAAGGATATAAAGAAGTCTGAATAGCCATTAGAATCATTTAAGGCTTTACAAATTCTTTACTACACATTAAACCGACCATCGAAACGAAACAGTTTGCATAGATTACAAGCGATGGTGTAGCATAACTCCATTACAGATCAAAGGCGAATAAGTAAATTTTCTGTATTGATTGATCTCCTTGACAACTTAGATCAATATTTAGTCCTTCATTATTAATTAGTATTAAACTCACTAGACTAGTAAATAGAATCCTATTTAGCCAACTTTTGATACAGCTAACTAAAATTTAATTTTCTTTTGATTGCATCGCGATATATTTCATCAGTATCAGGAAGCAGTTCCTAATATTCGGATCAAATAACTTTAAATTAAGAGCAAGAAAAAGGTGAGGAAGACTCAGCCCTTTTGCAATATAGGTAACTCTTCAATATAGTTCGAAGCTGTTTCTAGAATGAAATCCATATATAAATGACCCGCCTGAAGGTTTTTTTTAAGGTTCACTAAGACAGCACGAATTAAATGGTGCACCAAATACATTAAACGAGTTTTGATGCTGCTTCTCCAATGTGCTTCTTAAACCGGTGGAATCGATGACCGTGGCACGGTAAAAACGTATATTAGCATCGAATTCAACATGCCCTCCGACAGCTTATATGCCAATATTAATATCTAAAATCTTGTCATTTACTCCGGGCTTCCATTGAATCTCTCGACAAATATACAGACATTCCAATTAGCTCGTTTTGAGAATCTTGTTCAACTTGCGTCTCCTTATCAAAAGGTATGTGCCACACTAGGGTCGGCAATGCACATTGAAAACTTCTCTCCCATATTAACGATACTGCGGAACTCATAAGTTGCACTTCTTAAATGTACATTGAGCGTGTTGACTGACACCTGCTTTCCCTGTTAAGTAAAATCCTACATATTCTGGTTGGTTTGCCTTCCCCTTCCTTGTTGTACCAAAAGCACCTCAAGCAACAGGTTGGTCAAAGGACTAAAAAGTATCAGTTAAGTTTAGACTGCTTTAAAAAATAAACCAGCATGTATACCCCATTCTTCAGTTCTGGGTCACGTGCATGTAACTTCGTTACTCATACTGTCTTACAATTTGACACGAGAGTTAAACTCCCACTGTTGAATCCCAAACCTTGCACTTCACCATATCTATTGGCGCCATTTGCAAGGTGACTGGAATGATGGGTAAATCGAATGCCACTATAGGACACTATCTAAAAGAGAGGGTGCTGATCCTGACTTATAAAAGTTGCGTTCCCTTCTTTATACGTCATATATTTTATTATGTATGCATAGTCATGTTAGAGAATTGACTAATTTGTATTGACGAACAAAGGTTGCACCTAAAAGTTGTGAAAGAATCCATACTGAGAGGAGAATGGGGGTGTTTAGTGTTAATATTTATACTGTCTGGTATTACTTTTTTATTATGTCGAGAAAAGTAAGAAAAAAAGGGATCAAAAATAAGAGCTAGGGACACATAAATTGAATATTCTCTCTATGACTAATAATTCTTTAGTCGTTTTGCCGTAGTCATTAAGCAATTTAAAATCATCGAATTATTATTTTCTTATCTGTAAATGACTGCCGATCCGTAGAGATGTGTCTTACTCTCATTTTCTGTAAACATAAAATACACATTCCAGTAATAGCCTGTCAATCGCCAAATTAATGATTAGATAGTCAACTACTAAAATTAACTTATACTCTACATCCTTACATATATTATGTGATAAGTCTGACACTCCAAACATCGAGCCTAGTCTCAGATCTAGGGTGTGAGCAGCAGAGTTAAGGGATTATGCAACTACAACGCGGCTTCACAAATAAGCCAAAACTGATAAAACGTGCCATAGTTAGTCGTAAAAGTAAGTGTAATTTGATTGTGGATGCCGAAAGTTATCAATTGTGTCATATGGCGACGCCATAATGTGGCAGTACTTGTTAAAAGGCGCAAAGATTTGAAAATAATAGAGTAATGAGATATGCTGATTTTGTCGTGAAGAGCTTGAAATATGAATGAGCGATTAATGCAAACGATAGATTATGTGTATGACCATTAGCTCGTCAGGAGCAAGAGTTTTCGAAATCGTAATAAATGTATATACGTTTTATCTGGGTGCCAGGATATGAATTACCGGGGATACTATTTAAGAAACACAAGGCAAGAGAATCAAAATTTAAAAATGTAATATTTGGTGCATCAATCATTTAATTTCAGCTTACTTTATTCTTCATTTTAGTGTATGCCTATTAAAACTGCCTTCATGCTCAGTCATTTATGATATAGCTGTGACGTTTGCATTCCATAGAAATCAGGCCCGTAATCTTAATTAAATATAATGTGCGAAAAGGGTGAGGTGGTCTTCTGCACACATTTTCATTGTCTTTTAATTGTAATAAGGTTTTAGTTCTATTATTATACCGTGAAATATTTAGAACTGTCCTGATAAACTGAGGAATGAGAATATATCGCATGCAATACATAGGAATGATAAGAATTAATATATTTATGCTTAAGCTGTAGTTCAAGAGTGTGTGAAGTAAAAATTAGGGATTCTATTGATACGTATAGTCTGTGAGGTTTTTAATACTTAATTATACCTAAGACTATTAATATTGAATTTTAGTTGTCAAGTATAGATTAAATCAATGTACAGCGGAGTAAACTTCTATTTATGTGCAGACTTTGATCTAGATATGGAGAGTATGGAAGCCTTTCAACATTATGAAGCCCACCTTACGCAATGATAATCATGACATTACTGTATACGGTATTCTTAACGAGATTGTGGTCGGTTTAACTGGAGTAAATAGAATTTAAGCCTTAAATGAATTTAATTGTTGCTATTCTACCATATCTTTCGACACATTTTCTCTCATGTTTTAGAATTTCATTTTCTGCTACTCAATAAATAAGGATTTTCTGAACAGATCCGAGTCTGATAATTTCGTGATCTATATAATGATTGATGAACATAATTGCTTCAGTATCTGTTACACGGAAAAGCTAGTATATTCCAATAACTCCCACCAAATATTACAAATCACACATTTATTAATGAATGCTACATTGCAGCATAAATAGGTGTAATAATATTTACTTTGTCTACCTAAGCAATTTTTGGAGCTGAGTAAAATTACCTCTAGAAATCAATTGAAAATGACTGCAACTTAGAATATAATAACACCTAGAGAGCATAGAGAGTGACACATATGAGGACATCTGTTTGTGGCAGCCTTAAAAGCAATAGAGTCAGCGTAGGTGAAATAGGAACGCCATGGCAAATATCACCTATGTATAGAGAGAGACTGAGTACAAAGAAAGAATAAAACCAGCAAGAGAGAAATAAAAAAAAATTCACAACACAAAGAAGAGCATAATTCGAATCACAAACGTAGCTAAGAGAGAATCCAATACATAAATTAACGTAGCGCAATAATATTATATTAATTAATAACCACACGGACATTCCTCCTAATATAGACAAACGTCTTTGAACACTTCTCTAACTTGGGGGAATAAAACTTACATTTTACCATATTCTCATTTGCATCTAATAGTATGACCCTTGCGAAAATATATTATTTTAATGCATTAGTCCTGATATATAAGAAGTAATGGAAGAAAATATTATATTGTAACTACAGTAGAAAGGTAGAAAGATGCGATGGAGAGGTAGTATTAACACAACACGCATCTTATAAATATAATGAAAAATACACACCTATGTCTTAGTGCATTTATATATATTCTGCTGCTCCATTTCTAGATAACTTGATACAATTGTTCTATATGATTTAGGAGATAAACTGAAAATGTTCTGTCTATAATAATCTGGCATATTATTGATAGACTCCAAAATAAAATAATGCAATCTTGTTAAGAGAAGAAGAAGTTATCAGAAAATTAATGGCTACTGAATGAACGTGCTGAAATAAGAATAAATACCAATCCAGACCCAAACAACCAAAGCACACCGAGAGAGGCCATATAGTATAATGGCTATGTGATATAGATGCTAAATTTCCTTGAACGTAATTATTTAGAAAAATTAACTAAAGAGTTGTAGTTAATTGCTAATAGGAAAGATAAACCTATCTAAAGTAAAATTATCTAAGAAATTGTAAATACTAGTATAGATTTACATAATACCAGAGCAATAGAATAGAAACAGGAAGTATTACGGATATTAATAAACCGAAACAAAAAGTACGAACATCGATTTAGGTTTGTTTCGTATTTTACACTGAAGTTGATTTTTTTTTGTTAGCGATTAGATTCACACTGCTATATAATAGTATCGTCATTATTCGTATACTAAAAGGATTGATTTAATAATAAATTAGTGTAATTATTCTAGAAACAATATTGCTAACAATATTATATTATTTTATAAGTTCCACCTAAATGGAAAGGACTCTTCCGCCTACAATATATATATGAATTAACCAATCTGATCTAGGCGATAAAATGTTTGTAAAAGAATGTAGATTGAGTTATTTTAGTTCATCTAGATATTAAGAGTGTTTTTAAGTATGTAGACAACCTTTCCGTATTGTAATTTGACTTTTAAATAAATAGCAAAACCAATTCCTGCATAGTATTATAAGCGGTCTATCACTTATGTTCACTAATATTTTTTTATAACTTTCGGATATTGCTGTGGACTAATTCGCTAAAGCTTAATGCAGAATATTAGCATTGTTAATATTAATATGGAGTTGGAAAATTAGGAACCATCTCATCTCAAACATATTTTTTTGATGGATATCAATAATCAATTTAATAATTGTTTAATGGGTCTTTTATTAGAATAGTCTATTTTGCCGGATTAAAAAAAAATAACAAGGCAAAAAGAAATTCGGAGATAAGATCCGGTGCCTACGCAATCCATCAAGAATCCTATTTACCCAGTAGTTTATTTACCAGAACACCTGCCAAATCGAACCAGGAGACTAATGATGCATAAATAACAATAATCATATAACGAACCAACATATGCCCAATAATAATCAAATGAGAAGACTAATTCGGATGAATTGTCACCAAAAATGACGGACTTTTTTCAGCTTAGCCCTTATGCACGTTTTATCAATTCAGAAATTAGATGCGTAGAAATATCAATTGGCATCGATCTAATGATTGTCGTATTATATTACTTTGATCTCATTATTTTGGTTTAATGTATAAAAATGAGTGTATCTTATTATGGGCATAAAACACATGCAATAATATTTATTCATGATTAGAGACTATGCGTTATTAAATCTGTTAGTATTTAAGCAAGCATCTTATGTGATTCATTGTACTTTTCATTTTCCAGCGGTCTATTATAGTCTTCATATTGAAATTTTTCTTTGCTCTTTCTGAATAAAATCTATTCAACTTGGTCTGCACAAAAATTCCAAATCGGCCTAATTTATCCGCACTATGTATATGATTTATTCAGTCAATGTATTATCATTTCACGTCTAGGCTGTGCATAATAAACAATTCCCTCTATCTGCTATACCTATGCTTGCAGCACTCTACTATCGCTGCTAAGACACATAATTTTTGTTCGCCAAAGGCATTGATATATCATCAGTTCATAAATCTTACCTCGAGGAGTCAAATTTTGCTATTAGAGTATATGTATATTAAGAAAGTTCTCTGTAAATTTCTTAATAGTGTGGGATCGGAAAGGTGTTTATGCTCATGATGGATAAACAATTGCTTTACCTCCACTGAACAATGGGAAGAGTTTTGATGCAACTCATGGTGTTTCGATTTATATATAATTTAAGCACAAGAGCTCTCTGAGTTCTTAGATACAATATATGGTCACGCGCACAACATTATTTAATAAATGCTTTAAACAACCATTTCAATATGTGGGGTCGAATTAGTTACAATAGCGACACTATCATACTCGCCTTGATTAGCCAATTGCAAGTAATCTAGAGTGCCATTCTGTCGCATTCTAAATCTTTCGGTCAAATCCATTCACGATAGCTTCAAAATTAAATCCGACGAGATTTTAGCGATAGCACTATAGCGTTTGTTTATATAGTCTTTGTTATACTTTCTTATTGCCACTAGGTAAATAGTACAGGGTTCTCCTATTGATTGGAGGCAATTCAATCCTCAATAGGCATAAACTACATGATATGATTATATAATCTGACTATATTCAAGATTAAATTGGATCTATCTCAATAGAAGCTCACACCAGAAATACTGCCCCCCGTATGAATCCAATCAGTAATCCTTTCCAATAAATTCACATCATTTCGATCATTGGCATAACATAGATCGAATAAGTGTCTGCCGGATTAACTTTTCTACCCCCTTCAATACTCAGATATGATACTACCATTAGAAAATTGAAGTAGAAATCAATGTACACGGAATTATTAAGAGACTGCACGATCTTTTTTTAATCCTACATTTTCAAGTCGAATAATCGCTTGGAGATCTTCTAATCCTGTAAGAAGTGACCGTAAATAACCCATTTATTCTAGCGTATAAAGTGAAAGAGAGAGCGTTGGCGCATTATGGCGCGGCAGATGGCGGCCCTGAGTCTGGTACGTCTTAATATGTAATAATGTGCTGAAGTTAGTAAATATATCATGGTCAGCGGAAATAAAGTTGGAAAGGACCTTCTGCTCGGAGGAACGCGAAGGCTGACCAGTCCCGCGCACTATCGGCGGGAGGCAATCGAGCTGATCTGGACGAGGCGAGTGCCGCTGGCGCTAACTGTGTAAAGTACGCCTGCGCTGAAAGATCGAGGCATTCAGACCCTGCGACTAACTCTCAGTGTCTGATGGCACGTACAGAGACTTTTGAGGTGGTGATGGGGACGGCGAGGCCCGCCCGCGTATTAAAGGCAGATTCACGCCTGGTGGATTTCACCAGCGGCATAATAGCCGAGGAGGTAAACGCCCAGCGAGATCCTGCTACACTAATATAGCAGATAGTGAATGATGACAATTCCATATGGCTGGCTTTTCGTGATACGATCTATTTACAGATGCGTCAGTATAGTCTACTGGTACATCATATCTAAAACAATCTCACACAATGGTAAAAATTATTTTATATAAATCAGACTTTTCGTGGCTGTCGAAATTATCTTTAATCTGACATTCTAAGAGGATCTTCTAAACATATTTTCTGGCTGAACAAAGTGCCATAACAACCTTGCTTGATGGAAAGTTAACTGTCAACTCTAGCCAGGAAGTAATCGACACTTACTGCCTATGCCAGGATCCACCTAGAATCTGTTGCCGGCGCGTGAGCGATCAAGAAGTGTTAAGTATACTCGGCACGTCAGAGCAGCTTCTACATCGGGGCTGCAAGGATGCCTGCACCAGCTGGCCAGTGCCTCCGAGAAATCTCTGCGAGCCAAGGGCCCCCGCACCTGCGCGCGCAGGAACCGAGATTGACAGGATTAGGTGGCCTGACATCCTTGGCTCCAGAGTGATTAGCTTCGCCCCAATAATATGATGAGCTTCCAGTGCGTATTGGACACTCTTCATACTAATAAAGTATATGTTTGCAAGTCCTTGATCGAAGTAGCGTATTAGAGAACCCTTTCACTTCTGTGCGCGACTCTCAACCATTTGTATATATGAGCTGTTTATTCAGATTACATTATGATTAGTATGCTATCTGCGATCGCCACAGGTGGTGGCACAATAGGAGCAGACGACTGGCCCAGCGCATGCGAAAATTAAGTACGCCAAGTATTCTGCCTTTTCGATCTTGTATGCCATTGGTGAAGTTTCACAATCTTTTTTTTTTATTATGTTCTCAATTTTTGAAAATATTTCGTGCCCATGACTCCATTGTTTCAAGACGTGCATCCCCTCATACTATATAAGTGTGAGGATAGAACGATCTAAGAAGAGCGACCGCGCATAAATTAAGGAAGCAAAGCGACAAAGTCTGCAGCCCGTTGAGAAAGTAATATGGCCTAATTTAGCTACACAAATCATTCTGGCTTTTAGATCAACAATTACAACGACTGAATTTAGCTCTCGTTTGGCTACAAACAAACAACAATCTAGAATGACGCAATACGGACGGAACGGAAAAATACTAATATAAAATGCTAGAGAGATGAGACTATAATTAGTATACCACAAATAGCGCAAGGATAAGGAAAAAGCAAAGAATATGAAAAGTCCTTTAACGACGATGCACCCACAATTTCTAAATCTAGACGAAAGAAACACCGCGCAGCACACAAATTCATCCATTTATACTTTCGAAAAAATAATTTATAAGTAAAGCATATTCTCCATCAATTGAGATCTAATATTAAAAGAGTATTGAATAAGAGTTGTAAACTAGCGTTTAAAGTTTCGTTGAGTAGTTCGTTCGAAAATGGCCGAGACAGTAGCATATAGCATAAAATCCTAAGTGCATACTAATAAGGGATAATTGGGCAGCAGAACTGTTTGAACCTCATACGCCCTAATTGCACCGCATGGATTGATCTCAATACCACTAGGAAGATATGAAAAATAAGCAAACATTGCTATTTTTTAACTAGAGGTATCAACATTTTTTCTTCTTCGTTTTTCAGTCAAACCACCAATAGACTTTCTCATGCCTCTTTAAATCGCAATTACTAGGCATCGTCTATTAGGTTTAACTCCTTTTCAGTTATCCTGCTTCGAGACTTAATCCTTTAAAATTGCATACTTCTTCTATCCTACATCGATAAGTAACGTGTTCTGTCAACCGATAAACAACTGTGTCAAACGAGACGATCAAAGGAGAGCGTCGGACTCAAAATACATGCATATCATACGAGCCTTCCAGATTGTTATAGGAATTCAAATATACTCAAGCAAAATTCCACAATCAACAATTTTTGGAGAAATCCTCATTAAGTGTAAGGCAGCACCGTTCCGTGACCGGTTTGGAAAAGACGGCAACTTAATCGTTTGACTACATCACATGCTAAATCAGGCTTTATTATTGGCGGACAGTCCTAATTAAAAACTAATGGCCAGACACACTAACTGAATTGAATCCGAACGCAAAGATTCGAAGAACAGCGTCTTCTTTTTCAGAAATGTTAATTTGCACCTCAAGCGTTGGTAGTATCTACTTCCACTAGGGGAAGCTGTCACATCAGTGGTAGATTGAGTTTGCCCCGCCGGTAGTGTAAAAGATAAATAATAAAACCACAACAGGAATTTAATGAGAAATCACGGTAAAATCTCTGTTACCCGCATTCGCACCTCTTACGCCAATCAACTGATTCAAAAGGTTCCGTCCACGACTGCAAGTAAGACCCGGTCCCCGGTGCTCCACCTCCATCCGGTATACAGCGAAAGATATGAACACTATTCAGGTAAATATAAAAACTGCTATAGACCTCAATTTAGAAAGCTCACTACTTGAAAATCCGTATATATCATTACCAAAGATTATAACGACAAAGATAGAAATAACACACATCCAACTC
>Ga0163217_1009885_pt1 | contig 10653 bp, 11 predicted proteins | sample SynspAceP_FD_185933 | JGI IMG/M metagenome (GOLD analysis project Ga0163217, IMG submission 185933) | Saline lake microbial communities from Ace Lake in Antarctica - Synechococcus sp. Ace-P (PacBio error correction) | ecosystem: Environmental > Aquatic > Non-marine Saline and Alkaline > Saline ...
GGAGAAAGAAGAATTTAAAAATCGGCCAACCCGAAAGGTTTTCAGCCCTGGGTTTAAGCTTTGGGTTCACAAAAAACAGCCGCGCCCGCGGGGTCCCTTTTTCCGACAAAAAAAATCGGATTTGGGGGCCTTTTTGCATTTGTCAAGCTCGGGCAAAAGGCCTGTTTTTTCAAAATCCTCACGTTTTCCAACCATCAACTTGCGTCTCTGTCCGGAAACAGCAACGGCCCGGTGCAGGTCGAATCAGGTCCTTCGAACCCAGGCAAGGTTTCATCGCAAATTTTTCCCCACACTTCAACGGAAAAATACGCCGACCCGACCGTTGGCGAATTGCGGCGTGGCCACCTTGCCCCCGCCGTGGCACGCGCATGTTCGGACAGTTCCAAAGCGAACACGGGCAGGTTCGAGGAATAGAGTAATCGAGGTGAATGATCTTTCCTTGCGCGCGCCGCTGCCTCGACCAGTTCCAAGCCCGGGCGATGTCGTAATACTGATATCCCGGAAGACCGGACGCAGGCTCCCGATCTTTACCCGGAAAGGAGAACCGCAAATTTGGAATCGCGCGTTCATATGCCCTTCTCGAGGTCCGGAATTTATAGGTCGTCCAGCGCGGCTTCCATCACCTCGAAGCTGAACACCTCATCCGCTGGCTTGTAGAAACTGCGCATAATGCCCCGGGAACATGTTGATGCCCTTTTTATCCGCTCAGACTGACCGATCGGTGACCGAGGTCCTCGAGTGTCAGCATCGCCGCGTCACGTGTATGGAATCGCAATTGGCAGGCGAAAATTTTCGAAATCCCCAACATGGCTGGATTTTTGGCTGTTTCGCACCGCGGAATCAGGCTGGACGGGGCCGTTCTGCAAATCCGGCAACGTCGCCTTTATAATTATCGCCGACCGCAAAAAAATGCCACTGGGATAGTCCGGTTGAACTGCGGATAGCTTCGACGTTCTGCCAACAATTTGGCGAGCGACGGATCCAGCGCTTCTATCTCGATCGCATCGGCCTTGCGCGCCCAGGCCGCAACGTATCAAGGTGTGCAACCGCGTCCATCACGGTCCGTATCAACTGTCGCGGCGAATATTCATGGCAGGGCCCTTTCGCAAGATATTCCCTATATAAGCGAAAACGGGGGCTTTACCAATGTTCCGTCAGCGGAAACGGGTAAAGCCCCTGCTGCATCACTTCAATGTGTCCCACAATGCCTGGTGGATGTCCGGCGATCAGACATCAATCCACGGTCCGCTCAAGCCCGCTGACAAGCGCACAAGACCGGTGTTGATCCCGAGGTTGCTTTATGGTCGTGCCGGCAACGCTGGTGCGTTTGTCCGTCGCCGGAATGGGTTGCAATGGATTTCGCATCGGCCAAAATTATTCGAGATGGTGATGATTCTCGAGCGCGTTAAAGAAGGCAAAACACGCCTCTTGCCACCTTTGACCTCTACTGCGAAAACCGGTACCCGCCGACGGCGCAATGAGACATAGCCAGCGCGTGCTGCGGATGGCTTGGCGGGGTTGGGATAGCGCACCGCGCTGAGCTTGGGGTGGCCCGCTCACGCGTCAGCGATTTCAGGCGGCGTCGGCTTGGGCCCGCACGCCTCAAGGTCGATTGTTTCAAGCGCCTTAAAGATGTGTCCAGGCGGTGAAACGGATTCATCGCGCCACGGATGCTTCATATTAGGCCTTCGACGGGGCCGCGGATCAGCTCTTTGGGGCCCGTCAGATTGCTCCGCCCCAAGGCATACGTCCTGCCCGTCCACAATGTTTCGTGGTCGAGATGATCTCGCGATATCCCGCGCCACATTTCCTTGGCATAGGAAAACACCGGCGTCGCCATCGCGTCATCCACCAGCACCGCGCGGCCCACGGCAAAATGCGCCGCTTCACCACATGGCGCATATCGACGACTTCCAACGTGGGGGTTCGAATGCTCTCGAAGAAAACCATGGTCGTGTCAGGGCGGATAGCGGCATCCATGCAGCAATTATCCGTTCCGTCAATCAAGGTGACCCTCGACCCGACGTGCCAAGATATCCTCAAGCACATACAAGGCCACGACCCAAACAGCGCGCGCGCAAGCCACCACATGATCGCCTGCTCAAAAAGCGACGTTTAGCGCGCCGCTGACGTGCGGGCCATGCCAGTAGGTAACAGAACAGCGAAAACAATCCTCAATATCCCAACGGTCGGAAATACGGTCTTCGAACATGCGCACGGTCGGGTTGCCGTAGCGTGCAATAGGATGAATTCGTCGTCACCCAGCGAACTGGAACCGCGCCTCGGCCTGTTCGGCGCTCTCATAGACGAACCCCTGGGTCAGGAACACTGCCCTCCAGTAGACTTCGTTTTATCTAGGCTGCGCGCGTGCCACTGTGCACGCCTTGGTCCGTGGTTTTCCAATTGGGTCGCTCATGCTTTTAATCCTTCCTGACCTGCTTGCGGCAGCAAAGGCGTAAAAAAAAACCCCAGACGCGGTCAAGCGAAAGGGGGCTTTCAATCCTGACCTTTTTAGCGGAAATTTTGGCAGAATTTCTCTGCGTGGCCCCGCAAATCCGGTATCCAAATCGCCACACATATCATCTGCTACGCCCTCGCCCGCTCTCGTCAACTAACAACAGAGGATGCCTTTGCCAGCCGCCTTCCAAATGGCAAAAAAATCCCGGGGGTGCTGCCCCATTTGGGGCAGCGGGGGCTGGCCCTTTTTTCAACTTTCGTCCTTCTCCAGACCGTAGTCTGAAAACAACCGCCCTTTGCGTCATGAAAACAACAAACACCGCGCGTCAGCCGAAGGTTTTGAAATAAACCATGTCTCGGTGCTGGTGAACGCCAGATCAAGCTCATCGCGAGCGCCTAAGACCAAAAGAAACGAGGCATCAGCCGTTTGGTCAGGATCATCCGCCCGCGTCAGTTCAGGGCATCATCTCTTACATCACGTTATTTCAATACGATTGCCCGCGCGCGCAAGCCGATCCGCAGCAGCACCGCGAAACAGAAGGTAGATCGCAAGTAGGTTTCATCTTGAAGAACCGTTCGTCGTTCCAGCCAGACGCGAGAGCCCGCAAACAGTGTCACCCAGAATGACTGTGGGTGACCCTAGCATCGGCTGATCTTGCCCGTCAGCGCCCAAAAGCGGCCCCGTCGCCAGGATCAACAGCGGTACAAAGGCCGCCGTGACAACAATAAAGCCACTGTAGTCGGTCCCCCAAAGGGTGAACGTCCCCCTCGTCTTGAAGCGCAGATAGGCGACAAAGATATCAAAGCACCGGGCCCGTATTCCAAGCGGCCGATTTGGACAAAGGGGTTTTTAAATCTCCGTGTCGTGGCTCATCTTGCTCTCTCAGTTATCCGCCATTTCCACGTCACCAGCCCCAAGCGCGATCAGCGCATTAGGGCAGATTGCGGCGCGGGCTACGGTTTCTTTCAGCATCCAACCAGCCGATCAGCTGCCGGCAAACACGGTCGACGTTTCGCGCAAGCCAACTGAGGCTCGCCCACTTTGTCGCAGGCGGCGTTGCCAAGCAATGATCGATCCAAGCAAAGAACGCGAACAAAGCCCCGCGACGCGCGGGTCAATCAGCCGGGCCAAAGGTCGGGACGGTCTTCCATGCGCAAGCCAGCCGTCGGAGGGCGCTCACGGGCATCACCAGACTTGTCCGATCATGAAAAAACCCACGCTTAAGAAAGGTTAAACGATCCCCTGTCGCGCGGGATGCCGTAATGCGTAAAGTCGTGTACAGCGCGGACAAACAGCCCTGTTAGAACAGCAACCCAAGGCCCGATTCAGCGTATCGCGTTCGGACACGAGGTTAACACAAAGTTGTAAAGCGCAGCCCAAAGATCCCCGCACGAGCAGCAACCCCCAACCACTGTAAACGCGCCGGTAAAAAGCTCTCTTCGTAAAATCAGATAGGCACCAATGACCGTGAAACAAAGGCCCCGTCCCGCGCACCACCGGATAGACGACAGTATAAGCCCTTTGGTATAGGCCCAAGCCTGCAACAAGCTGTAAACAATGTGAATTGCCATGCGCCGGCAAAAAATGGCCCACATGTGGCGCTCGGGCCATGGCACGAACAAAAAGCGGCGAAAAGCCGCCGCCATCAGGCAATAGGAAAAGTCGATCCGGCGCCGGCGGGTCAGCACGGTCATGCCGCCGCTTTTTTGCAATGCGCCAAACACCGCCATGCAAAAGCCGCCGCGGCCAACTGCCAACCAAAAGCGCCGCTTGGTGCCCGATTCGGTTGCCTTCGATCTGGGTGATCCATTCGGTCATTTTGCCGACCTTTTATGGTGCGTCCACTGCGGGTCTACCACAGGCATCTGGCAAATTCTTGTGGATCAAAAGGCTGCAAGGTCATTCGATCTGCTCGCCAACACATCATGGTTGACAATCGCGTGGATCGGCAACCCGAACTTATCTGCAAGTGCCACCAGAACGCCGCCCTTAGCGGTGCGTCAAGGCTTTTGGTCCAATACCAGACCGGAAACCATCTGAAATCTCGTGGAAAACCTTGAACTTGGTTCAAGGCAATTCTGTTCCCGTCGTCGCAGTCCAAACACCACAGGGTGTTATGCCGGCACGCTCTTTGGGTCTTTCTTGCGGATCCGCGCACGACCTTGGCCAGTTCCTCGCAATCAGGTCGCCACGATTTTTGCAGCCGCCCGCGGCGTTCGATCCAGCAGCAGGTCCGCCCCCGTCACGTTCGGCCTGTGTCATCGCATCAAACGGCAAGACTTGCCCGGATCGGAAGCCCTGCGCCGCCGTCAGCACAGGCACATCGCGGCGCGTTCACCCAGACCTGCGAAAACTGTTCAGACCGCGGCGGCCCGAAAAAAAGTATCGCCCGCTGCGATGACCACGTTCTTGCCTGCAGCCTTGAACTGACTCGCGAGCTTGCCATTGGTGGTCGTTTGCCCGAACCGTTCGCCCACCACCAGCAGCCTGCGGCGTCTTGGATAAAATCGGCAAAGGTTTCGCGATCGGGGTCCATGAATCCGTGGCGACCGTCTGTCGCCAGCAAGCGGTTTGATTTCATGACAGAAAGCCGCTTGCCGAACCGACCCTCGGGCATGTTCGCGTGGGAGCGCACGCGGTATCCCACACCCATGTCGGTCGAAATCAGCAGCTCTTCCAGCTGCTCCAGCATTTCGGTCGTCCAAACACGCGCGCATCCACGGGGGGCTGCGGCACTGCGACCGCATCACCGGCCCATCAGGGCCCCGGCTTGGCCGGTGCCGGCTGGTTGTGGCGCTGGCTCAGATCGGGGCCCGCCGGTTGCGGGATGGTTTCGCGGCAAGGGACCGGTGCGGGGCGGTCGCCCCTCAATCCGCTGGCAATGGTGCGGTTCATCATCCACTCGCTTCGGGCAGGAACTCGGCATGCGGCTTCGGGGGCGTCATCACCTGATTCCACGGGAAAACTTTCGGTGCCCGATTGTTTCGGCGTATCCGTGGCCCGCCGTCTTCACAATCGCCTCAAGGCCCCTCGTCAATCTTGGACGAGGATTTGAACATTTTGGATTTCAGCTTTTTTGAAAAAAAGGCCAAGCGCGCTCTCGCGAACTTGTCAGGCGTTTTCCATGATCTATAGCCTCAATAGACAAGGATGGAAGGGCGAACAAAGGCAATTTGACAGGCGCGAGCATGTCGCACACCAAGTCCCTATGCGATTTTTATGGATGCTCTGTGTTGATAGTGTTGGCGGGACACGGCGCAGGCCCGAACCGGATCGGCGGTACTGTTTTCCAGCACCAAAATGGGCCAAAGCCGCACTGCATCCGGCTGCCGCATTTTGTTTATGACACCTGCAACGCGATCAAGGTTTTTTCGGATGGCATCCAGCTGGACAGCGGTTTTTTTTGCGCGTTTTAATCTGGCAGGAAAAGTCGGTTTGATCAAAACGCGGCTGAGCCACGGCAACGCGCGTGGATTGCGCAATTCATCCCCTTCCAAACCGCGTTGCTGCGGGGGCTGAAAGACCCGTATAAAACCCCGCCGATTGCGCTAGAGCATTCGGCACAATATCTTCGCTGAAATGAAACAGAAATTAGCGGCAACGAAAGGTCTGGCCGCGATCGGCTATAACGGCGGCGAGACGCGCCGAGGGGTTCCTGAAGGCAAGGGGGCTTGCGCCCGAAACCATCGCCTTACGTCCCGATCATCACGGCCTCACAGCAGAGCAATGGCGCGACAGTCCCGCCCAAAGGCACCTGATTTTCCGATTGTCCAAAACCGCAACCCTTCCTTGCCTGCTGCCTACGAGATGGCACGTAACCGCCCGGCGGTTCAACCGCGCTTAGGTCGCAGCCCCCTGCTCCGGTGATCCAAACCTGGGGGGGTTCCAGGTGTCGTTTTCGGGACCAGCAAAGCGCGTGCGCGGCGATAAGGCAACGCCCGAAAACCGCAAGTTTGCCGCAGCGCGATCAGATGGGAAGCGACTGACTTTATATTCAAAGAAAAAACCGCGTCTCCGCGCCGGAAAGGGGTTCTTTTTTCGGGCAAATATGGCAGCGACACACGCAACACCGGTGCCCAGCGCTGTGTGACAGGATGCGGACCACGGATGCAGCTGTCCCTGGTGGTACAGAAACTAGCGGCCTGCTTGCTGGCGGGTCAGCGGGCCGCCGTGGTTTGCGTTGGTCAACTCGTCGTTTTTGGAAAAAGTGTTTGATAACCATGCGGATCGGGTTCGGCGCGCCTGCCCCAGACCGCATAAGATGGACGCGTAGACCATGGCCGGTCGAAACAATTCCTCAGCAGCGGCTTAATCCATCGATCTGCCCTCGCATTAGCTTCAACCGCTTTTTTCGCAGCAAATCGCGACAGGGCGTGCTTTGACCGCAGCTTTCCATCCTCGAAAAAGCGGCAAGCATGTTCAAACGAGCACCTTTGCACTGTCACGGGGTTCCCGACAGCACCAGACTGAGGCGGACACCCAATGAACGACCATAAGCGGCCTGCAACGTAATCAAAGTCGAGTGGGATGTCATTCATAGAGGCGGGAAGCAGCCCCGATGACGGGCCCGCCCGGCTGGTAGGCCTTGAAAACCGATGCCCGGTGGCCATGCCACCGCAGCTTTCGATCACATCCGTGATGGTTGAGCAGCGGGCAGTTATACAATACGAGGTTTTTGCCACGCGGGCCCCGACACTGGAATAGCTGCGCAAGCCCTTGCGCCCATTTCTTTTTCCGTGCTGTTCAGCACTGGGGGCCTTTTCGCGACAAATACGGCACCCAATGCAGTGTTTCGACATTGGTGCACCAATGTCGGGCGACCGAAAATGCCGCACTTGCGGCCACAAATAGGTGCGGACGATGCGGCGGCAGCCCGCGCTTGCCTTCGATGCTTTCGATCATGGCGGATTCTTCACCGCATGATATAAGCCCCCCGCGCCACGCCGCAGGTCGATATATCCCGCAGCGACAATCCAGCATCCTCCAGCGCCGTAATTTCCCTGCGAAGCCAAGCGCAAGCACCTGCGGATATTCCGTCCCGCCATGTATAGACAACTTTTTCTGCCTGCGAGGCCCAGGGCGGCGATCAGCATCCTTCGAGAACAGATGCGGTACCCGTTCCAGATACCAGCGGTTTTGAATGTGCCCGGCTCAGCCTTCGTCGCCGTTGATCGGGCCAAGTAGCGTGGGTCCAGCGTTGTCACGCGACAAAAACCCCATTTCTTACGCGGATGGGAAACCGCACACCCAAGCCCGCGGCAAAACGCGGCCCCCAACAGGCTTTTCTTGGATCTGCCTCCCAATGCGCCATCACGATGCAGTTTCTTGAGCGTTGTCATAACCCCCGCGGCGTAAATAATAGCGTCAAAGCTTCGTAAGTCCAGGCACAATGCACATGGGTATCGCCTGCCACGATTAACCTGTTTCACCTTTGTCCACGTCGCGTGTCGACAAAGTTTATGCCGAATCTCGAGCGCCGGCGCGGTATCCGCACGCCCCATAAAGGCGCGCGTAAGACACGTACCGCTGACGCATCAACCCATCCTCTAAGCGCGCTTCAGCGCCGCGCCCCGGCGAGTTCGCATGATAGCGATCGCAGACCCGTATGGTGAGCGCGGGCGGTGGTGTTTCCCCTCCTTCACCACGTCAAAGTGGGCATAAAAAGTTGCGACTTCGTAACTTGTTTCGCCCATGCTCATGCGCAAATTTCTTCGGCCAAAGCCGCAAATCCGACGCAGAAAGATGCCGCGTAATTTTATCTTTGAATAAGAATGCAAATATTCAATCAGGCAGTCTGCACGACGGGGCTTTTGTCCTCGCAGCAAGGCGCGGACGTGCTTCCCATGGGCATCCCCTGCACTGACGCCCCTTGGGGTGGCTGCGCCCTTTCCCCTTACCGGATTTCCAGAACGCCTTTCGCGGCGCGTTGCATCCGGCCGTAATCGTGATCATCCAAGCGCCATCGATCTGCCCTCTCGTATCGCTTTGAACGTCACGCTACCAAAGCCGTAGCATAGCTTGCGCAGGTAAAAAGCGAACCAATCCGCTTGCGCTTTCGCGTGGGTGCGGCGCGCCGGATGCTCTTTTTCCGCGCGGTTTCAAGGTATAGTGAAACACATACCTTAGCGAGCGCCTATGGTTCTGGTATAGCATCGCAGCCTGACCCCAGCGATACTTTTGGATCGTCGCCTGTCTGCGGGGGTGGTCCCTGGCCGCTATTTCGCACGTGGGTTTTCGATCATCTGTGGTGGTGTTTTTTCCCTCGACCGGTTCTGTCGCGCAGACTGCCAACGCTGCCCATACAGGTGCGCGCCAATCAGCCTGATGCTTGCAGCAGTGCATTTCATCCTTTTACCGCCTTTGGCCGTTGGGCTCTGGCTGACAGCCCATTTTTGAGTACGACGGACAAGGTACTGATCTATATCGGCTTGGTCTGTTTTTTCGGCCAGAATCTCGAACTCCAACGCGCATGAACTGATTCCAGCGCCTCGACGAAATGGCCCAGACGGATCGGCAACCGACCGCGAAATCTATTTGGCAGCTTTGCTGCATGGGCTCACGTCTCTGCCCACTGCGCGTACATCAGCATCCATGTAGGCAACGGAAACAGCGATCCCAATTCGAGGCCAGATTGAAAGCGAAGGATTCTATGCCTATGCCCTGCGTGCACTGCGCGGGGAGTTCATGGCCGCCTACATGCGCGATAGCCGTCAAGGCGCGGGCAAGCGGCCATGTGCCCTCACACACCCTTATGTCGTATATATCTTGGGGCGATATTTACCCTCGCCGCAGCTTTGGGTTCTGGCCGGCTGGCGCGGGGTCGTCGCGATGCTGGCCGTAAGCGGCCTACGCCCAGCTGCAACTGGCTGCTTTGTCTGACTATGTGCAGCACTATGGCCTGCGTCGCACCGTCAAAGAGGATGGCAAAACGAACCCGTGGGACCGCAGCACCCAGCTGGAATGGCCGCATGGTAATTCCTGGGCAATGAAGTTGAACGCGCCGAGCCATTCCGACGCACATATGCGGCGCTTTGGGCGTTTTTCCGGCCACTCGACCTGATATCCGGACCATGCCTATGCTTCCGCGATCCCTGCCGGTGAATGGCCGTTCTAGCCCTGTACGCACCGCTTTGCGTCCGGTGATGGACGCGCCGCGTGGCCCGTGGCAGCCCCTAAGCGATCCAAGAGCTAAGATAACGCGCAGGTTTTTCTGGCACGCTGCAGCAATGAAGGCAATTTGCACTGATACTTGCCCTAGCATCCGCACCCCTCTGGCCGCGCAGTCCGACGATGTCAGCGGATGAGTTGAATACCTATAAATACCCGCGCAAAACTTCCTGTTTTATCGCAAGAAACGGAGAAGAACCTAGCGGCGCGGAGCGGTAAATCTACGAACGCCGCGTCCGAAAATGGTCATTTTCTGGATGAGAATGCAAATGGTAGCTGGTCGCCCACCGCACTCGCGGCAAGATGTTGCTTTACTATGACGACGTCCCGCACACATGTGCTGGCGTTTTCCGCGAACGGGGCGCGCTGGCCTGATCGCGCAGTTTGAGAGATCCAGCACAAACCGTTATAACAACCACACGACGGTCACACGCACACACCATAAGGGGCAGGATTTTTACACACCCACACACACCACATGTTTTCGGCAAGGTGGGGTTTGATCCCTAAAAACAGGCTGCCGCCTCTGGCGGTCTTTTCTTGTTGCCTTTTTGGTGCGGCACCACCGGCCGATTTTCATGGTGCCCATCGACAAATTCGATCTCACAAGCGCTGACTGCATCCTGTGCTCGACTTGTTTGGTGGTCACAATAACCGCCGTCCTCCGGTACCACGGCATACACTGTGCAAGGGTGGACTTATAACTTAACGTTTTTCGTGCACACAGTCAAGGCCGGCCAGCTGCTTTGTGCACCCTGGGTCTGGCGCTGCCCCGCATCTGAATTCGCTGAGAGGGATTGAAAGGCTTTCCTCTTTTCTCTTTCGGTCCTGTACAGCGCATCGGGGCGAAAGCGGGGCGACTAATCCTCAAGAGGCCGCCTTTTGCTCACGCCCCCCAAAGCCTCGGGGCGGAGCGTCGTCAGGGCGGCCCAGCCTGCGTTGCTTCCTGCCTGAAGGGTACGCCTCAGGGTCCTGGACGCAGCGCGCCGGAGATAATCAGATAAATCGCACTTGCGTTTTTGAACGCG
>Ga0163217_1017775_pt1 | contig 10653 bp, 16 predicted proteins | sample SynspAceP_FD_185933 | JGI IMG/M metagenome (GOLD analysis project Ga0163217, IMG submission 185933) | Saline lake microbial communities from Ace Lake in Antarctica - Synechococcus sp. Ace-P (PacBio error correction) | ecosystem: Environmental > Aquatic > Non-marine Saline and Alkaline > Saline ...
GATACGTGAGTGGAGCTTAGTGTGGCGAGCCGTAGCGACGCACCGGGAGTCTGGAGGTGTTGGTATGTTGCGTTGTGAGGGTTTTAGCAGAAAAGAAAAAGAAAAGGGAGGATTTCAAGGCCCCCGCCAAGGGGACCATGGCCCCCGCAGAGGCCACGCGGCAAAGGTCCCGTGACCTTTCCCACCTGGCGCTTCCGCTTGAGATGGGGGACTGCCCTCAACCAAAGGGGCGGTGTTTTTTGCCGTTCTGAAGACCGAATTTGGCCCCATGGCGCTGCAAAGTTCGGCCACGTGGCTTGGAGGGCGGGTTCTCCGAAAGTATGTTTCTCCACCACCAATGCTGGTGCCAGGGAATCGTGGCCCAACAGGCCTCAAATAAAAAGGCGCCTGCCCAAGGTTCCTGTGGGGAACCCGGGAAAGGGTTGGGTGGCAGATGGGGTCCAAAACGGGACGCAGGTTCGCCCTGGATGGAATGGGTGGAGGGGCCGGCTGCGGAGTCCCCTTGAAACGAACAGCCGGCATCTTCGAGCTTGGTGATCACAGCGCTTGAGATGGTCGGTCCCGGCGGATCGGCCAACGGTCAGCTTTCCGAGCGGGTGCATCCGCAGCAGCCAGCAACAGGGTGGCCCGCTTCGATGCGATCGGGGATCACGGCGTAATCGGCCTTCCATGCAGGGCCCTTGACGCCGACGATGGTGATCGTCGGGGTGCCGGCGCATGCACTCTTCTCCGCCATTCGCCACAGAAGAACCGGCGAGATCCACCACCTCATGTTCGAGGCAGCCGTTCCCTCGTATCCACCGTCTCCGCCCATCGGCCAGGCGCCGGGCGGCCATCATCAGGGTTTCGGTGGCCCCAACGCTGGGCAATCCAGGCAAGATGCCCGTCCCACCTGAGAGGCGATTGCCGCGCGCGCTGGAGACGGCCGCTGAAACGATTCCCGTGCTCAATGACCACCTGAGCCCCCGGTGGCTTTTCAGTGCCCTTGAGCATGAACCGCGACGGCCGCGAGCCCGATCTGGCAGCCCCTGGCAAATGGGGATCTTGGCTAGCGAGGCCCTGGCGAGGAGAGGGCCCGATACAAGAAAAGAGCTTGGCACGCAGGCTGCTGACCAGCTCGTAGGCGGCATGGCCCGCTCAGGTGGCTTGGCGTCGAGCTCGACCAATTTCAGGGCCGCCTTTTCACCTTGCCCGCCAAAGGGCCATCAGGCTTTCCCCATGGCCGCAATGTCGGGTGAGAGGGGGAACGTTGCTGAGGCGCAGAGGTTTTCTTTGGTGGAGCAGGCAAGCCGCCATCAACAACCAGAGCGGAGTTTTTTGGCCGCCGTTTAACGCGTAACTTCACAGCCAGGCGACGACCCAACCGAGATCTTCCAGCTGGGGTGTAAAGCAAAAGCTGGGGAAGCCACGGTGGCGGTGGTCCAGGGCATGGCTCTAGGGCATGGATTTGTTTGGGCATCTTGACAACCAAGCCACGGATCGTCCTAGGCGTCCGCCAATGAAACTGTCCTTATCTAGTCACAATTCCAATTTTTCAGGAGGTTCAGCGGCAGGTGAAACAGCTTCGGCAACCCAGCCCTTCACGCCCCCGCCGAGATGGGGGGGATGGGCACCACGAATGTTTTATGGTTTGGAGCCCACTTCGGTTGGCGGGCCAGCGGGATGTGGCGGAATTCGGTAGACGGCGCTAGTTTCAGGTACTAGTGGCAAGCAATGTCGTGGGAGTTCAAAGTCTCCCATCCGCATTTTCACTCCAGCTCCCCAACGTGGGCTACTGTTTCTGCCGGTGTTGGGTCCATGCACCGCTGAAACCAGATTTTCCGATGATCGTCCTCAAGATTACCATGCGTCCGTGTGGTGGCGGGAAAAATCGGCAAATTCCTCGAAAAGCTCAACCCCGACGCCTTCGATCAAATCACCCATTGCAAGACATCCGTGGTTGAAGAAAAGTTTGTGGAGAATCTTCACAGGAGGGCCTGAAAAGGAGAAGTGGCCTCGATCCAGGGCATTGACCTGGTAGAGGCGAAATTCTGGTCCTGGAAGAGTCCACCATGGTTTTCGTCGGCCATCAGCAATTCTGAGCCCGCTGATCACCAGCGGCGCCCTCCGCTGGTGGGCCGATTCCCGGGCCTTGCAAAAATCTGAGGGCAAAGGCGTGAGCAGGGCCTGCTGCTGCTTGAGGCACATCTGCTCGAAGAGGTTCATTCAAGCCTTGGCCTGCAACCCAGAGAGGTTTGCTGGCCACCACCGGCCTGGCTGCAGGCGGCATCCTGGCCTGGAGCCCCGATGCCCGGCCCTATCGCCCCGTGTCCGAGTCGGTGGCTGGCCGCCGTCCGCCACCACGGCCCATCCCGACGGGGTGGGTGCTCAGCCTGCCCTGGCCCGAATTCCGGCCTGCTGAGCGGAGCCAATCGGCTTCGTGCTGGCGCTCGATCATCTGCAGGATCCCCGCAACTCGGCACCTTGATGCGGCACGGCCCTGGCCGCCGGGGTGGAGGCTCTCTGGCTCGCTGGCGGGGCTGATCCCTGGCAACCCAAGGTGCTGCCGGGCCTCCCGCAGGCGCGGCCCCTGGCCCTGCCGCTGCCAAGCGGGTTTGAGGCCTGGCTTCGCGGTTGCAGCAGGCGCGCCAGCAGGGGGTTCAAGGTGGCGGCCAGCGTGGTTCCAGCAACGCGACGCCGATGGCAAAGCCGCACCCAGCCCAACTCCGTATTGGCAGCTCGATTGGGACCCGCCCCAACCGTGCTGTGCTCGGCAATGAAGCCGCAGGGGTGGCGCCCGATCTACTGGCTTCGCTGCAGCCACCACGTCCCACCAATTCCCATCGCCGGCCGTCCAGTCGCTGAACGTGCGGTGGCGGCCGCTTCCCTTGCTATTGGAGCGCTTGGCGCCAGCAACAGAGAGAATGCCGGCTTATTAGCAGCAACGGCACCACTGTGAGTTTCGACTTCGATGTGATCGTGATCGGGGCCGGCTTACGGCGGCTTCGATCCGCCAAGCACGGCGGCCGATCACGGGCTTGCCGCACCGCCATCGTCGAATCACGCGACCATGGGCCGGCAACCTGCGTGGAACCGAGGCTGTGTGCCCTCCAAGGCCCCTGCTGGCCCGCCCAGTGGCCGGGTGCGGGAACTGGGCCGACGTTGAGCACCTCAGGGGGTTTGGCATCCCATGCGGACCGGTTTCGCTCGAACGCCAGGCAAATCGCCGGACCACGCCCCCCCAAGCTTTGTGGCCGCGATTCCGCCAACCTACCAAAGAGAAACCCTGGAGCGGCTCCGCACGCAAGAATTCCTGCGCGGCAAGGGTCGCTCGATGGCGCCCAGCGGGTGGCGGGTGCGCGAGGCCAGCGGCCGTCGAGAAGTTTACAGGCGCCAAGGAGGGGATGCAATCGCCACCGTTTTCCGACCCGTTTGTCCACCCGGCAATCACACCGACGGCCGCACCGTTTTCACCAGCGATGACGCGATCAACCTGGAGTGGTTTACCGCGCTGGATCGCGATCATAGGCAGCGGCTACTCGGGCCTGGAATTCGCCCGACGTCTACATCCGCCCCTGGGCTGTGAGGTCACGATGATCGAGGCCCCTCGATCGGTGAATGCCCACCTTCGATCCCGACATCCGCCAAGATCGCGGCCAGGCGGCTGATCGATGGCCCGCGAAGATCGACAACCCAGGCCGGCCTGTTGCCCGCAAGGTGGAGCCGGGTTACCGGTGTCGCATCGAAGTTGGCGGACATGGCCAGCAAGGAGCTCGTGGAGGTGCTGGAGGTCGACGCGGTGCTGTTGCCACCGGCCGGGTGCCGATCAGCAAAGAATCTCAACTTGGCCAGCGTGGGGGGTGCAAACCCAGCGCGGCTCAATCCGGTCGACGAGCCATGCGCGTGCTGGCCACGGCGAGCCCGGTGCCCACCTCTGGGCCGTGGGCGATGTGACCGGGAAAGATGATGCTCGCCCACACCGCCGCTGCCCAGGGCTTCTGTGGCGGTTTGGAGAACATCCTTGGCCACAGCCGCCTGATCGATTACCGCTCCATCCCCGCCGCCACCTTCAGCCCATCCGGAGATCAGCTCGGTGGGCCTCAGTGAAAGCGACGCCAGGGCGCTGGCCACCAGCGAAGGGTTTCGAGCTCGGCCTGGTGCGCAGCTTACTTCAAAGCGAACACCAAGGCCCCTGGCCGAACTCGACAGTGATGGGCTGATGAAACTGCTGTTCCGCAAGGAAGCGGCGAAGTGCTCGGTGGCCCACATCCTACGGGCTCCCACGTGCCGCCGACTTGATCCAGGAGTCGCCAACGCCGTGGCCCGCCGCCAGGGGGTGCGCGAACTCCGCCAAGCGAAGTTCACACCCATACCCACCCTCAGTGAACTGGTGAGGTGGCCTACAAGCAGGCCGCCGCCCTAGCTCTAAGAACCAGAGCTAACCCATGCCGATTCCTACGATCAGTACCCTTGCCCACCGCCCTTTGGAGATTCGCCGCCGGTCCCCCCAATCCACCGGTGAAGGTGGCCCACCTTCAGTAACGGCCAATATCCCCACGCGAAGCCGAACCCCGTCACATCCTCGAAAAGATGTGTGGCGAAGGATCGTGAGATCAGACCGCCGATAAAGAGCGCGTCAGCCTGCTGCAACTGAAGGCAGCAAAGTGGAGGCTTCTTGCCGCCCACCCGGGATTTCGTGTCGCCCTGGCGGGCCAGTTGCCGCAAGCCGGCCGGTGATCGCCGAATCAAAAAGGGCCAGCCCGAGGCCAGGGGGTGATCCGGAGGATTTCGATCGCGGTGGCGAATCGCCTCGGGCTATGTGGCCGGTGGGGCCAGCCCTGCCTGTCGGTGCTCACCGACAAGCCTTTTTTCCAGGAAGGGTTTGAAGGTGCTGGTGCGGTTTGCGGCAGGTGGGTGGAGCTGCCCTGCTCTGCAAAGACTTCAATCCTCTCCCCTAATCAGCTGTATCAGGCACGGGCTGCCGGCGCTGATTGCGGCCCCTGCTGAATCGCCGCGATCCTCAGCGACCAGGATATCCACCTACCTGCTCAGGGGCCGCCCTGCAGCCATCGATCTGGCGTGCTGGTCGAGGTTGCAATGACGAGCTGGAACTCGAAACGGGTGCTGGGCCTAGATGGGGTGGATGTTGATTCGGGATCACAAACAAACCGGGCGAATCTCACCACATTCACCACGGGATCTGGCCACCACCGACAGCTGCATGGTCCGCTTTGGCGGTGCCTGCGCAGAGGGTAGCCTGCTGGTGAGCGAATCGGCCCTGGCTGCCACAGTCCGTGGGGATCTCGACCGCGTTGATGGAAGGCCGGTGCCGATGCGGTTCTTTGTCGCGAAGGCCCTGATGCGGCAGCCCGATGTGACGGGCGGCCCTGGGGACAATTGATCCAGCGGTTGAGGGTGCTCCCTCCGGGAATTTTTTCTGTTGGATCCGGTGTATGGACGTGGAAACCCCATCAGGCCAAGGGTCATGAACAAAATGCCCTGGAGGAACACTTCAGTGCCCGGGTTTGGAGCCCTCCCATCAAGGATGTGGCGTTCTTCGATCCCGACATTTCTTGGCGCCATTGAGCTGCCTGCCTGATCTATCAGAACATGCGCTACCAAGCCATGGATTCGCGCTGGGATCTTCCATGAGCCGTCCTTTCCCAGACGGGCGCCTGGTGTGCAATCCATCAAGGATGCGACCCTTTGCGGTGAAGCTTGCCCCGTCCGCGCCAATTGTTTTGCCTGCATGTGCGCACGGCGTTCGCTCCTGAACGGTTTCGCGGTTTCGCTTGTCTTGCTCTGCAGGATGTTGACCGGCTGCCTGTGATGACTCAAACGTTTGCGTTTCAGAGCTCGGTTCGTGGGGGCCTTGGTGAATGGTTCCCACGGTGGTGCCTACCTGGCATGACCGCAATTTCGCTGCCTTTTTGGCACACGCTCGAAACAGCTTGATGTGCCGCTTTATTTGCATCCTGGGTTGGTCAGCGAGAGTCTCAGGCCTTCAACGGTCATCCTGAGCTGGAGGGCGGCCCGTCTGGAGCTTGGACCCCGTGTGAACACCCCCACCCACCGTCTGCGCTGGTTGGTTATTCGCAGGGTGTTTGAGCCGCCATCCCTCAGGCCTCGTGATCCTTGGCCATGGTGAAACCCTGCCTTACATGCTCTGGCGGCTGGACAGCCGTGCCCGACGTGACAACTATCGGTCGACGTTGAGTCGACCATCTCCGTCAGCGACGCTGAAGAGCATGTGAATGGTGAACCAACATAGGGAGTGTGTGCGGATGCCCCATGCCAGCGGCCTCCGGTGTGCCCCCTGGAGACAATGGGCGATCAGGCGGTGATGTTTTTTGTCCCCAGCCCGATTACCCGTAATGAAGACATTCAGCTTGCTGGCCAGATTGGATTCGAGAACGCCGCCATCCGCGAAGACCAGCGATCAAGGTCTGCTCCACCAATGCCCAGGCGTCCGCGCCCTCGGGTAAAGAAACCACCAGCTGGCACAGGATTGCCATCTCGGCTGTTGGCAGGCAGCCCCCCCTTCCCATCAAAAACCCCGCCAAAAGGCGGGGTGATGAGAAGCAAAGCAAAGGAAGCTGGAAGTGGAAAGGTCCCCGAGGATCAGACCTTGGCGGGCTGTAGAACTCCACCACCAGCAATTCGTTGATTTCCCAGGCCACCCATTCCCGCTCGATCCCGGGCATTCACTTGGCGGACGAGCTTGGTCTTGTCCGAGCTCGCAATTGGGGGGATGTTGGCCAGACCGGGGAATTCAGGTTGCCTTCAGCGAGTTTGGCGGCTGGCCTTGCGATCGCGACCAACGATCCAGGTCGCCGGGGCGGCACTGGTATGCTGGGGATGTCAACACACGACCATTCACAGTCACGTGACCATGGTTGACCCAGTTGGCGAGCACCGGAACCGTGGGCCCGAAACCGAGGCGGAAGCAGATGTTGTCGAGCGATTCTCAAGCAGTTTGGAGCAGGTTGGTTCCTGGGAGCCGTCTGGGCGCGCGCTTTCCTCTTCACGTAGCGCACGAGCTGGCGCTCGGAGATGCCGTAGTTGAAGCGGAAGCTTTCTTTTCTTCGGGCGATGGCGTATCGAGCCGCTTTGCGACGGGCTTGGCCGTGCTGACACGGGGGGATAAGCCCGTTGGCGGACTTACGGGTGAGACCGGGAAGGTCCTCCCAAGCGCCGCGTCCCCTCAGGCGAGGACCGCGTAGCGAGACATGAAGGAAGGGGCAAAGGGCAAGGGAAAAGGTGGGCTTCTGCCTGCAGGCAGATGGGAACGTCTCCGCCATGCCTGCCTGCAGTGCCGGCACATCGAGATCCTATCGGTTGGCTCTTCAAGGAACCCGGCCCTGCCCCTCTGGCTTCAGCAGGCTTCTGAGCGCCCTGCTGCTGGCTGATCGCCGGCCTACCGCGCTGGATCTCACACGCCTGCTGGGCCCCGCTGCGCTTCATCCCCAGCTGCAGCGCCTATGGATCGGGCGATCGAGCGCCATGGCCCCTTGGCGTGGCGGGCTGGCTTCACCCTGCGCCGCCTGTTGCGCTGCCATCCCTTCACCCCCTGCGGCTGCGATCCGGTCCGCGGGACTGAGCCCGGCTGGCCCTGCTCACAGCGGGCCCCACACCCCGTCCACAGGCGGCCTCTCCATAACACCCCTCTCTGCCGCGCACCATGGCTGCCCTCCCCCCGCTCACTCCTGTTCAGTTCCGTGAAGGGTGTTTGCCTGTGGCGCAGGCCTGGGCCCTGAATCGCCTGGCCGCCCCTGCCGGATTCCCGCCCACAGCGCAGGTGGTCGACATCGACACGATCCAGCCCCCTGAAGGTCGCTATGACACTGGAGGTGCCGGTACTGGCCGTGGGCCGAAGAGCCGGCCTGATGCGAGCTGCCAGCGGTGTTCGCTCCCCGGCTGCGGGGTGATGGCCTGGAGCCGCTGGCTTGGGCAAAAGCGCTTGTGCTGGCCCTTTCCCCCCCCACCAGCCTGATCCTGCCGAGCAAACTGGCCCAGCTCCGCTCGCCCCGGCCTTCGCCCGGTCGAACCATCCACACGCGCCCGCTTCCAGCCCGCCATGCCCGCAACGCTCACCCGCCTGCTGCTTTCAGGCCGTCTTGCCATTCCCACTGGCCTGCCCAGACGGGGAAAGGTCAGCGGCGTCACCTCCGATTCGCGGCGGTAATCAGCCCTGGCACCTTGTTCATCGGCCTGCCCGGCGGCCCAGGTCGATGGCGGCAGCTTCTGGCCGCAAGGCCTTGGACGGCCGGTGCCGTGGCCCGCGGTGATCGGGGTGGAAGCGGGGCGGCGGCGGCAGCCCCCCAGCCGGCGACTTCCAGTGCTGGTGCTGGAAGGAGCCACTGCCCCCTGGCCCGGACGGCTGGCGGCCGCGTTCTGGCAAATCCAGCCAGAAGGCTGGCCTGATCGGTGTCACGCGGCACCCCTAATGGCAAAACGACGACCACCACACTGATCGAGCAACCTGCCGCCCGCGCGGGCCAGAACCACGGCCCTGTTTGTCGGCACAGCTGGGTCAACCGCTGCCCGGCCCATCCTGCCCACGGCCGCCACACCACACAGGCCTTCGCCGCACCTGCTGCAGGGCCAGCTGGCCTGAGGCCGTTGCGGCGGGCAGCGCCTGGCGGCCATGGAGGTGGTTCCCACGCCCATCGACCAGGGGCGGGTGGCGGGGGCTGCCATTTCGCCGGAGCCCGTGTTTCACCAACCTGAGCCAGGACACCGTTCGACTACCACCCGTCGATGCAGGCCTATTTCGAGGCCAAGGCCCTGTTGTCGCCGACCGTTGCTGGCGGGCTGTTGCGGTGGTGAACCTCGATGATCCCTGGGGGGCGAAATTGCGACCACCTGGCCGGCAGCCTCGGCGAGCGCCTCTGGCGCGCTTCCCTCAACGCAGCCGACGCCCGAGCCTGGCGGATGGGGGAGCTGAGCTTTCAGTGCCGATGGGGTCAGCGGCAAAGGCTGCATACGCCGCTGGGGCCATGGCCCGTTCGATCACCCCTTGGTGCGCTTCAACCTGAATGAACCTGTTTTGCAGGCGGTGGGGGTGCTGCAAGCAGCAGGGCGTGGCATTGCCCCGGCTGCTGGAGGCCATCCCCTCATTCATCCCCGGCGGTGCCCGGCGCATGGAGCGGGTGCGGCTGGCTGAAAACACTCTGGCTGGCACGAGGCCCTTTGCGGCTGTGCTGGTCGACTACGCCCACATCGCCCAGATGGCCTGGAGAACCGCCTTGGCCGCCTGGCAGACCCTTCTGCAGCGGGCGACTGATCTGTGTGTTCGGGCTTGCGGTGGGTGACCGGGATCGGGGCAAGCGGCCCACAGATGGCGGCCAATTAGCCGCTCGCCTGGCCGACCGGTGGTCCGTCACCTGCGACAACCCACGCACCGAAGATGCGGGGCGCATCCTGAACGACGTGGCGGCCGGCATCCCCGCCGGCACGGTCTGCCTGGTTGGAAGGGGATCCGGGCCAGCGCAATGCCCTGAGCATTGCGGCAGCAACGGCCGGGTGATCTGGTGGCTGGATCGCGTAAGGCCTACGAGGAATTCCAAAGATCTCGGCACCACCAAGATCCACTCGAGACCGGGAGGAGCGCCAGCAGGCCCTGCACCAGCGCCTGGCTTGATCGCTTCCAGGAGTGCGGGTAAGGGGTGATTGTTATCCTTTTACAACGCCTTTCTTCGACGCAACCGGTTTTCAATTCATGTCCAAAGGTGTGCCGATGCCCAAAAAGTTCTAGCCGACTGATTGGACCTTCTGGCTTGTCCCTCGTGGCTGCGGCAGCGCCGGTGCTGGCTGCCGTCCTTCCCTATGACACGCGCGCCAACCCCCTGGGCCTCGTTTTCTCGGGCGTATCGATCGCCTTCGGCCTCACCCTGTTAACGATGGTTTAATGCCATCGCCATATTTCCGGCTGCCAACATCATCCCGCCGGTGGAGCTGCGGCTCTCGTGGGCCGGCGCGGCAGTTTCCCAGGCTCTGGGGGCTGCCCTTACATCGTCGCCCAGTGTCCTCGGCGCCGTGATCGCCGGTGGCGCTGATCAAGCTGGTCGCCAGTGGGCGCCCGGTTTTGATACTGAGCCGGCAGCCAATCCCTTTTTGGCCACCAATGGCTTCGGTGCCCACTCCCCGGTGGCTACGGCTGCTCTCTGCGCTGGTGATCGAAGTGATCCTCACCTTCGTCTTCCTGCTGGTGATCCTCGGCGCCACCCCAAAACAGGAAGCTCGGCGCCATCGCCGGGCGTGCCGATTGGTCTCCTCCTGACCCTGTTCACCTGATCAGGTAATCCCTGTCACAACACCTCGGTGAACCCTGCCCGCAGCACCGGTGTGGCGCTCTGGTCGGAGGCCAGCCGTGGGCCAGTTGTGGCTTGTTCTGGCTGGCCCCAATCGTGGGGGCTTCTGCTGGCCGGTTGGGGTTCCTTCAAGGCGATGTTCGGATGCCCGAAACCAGGCCTGACTGAACCGACCAGCCTGACACCCATCACCGGGCACTGCTAGTGGAGAAGAGGAGTTTGAGGGCCGGCCAACAGTGCTCCAACCTACCTCGCTGGTGGTGGTCAGGTGGGTGCAGGCCCGCAGACAGTGGGGGTGATCAAAGGCTGCGCAGCCAAACTCCCTGCTGGCCCAGTTTGTTCCACCCAGAAGATTTCCCGG
>Ga0163217_1044432_pt1 | contig 10653 bp, 3 predicted proteins | sample SynspAceP_FD_185933 | JGI IMG/M metagenome (GOLD analysis project Ga0163217, IMG submission 185933) | Saline lake microbial communities from Ace Lake in Antarctica - Synechococcus sp. Ace-P (PacBio error correction) | ecosystem: Environmental > Aquatic > Non-marine Saline and Alkaline > Saline ...
CCAACAAAAAAACAAAAAAAAGGGAAGAAAAGAGGAAGAGAGGAAGATATATTAATTCAGCACATATTAAATATAAAAAAAACTGCGGGCCCACTAACTTAATATTCTCCTTTAAAATCTACTTATTAATTATTTATATTATATAAATTTAGATAACGGAGATATTCATAATATATAATAGTATATACAAAATCCATTTTGTGAGGTTGGGTCTAAAAATGCTTAAGTAAAAAAAAAGCTCTTCAATTATTACTGCCCGGAAGGTCCTTTTGGTTATTTCACTAAACCCAAAACACTTATACTCAAACCCCTCCATCTACAATCAATTCCCTTGAAAGACTAAGATAATCTGATCATTCCCTAAGATCAAATGGAATTTATTGTTTTTGAAAAATATAGTTTTATTTTGGTTTATTTTCTAATCCAAACATTTTTTCAAGTAAGTGTAGCAGCTTTTACATCTTTTGTTACAGGCAGCTTAAATAATCGTCCCCGATGGGCCTTCATATAGGTAACCCAGAATATTTTTCTCTTAAGACCTCAAAATGAATTTAAGGCTCATTAATAATAAGCTAAACCAAATAAAAATTAACGAAATATTATGTAATTAATGTCCAATAAAGAATTAATAGAAAACTTGTTACTCTTCATTTTCAAAAAGAGACTATTCGGGTATGGCACTAAAATGGGTTTTATCCAATAAAGAATGTCCTTTTTTTTCGTGATGAAGCTTTCGAACTTCAATGGTAAAGAAGTTTTTCCTGCTATGTGGCACAATGCTTTGGGTTTTAAGAGGAAAAGATCCTTAGAAAATAGAGTTTTCGATATTATAGATTAATGAAAGACACTGTTACTGGCTAAAATGGGAAGCTAAATACACATTTTTTCATCTAACTAAAAGAAAGGTTACACATAAGATAGAAGCTCGATTTCAAAAATTCAAGGATTGGGAAGATTATTTGAGCATATAGATCGTTTTTAACTTTTGGAAATGGTCGAGTCAAGCAAACTGGGGTTACTGGGTATTTACTAGGTTGGTCAACAATCTTAAAAAAGAAAGTTCAAGATCAAGCAGGTTAATTCATTAAATGCGTTTTATTTCTACAGCATGATGAAATACCAATAAAAAACGAAGTATTTGAATTTTCTCTCAATAAATATGAGAACAGAAACTCCTCAGTAGAAGGCGCAAAAGAGCTTGCTATGAAATTCCGTGAGATTGCTAAAAAAGGCAGTTCTACAAAATGAGGTTATGATTATACTTTGGGAAAATAATTGGTGATCCAATTCAGAAGAACGCTAAAATTCCTGATTGGGATGAAAGATAATTGTTATTGAGCTTTCGCGTGATGATCGCACATATGGATATTGTGATTCTAAAGGAGAGATAAGAACGCCGAAGATTTCTAGCTCTAGAACAAACATATTAGGTGGAGTTAAGGTTGTGCAGAGGATATCTTTTTTTTCTTATGATTGGGCGTGCAAATCAGGACTTTTATCACTATTTAGCACCAACAATTCGTGTGAATAGGTCTCTCTGCATATTCAACCTCATTCCATCTGCAAGAAGCCTGTCATGCAAATCATCATCTTTTAACCTACCGATTAGATCCTGAAAGTCATTGGTATCCTGAACATGGAGGATTTAGGAATAAAGTAAAATTACAGATCCTAAATTGTAGGCGGTATTACTTTATCATGTCCAGACATCCTACTGGAATGGTTTAATCAAAAGACATTCTAGATGAATTGTTTTGAGTTTTAGGCAAAGAATACAATCTGTTTTCTTATTTCAGATGAAAATTTTATAATCAGATCACATATAATCGGAGCTGAGCATATGCCTCTAGCTGAGTGATTGATGATGTTCCTGGAATAAGCCATGAAGGGAATTTCAAAAGAAATTGCCATGGGCAGGAGCTCGTTGTGGTTGGATTGAATGTTATAAATAGAGGTATGACGAAGAGTTTAATCGGCTTTGTAAACCTTAGATGATGCAAAAATGATTGAAGTTTGTTCAACTACATTACCAAACTCGCCATCCCTAAGATTATCGGAGATGAAACGATACAAAGCATATAGAACCCGGACTTAAATGAAGAAGAATTGAAGACGTAGTAGATTCAATTTCTGAAACTTACAGAGATACCAGAGCTTTCATTTAAATCCAACAATTTGGAGCTTTTATAATAACCATAGTTTTTTTAAACGCAGGAACACTTAACAGGAACAAACACTTGATATTTGAAACCCAAAGTGAAAGATATGTTAAGAATGGGGTAGAAAATGTTTCTTTAGATACTCGTTTGTTTTACTACTTTTAGGAGCAACTGGTAATTTGTAGGTTGTTCCAATATCATCTTTTTGTTTCAGATTACTTGGTTTTCAAAGATTACTCTATTGGAGCAGATGAAGAGTTGCTCAAAAAAACTTTTTACACTACTTAATTCACACAAAAGATTCAATTACGCACATTGTACTATTTCAGAACTCTTACCTCATTAATTCAAAAAAGTGAACCAACCGAGATATACAAACATAACACGCAGTAGTAGCACTCCCTCAAGAAAATGCACATATGTAACCTCCTTTCAATAATGGGAAATTAGTATTTCATAGAAAATTGTAAGCCAAGAAATTTCTGGTCTCTGGAATAGCGGTTATCTTGTTTGGCGATGGCGTTTTGGGAGGGACTTACGACTTCATACAATGGATTACATTTGTATATCATAAGTGAAGCACTCTTTGAATCGTCTTTGGCAGCGGAGGCTAAAAAATATAGCGAATGAATCTACGCATTTAGTAGAAGTGAATTAAAAGGATCACTATTTGAAGTTTATTGAATGCTAATAAAATGCAGGACGGTGTCCATGTAAGAGTAATGATACTCGAGGTATAAGAAAACCCTAGTCAAGATCCAAGACTTTACTATTTTCGGGCCGCAAAATGTTGTGATCATTGCAGAGCAACAAAAAGCGAATCCAGATCTACGAATCAACGGTGGTTACCCTTTTGACGCCGCACCTATATCGTCGTGCCGTAGACGCCTCACATGATTACCTAGATCCATCGTTTGGAATTGCATATATTCGATAAGGCTTCATGAAGTGCGGCATCATCCAAGCATGAAAGCACAGGAGGCAGAAATGAAGACATTAATAAGACCGACATTAATGGATTTGTTCAAAGTACCTGTACACGACACTAATTTTTTGTTATGATTAAGACGGTGAAAGTTTTTGGACATCTATAAGGGCAGTATTGTAAGAGAATGGATTACAAGAAGCTAAAGTAATTGAAGTGGTGTAGAAAAAAAAAGAGGGCGCACAAAAAATTAAAAAAAAATTCAAAAAATTCACTCCACCTCCCCCCCTGTCTTTAAAAGAACTCTATCACACTCTTATTGATGTATATGGACGTGATGAAGACTTTTTTGTAATCGGGTAAGTGGAGAGTTTAACACCTGTAACGAAATAGATTGCGAAAGTTTCAGAATCAGTTCAGAGAAATGACAAAAAAACTTCAAAGCTTGTATAAGGGCTCATGAATTGAGGAAAGCATTTAATAATTAAAACTCCCCCCAAGAAGTAGATACACAACGGGAGAATTAGATATGGAGTAGGTCTCGAGAAAATTTCTCCACAGCGTTGCAAATGTACTATCCACTTTAGCACAACGTAAAGAAACGACTAAATAACCGTAATAGATGAGGCCTCTGTATGTCTCATTATTTGACCCATAAATGATGCATGTGAAATATCTAACAGATATAGTGAAGAGAGAAGATGTGCGAAGATAATGCATGGATGAAGAGAAGATGATGACAGAAGTGATTGAGGAAGATTTATTATTAGGATGAAGTATAAAAACACCAAGTTGTCTTTTTAGATAAGCACATGACTCAATCACTCTGTAGGAGCTCTTGTACTTGAGAGCTTTCATGAAGACTCAATATATATAAAATCATAACAGATCGTGAATCCCCCAATACGATCATGTTTAGATCGATTGTGAATTCAAATTCCAAATCCTTCTATGAGAAGACGTAGGAGTATCAAGCTAGCAATTTAGAGCTGATGGATTAACTAACCTGAAAAGCAATTGGGTCAAATCCGATTGTAATAGACTCGAAAGAGGGTAACTTCATTGAAACTCCTAGAAAAAAACTACAGAAATTGTAATCATGATTTGGGATTCTTTTTTCATGAAATCAATGGTGAGGTTGGAAATGGATGGTGCCAAGACCAAGAAAGATGCATTTTGCTCAAAAATACATTGGTATCACAATAGTACCTAATCAACTGGCTTTCATTCTTATCAAACCTAAGGACGGAACTTCCTGAAACATGATGAACCAGTTTGATTAGAAGATGTGAGAGGGTTTTATGGCAGTTAATTAATATAGTAGATAATTTTTAAAAAGAGAATTGTTCTATTTTCTGCATGATTTACTAACTTTATATTTTTTAGCACTCACTCTACACGCTTCGTTCAAATCGTTATAATTTTCTTTGGTGATATTTAACCAGCTATTACCATTGTGAATACAGTCCGAGTAAATAGGTAATGCGGCAACTATTATATTTCAGAGAGGAGATGGAAGCAAGAACGGGATACTCATCTCTTCATGAATTTCCCATAACAGAAGATTTTAATAGTATAAACTCAAAATTTCCACACATAATGCTTTTTCAGGCTCATCGTGATATGAAAAAGTCAGAGTTTTTATTACTGGAAATTATCAAATGGTACTTAACGCATTTCAAATCTAAATACGCAACACTGATTAATACTAGAGTACACGAGGACATCTTCAGAAAATTTATATATGGAAGAGTTTTTTTTTAGATATTCTTTTCGAATTTGAATTCACGCATCGATGAAACCTTATAGTTATTCTTGAATACAGAGAACCAGAAGTACCTTATTGATTCTTAATTTAAGACTAAAATGAACAAGATACCATAAGTTACTAGAAACTATAAGTATCGCATCTTACCAGTGCTTCATAGAAATGAGTCTATTTAATGATGGAATATCTTTTTTTCTAAGTTTGTTATTAATATTTATTGAGAGTAACAGATTCGGGTGTAAGTCATATACATTTTCTTCTTTTACTTTAATAGCATCTAAAAAGTCTCTCCCTCGCCATTCTCTCTGACATCAAATCAATCCATTATGCACACCACCTTATTTACATCGAAGGATCGATTTCAAATTTTAGGAGATGAAATATAGTTCTAAGAATCTTTATAAACATTAGGTGTATCCATACCTTAAACATAAATGTATTCGTATTATATATCAAGGTCTTTCATTGGTTCAATCCATAAACCAGAGTTTTTTATCTAGACAAAAATAATTTCTATCTAGACGTTTCTATTTTCTGTCAAGATAAGATACAAACATATTTATATTAATTGTACTTGAACGTTTAAATTGAATAATTATCAAGATCAAATCAGGAAAACAATCACGAGATGTTTTCTCGCTCAACGATAGGTATGAATTGATCCAACAATATAACTATCGTTTGGAATATTAGCTCTCCACCCTGAGGGGAGAGCGTCCCGAAACTCGGAAAGGAGGGGTGTTGTGGAGTGGCTACGAAGAACCTAGAAGATCCGAAAGAACACCTCCGTCCTATCACACTTTCGTATAACTTAAGCCACCTTACCTGAAACAAGCCTGTGCTGAACTCAGATTCAGTCATTCAGCACAGGCTCTTCAAGGAGACTGTTTTTTTTTGAAGTAGGAATTGTCTCCGCTTTGGAGGGAGATAGAAATCACGCGTGGCGGGATTTCAGAGGGAGGACCGTGTGGGAGAGAGAAGCGAGCACGACACTGTCTCTCCTGAGCCCAAACAAAGTTTTGACTCTGGTCAACCTTTCTCACGGCCATTAAGAGGGACAACGGATGTATATCCCACTAGTCTTAGTTTTGTTACGATCGGTTTAGTTTGCTTTGACCATGGGAAGCCTGGTTACTGGGTAGGTATAAGACTATAGATCGTTCGTGACTTGGAAAGGTTTAATCCGAAGTATCACTCCCTACGATCCTGGATCACCGCTTTAAGCAAAGCATTGGTTCACAGTAAACAAGCGAGGGTTTTATCCTTCGTGATTAGGTTGAGAAGAGACTCTGTCATTTTCCAAGTGGGAGAGCGAGACGCTAATAAGTTTGCAGCTAACTAATACGTTAGACGTGATTGTCTCACGTCGTATCCACTCTTCGAAATGAACAAAGTAATTGGTCTGTCATCTACCGTCCTTCGTCGATTTACCGAATAATAGTCTCCATTTCTCTAGGTCCGGTAGACATAATTGTGGAACTTAACTCCAATATACTGCTTCCACAAATTCGATATAGGTCTTTGCAGTATCTGGTAATTCATCCAAGATGTCATCTCCAGAGATATCTTTATCCCGCCTGGGTAGGTTGTGTATACGGGCTTAATCGTTCAAGCTTCTCTAACAACTTAGAGGGAAAATTTTAGTTTTCTTCACCCACCATGAATTACAGTGTAACTAGTACAACTTTGATTTCTTCAAAACCGTCCCATTACATGCCATTTTGGGTAAGAGTAAGTTCATTCATACGTTAATACGAACTGCATATTCTTAATGCAACTAAATATACCTACACAACGCTCGTGCGTCGACCAGTGGTAGCAGAAGAATTCATGACGCTGTTCTTACGGAAAGTATCCATTCCGCAGTTTCCGTCTAATCACAATTCAAGATGGGAATTAGAGGACATTTAACCTACACGAGTTGTAACGACCTTTTGTAGAATTCGCACATCACATGAGTAAATAGCTGTTTTGGAAGTGAACTTCTGTTTCCGGTACAGGAAAGCTCCACCCTAGCAGTTGTTGTGAAGTTAGAGAAGCCATGACAGTATACGCTGTAAGCTACCATGATTTCCAGCACTGAAGCAAGCTCACACCACTCGCACTTCATTCCTTAAGAGAATATACTTCACCAGCTAGTCAAATCGCTTCGTGTAAAATATTTGAAGTATTAGGCAAGGTGATATATAGGACTATAGAATTTTATGGATTGACAATCTTTCCTAATGGCTCTCACTTAGCGCCATTAAATCACGGTATTAAGTCGTTCGGTTTCCGTATTGATACAACGGTTTTTCCAAGAGCGTACCTAATGTCTGGATATTCTGCGAGATTTTTTATTTCGGAGATTATCTCTATCCAGTAGGTCAACTCATCGCGAATTCCATTGAGCTACTTTACTCACATATTCTGGACCTAATTCCATCGACTGTTGTAAACGCATGGCATCTCCACCACGTCGTTTTGTTACTTTAAGTTGAATCAGGAATCTTTGTGAACGGAAGACAATTACATGAAGGTTCTGTATTGCTTAACCAAAAATCGGCGGTTTATGAGAGGGTGAGGATTTAACCATTTTTTTGACACCATCAATTTCTTGACGGCAACGTACGCATCGATCATTTTACAACTCCATTACCAATACTACATCTTTAGCATCACCATTAAAATAAAAGCCAGAAATGGCACAAAGATGAAGCTCACTCTACTACAACTTTATCATGGAATTTTGAGAGAATAATGTTGGTCCAGCATTTGCCAGAAGGTCCTTCTCACACCTTTGGGAACTTGTAGACAGACAAATTTGTTTTGTCCACTGGGTTAGTAAGGTGAAAAAGTATATTCCCTTTTCCTTCATCACCCCATTGGGCGCCAATTACACACGAACAGACATAGTAAAAGCTTTTCGCACTAAAAGGAGGTACGATAGTTAAATGTGTTACACCCTTTTACCAGTTCTCCTGTATTAATGAGTGTGTGTGTTTTCATCGTAAGATGCAACAGCTTCATCAACCGAAATGGGAAGTGCTTGGAAATACTGTGAATCAATTTTGTACACTAACAGAGAGCTTTGAAATCTTATCGGTAGCATTCAGAATCGCGTAAATCAAGACTAAGATTTTCGTCATGTGTGAAGAGCACCAATAAGCATACTACATCCAGAAGATATTCCAATGAAATAATAACTTTTCCTAGCGCTATACGCCTATTCGGTTTTACTAGCGGTCGATAAGTTCATGAAGTTTTTTCATTAAGGTAACCGTCATCAGGTCCACCAATTAACATTACTCTTAATTACGATAACTACGCAACCGTACTGTTCTTTTGGTATTAAAGCTCATAAGTTCCTCTTTTAAATTTCTTATTTAGTTTTTTTCTGGTACGCTTGTCGAGTTCCAGTACCAAATGGAACTCGCCATAACGAATCACAAGAGTGTGATATCAAGAACTACTCCTATGATAAGTTGTCAAAAAGTAGATGATAAATTCTTTGTCAACACTAATCCCCGCACACAGGGTCAATTATAAACAGCACAAGCACCACAACAAGGTTGTTACCTCCGTAAGTAAGTTCAGTTCGGGCTTACATGTATTATCATTCAGACTTTTATTTAATCATCGGATTTCCGCATGGGCTCCATTATAGCTCGAACAAGTGCTACTCTATTTAGACGGTATAACGCGTCATTAGATACATACCAACTTGTAAATCATTCAATGATATGCCGTACGCTATAGAGTCCGCGATACTCACACTCTCATCGCATCACTCTCATAAACTAATGAACAACATCACTTAAAATAGTGAAGATCGAGAGTGATAACCACATCATGAGAAGCTGCAAGCCACAGCTCCCATTGAGAAAGTCCACGTTTCGGAAACGTAATTAAAATGTAGATAAGATGATCACTTTATAGCATAGATTACAGCTTGCATCGCACTTTGTTTTTAATTCCTTCCCCCAAGCCGTGGACTGATATAATTTCCTGAATCTGATTCGTGGTAATGTTGTTCAATTGGTTTGAGCAAAAGTGTTTTCAATTACTTCCTCGATTCCTCCTTTTTGTAAGCAGTTTTATCAGTAACGGATAGTACCTATCTCTATCAGGATAAACAAAATCGTTTTATCAGGTGAAGTCAGCCTAAAAGGCTCAGTAAGCAGTGGTTCGTAATTCTACGGTATTTTACATTAGGATTATGAAGCAACCATGTAACTAAATTTTCACTTTTCCCTTCACCTTTAAAGTCGATACCGATATTGCAACCCTTTAGTGACAGTCGTCCCTATTAGAGCTCCTAAAAAAATTAAGAAATCGACTGAAAACATATAATAAGCGTATTTTCGCTTACCGACAAAATCAATAGTTCAGGAGTTATCAACCTCTCATAATGTATTCCTTTTAAATATTTTGGATTAATTTTTCTTTTTGAGATTATCCGAAGACTCACTGCATCGGCATTGGTCTTTCGGGTTTAGAGTAGGTCTTTGATAAACAACTCGGTAATTTTTACAATCGCACCTGAAAAGCGAGCATGCACATTATACCTCATTTTATGTATCTGGTTAACAGCTGACCCTTATTTATCGGTCTTCCTAACCTTAAATTATCACATTCAAAATTATGGCAACGAAATCTCGTAGTTACGATTCCTGCGATCAATAATGGCACCCTCGATTGCAGATTAGAGGTATCTCGTCTGGAAATATAGTCCTTGCCATTCATAGTTTTCCTACATTATGCATCTCTCTAGAATTCGATTTTCAAAGATCAACACATAGTTCCAGCCACAGCCATACCGATTGTAAGTACCGATACCAGCAACTAAACCAGGAAGCGTAGAGTTGCATTAAAGCCGGCAAGAGATACCGAGTAATAAAAATGCGACTATTAAGCGATTAGAGCTAGTTCAGCTTACACCACGCACTCGGTTCGGAATACTACCGATCGATAAAAGAAAATAGCTAACTTTTTCCAAGGCCCAATAATAAGGTACCTGAAATTAAAACCACGCTTTAGAAGTGGAACGTTTCCCCAAGAGAGTGCTCCCAGTACAGCTTCCGATAATCTCAAGTGGAGCAGGAAGGGCACCGGAAAGTACGGATGTTTTACTAAAATCTATCAGCGCTCAGCAACGTTATCATCCTGTATCGAAGAGCCCGGACCACGCATTAATTTTGGCTGATTTACATTAGGATAAGAAACCTACAAATCCATCTAGAAACTAGGCTACAGGGTTTTCCAAATATTATTTGCAGGCGCAGTCTTGATTCTTCGCCAAATTCTTGCATCCTATCTTGCTTCATTTCCGCCACCATTGCAATCTCAGGGATATTAGTAGTAGGATCAAATTGAATACTGCTTCTTCAATTACGTCACCTGTAGGTTTTCATCTCAGCTAGCTAAATCCATAAAGTGCGATTGTTTCTACACACCATCTGTAAAGCTTTATACGGAGAGAACCCCAAAGGATTGTGTATATTTCTGAGCAGGGCAAAACGCTGAACTTTACAGAAGCTTTAGAATAACTCATTACAGCTGAATTCTGTTGGCAGATGGCATGACGCAAAACATATCGGACTATTGTTGCTGCACAAATATCCAAGTTAATGTCATAAGCTCATTAGTTTGTACTGGGCTGAGAAAACTATCAGAAGATGTATTGGTAGCACATTATAAGAATTCAATAGCACGTGTTCTATAAATTCTTGAGAAGTTTGAGCATCTGCCACCAGTTCTCGATATTCAGTCGCGCATTGGTCTTCCTTCTTAGAAGTCGCGCGAACACGATCTTCGTCATC
>Ga0163217_1079501_pt1 | contig 10653 bp, 11 predicted proteins | sample SynspAceP_FD_185933 | JGI IMG/M metagenome (GOLD analysis project Ga0163217, IMG submission 185933) | Saline lake microbial communities from Ace Lake in Antarctica - Synechococcus sp. Ace-P (PacBio error correction) | ecosystem: Environmental > Aquatic > Non-marine Saline and Alkaline > Saline ...
CCAGGAAAGAAGAGGGCCTTTTTGAGCCCGATTAAAAGCCCCCGGAAAAAGCAGAAAAAAATTCCGTGCGCTTGGAAGGAACTGGTCCAACGAGGGCATATCCGTAAATGAAAAACACGCCCACCCGCCGATTGGGGAAGTGACCCGATATCGAGGAACCGCCAAGAACCGCAACGCGGCGCAATGGCCCCTGTTGCGGGCGAGAAAGTAACGGTGATGAATAAGTGCGGCGTGCCTGACTCATGGGCGCCCGCCTTTTTCTCGTTGAACTCTTGTGCGGCACGCAAACGTAATCGCGCACCGGTGAATATCGCCCCTAATTCAAGATCACCAACGATAAAGCGGTATCGGCCCTCTGGTGTCGCGCCGTAATCGGAGGCGGTTGACCGGTTCAAGGGCGCTCTGGATGTTCCCGTGCTGGAGGCTGATAGATCAGTCGTTATGCGTCCATAGCTTGCGCGATGCTGCCCAGGGCAGTCCCGGAGACGCTGCTTCGACAAGCTCGCCAGCACGCTGAAGCGTAACCCGACGCCAGTTGGGAAACAGGGATTCGTGGAGCAGTGGGAAGGCCAAGGCCGCCAGTGGCGTGGCCGGTACTGATCTGGCCTCGGAAGGCAACAGGCCCCCGGTGATCTGCCGGTGCTGGTCAAGCGCTCCTGGACGGGCAGGAATTGGGTCAAGGCCGCCTGCCTGGCAATTGAAAATGGCTCAGTTGACAGAAAAGTTGGCTTCTGCATCGTGCTTGCTCGCGGAGAGCCTGGGTACGGGCAAGCGTGGTATTGGGTCCGCCTGGCGTCACCAAGGATCTGACCTCGCGGGTCAAGGCCGGTGACCTGAATTCGCAATAACTGGCTGCGGGGCGGTGGGCGGAAAGGGGGGTGGGCGGTCCCGGATATGGCCCAGGGCGGCGGTACCCGATCCTGCGGCTCTGATGTCGGCTTTGGCCGCAGCGCTTAGTTGGTTGCCAACCGCAGTAATACAGGCAGGCATCCCAATTAGAGGTGACCGGATCAGTTCCGGTTTAAGCGATTTCTTCCTCAATGGGGGTTAGTGCAACAAGATGGCACTTATTGTTCAGAAGTTTTTGGTGGTACTCGGTCGGCAAGAGTGAACGCATCTGCCAGGTCGCGGACAAGATCAAGGCTTCCGAGCAAAGTAATCGATCTGGTAGTGGGGCTCCGCGATGAGCGGTGAAACCAACGCCTGATCGACTGCCAAGCAGTGCAAGGCCGGGAAGCCGGATGCCGCGCGAGATGATCGTGATCTGTCCACTGCGAGCAGGTGACCATTGGCCTGTTGGCGATGGGCTCAAGGCCATTGATGTGCGGCGGTATCTCTTATACCGCTCACGGTGCGTAATTGTCCACGGGACAGCGCGCACAACAAGGCGCGCATCCACAATATCGACGATGCCAACATGTCGCGCCGTATCAGGGCGGCCGGCAAGGTGGTCATTGTTGCCGCTTCCAGGTGTGATGACAGGGCAATATTACCACCCCTCGGCGCGGCGGCTCGGACCACCAAACCGGTGTGGCGCTGGCTGCTCGCGCTGAGCCGTTACCGAGTGCCAGATTCTAATACGATGTACGACGTGTGTACCTACCGACCCGCGTGTGGTCGAGAGCGCCCGACGCTGGACAAGACATCACTTTCGAGGAAATCTCCGAAATGGCCAGCCGGGCAGCAAGGTATTGCCAGATCCCGTTCAGTTGAATTCGCCGGCAAATACAAATGTGCCGCGGCGGGTTTCTGCACTAGTTTCAAGGAGGGCCCGGGACCCTGATACCCCGAGGAAGGTGCTCAATGAACAACCGTTATTTCCGGCATTGCCTTCAACCGTGAATTGAAGCCCAAACTGACATCCGAGGTTGCCGGGACACGCCCCGGCGTGGGCTTTCAAGATTCTTGGCCCGATCAGCGCAGGCAATATCAGTGGACATGATCGTGCAGCAAACGTCCGCGCGATAAACACTCAACCGGACTTCAACTTCAACCGTGCAATCGCAATGAGTTTCCGCAAGGCGGAAAGATTCTCGCCAGGTGGCCGAAAACATCGGGGCTCGTGAAGTTGCCGTGACAGCAAGAATTGCAAAGGCTCTATTGTGGCGTTGGTATGCGTTTTTCGCATGCGGGCCGTGGCGAGCAGTGTTCGAGCCGCTGTCTCAATGACGGCATCAATAATTCAAGATGATTCCCCTCAGAAATCAGAATTTCCGTTGGTGTGACGAGAAGTATCTCGACCTGCAGTTCCCGCGGGGCCTGCATACCGCCTTGAGCTGATGCGGATCTTTCCGAACAGAAGATCACCTGTAAGAGTAAGGCTGGGGCGGTTTTAGCGGCAGCCTGTTGAGCACGATTTCTGGCTGTCGGCCCTTTCAGAAACCTAGCCGGCGCTGGAATAACAGCAATCGCAACAGTTATAAACGAACGAAGTTGTTTGTTCGTTGTCCATGTGATAGCGCAGCGACGTGCTGACAAGACAACGTGCCCGGCTTTTTTGCAGACTGCGTTCCTGATCATGGCAAGGGAGAAATGGAATGCTATTTTGACTCGAAGGGTTGGTGAAACCTGAATGTGGCTGCGCAGTCACCGTAACCGTCTAGCGTTAAAGTAAACAGGTACGAAGTGGGTCATGCACGCCAAAAGAATGGCTGTTCACCGGGAAAGAAATCTAACCAGCGCATCCAGAAGGAAAGGATGAACAACAAAATAGTTAAATTTCATTAAGTTTTCAAATTGCATTGAGCAAATGCGCGCAGGTACTATTCTGCGCGTGTTACGGAAGAGTGGGCCGAAGTGGCTGAAGGCGCTCCCTGCTAAGGGAAGTATATCTCAAAAAGGGTATCGCGGGTTCGAAATCCCGCCCTCCCGCCATTTTTGTGTGTTTCTAGGGTTTGGCAGCTTTGTTCGACGTTTAGCTCTGAATCAAAAGGAAAAAGCGTTGACAGCCAAGTTCAATCCCTAAATACGCCCCACGATGCACCCCCTCCGGGTTAACAAAAGCCCCTCAGCTGGATTACTTCGGCTACGAACCCAGCGGTCGAGGTTTCGAATCTCCCGAGTGCACCCAACTAAAGAGAAAACCCATTGATTATTCAGTGGGTTTTTTTTGCGCGTGATTCAGGTTTGCCGCAGCCGCGCAAGGTAAAACTGCTACGCTTGGGTCCAGAGCGTTAATCCCCTCCCGCGGCGACAGGCCAAGTCACTTCAGCCTGAAAATGCCTCTGGGCCACGATAGATAATTCCTCTCAGGTCCGCCATGTCATTCCCAACAGAAATCTCCCGAGAGCCTCCAGGATCGCCTGGATCAAGTGCTGAATCTGTTGCAACCGGCACTCTGGTCGATGCGCTCGCGCCCACGCCGGGGGAAAAAAAAAAAAATTTTGAGCCCCGTACACCCGAAGAAAAGCTGAGAGTCCAGCAGAGCCCCTGGAGCTGCAGCGCAAGCTTGAGAGCTGCCTCCCTGCCGATGGGCCTTTCAATCTTGAGTCCGCTGCCGTTGGAGAGCGCTGACGGTCTGGCAACTGTCAAGGCAGATCAGGATGGCGACATCCTGCTGGAAGTATCTGACGCGTCCGTGAAACCCTGTCGCGAATATGAACAATCAAGAAATCTCGCCGCAAGCTACACGCGGGCCTGGAGCGCGGAGTGAAGCTGGCCGACTGGCGCCGATTGCCCGCGTGATGGGTGCGCGAACTGATGGACACGGCTAAGAGTCCAGCAAGGGGAACGGGTGAAGTCCAGCGCTGTCTTAACGAATGAGGATCAAGGTCCGGCGCCTTGATGGATTTCGACATGGTGACCCATCCGTGATGGATGTCACCTGGAGGTGTCAGTCGCTTGGACCTTGCCGCCGTTTCGATGGCTCGCCGGACCCACCGACCAGCATTTGTTTTGTGACCTGATGGCCTGTGAGGGTGTGTTGCCGGTCAAAGAAATTGCTGGCAGCTTCGCGCGGAGCGAGCTGGTCGCTGAGTTATGTCCACTGACCTGTGATTTTGCTCCCGATATTATGCCCAGGAGGCCGTGCAGGCTTCGAGCGCAATGACCTGGTGTCTGCGCCGGGGTCGACACGCGGCCAGCTAAAAGGGCCGTCTGACCATCGACGAAATGTCGATTTCATTCGTGAGGAAAATGACGCTGAAGCGTTGAAGCGCAGCGGCCTCCGAAAGGAGGCTGTTTTGCTTCGCTGGAAAGTGTGCGTACCGTTGGGCCGGCTGGCAATTCCAAGCTTGTGTACCGCGGCGCTGCCTCGCTCCAGGGCATCGGTCTGTTTGAGAACTCGATGAGCAACTGGTGGCGCCTGGGCAGCGCTGATCCCATTGTGGCCGCATTGGTTGGCAATTCGGCAATCAGTACCCATCACCAGAATTGTGGCGCGGGCGTAGCAACAAGGTCAGGTTCAGGGTTGCCCATGCCAAGCATTCATTTGGGCCATAAATGAAGACTGGAGAGACGTCACGGTCATGCATTCTGGCCGAGCTAGATGCGATAGCGGAAGTGTACGATCAGGTCGAGCTAGAGCGACGCTCGCTATACTGCGTACTAGCAGCCCACATAATAGATGCTGAGTGAGCAGACATACAAGGGTCGGGGATCATATTCCGTATATTTCTAAGACGCTGGTATGGACGCTGGGATACCTAGAGTGTATGGACTAGACACCAGTCTGAGAGATGCTCTGCCGGTGAGCGAGAGAGGCAGCGATTTCAAGGCTGATGCAACGGCAGCTTCCTGGGCGGTGGTGCTGCCGGAACGGCTATCTGCTATAAAACATATCGCAATGTTCCCTATCCATAAGTGGTTGAGCAGCCCTGGTGCTTGGAATATGCTTCTTGCAGCGTTTGATGGGGGTGGTGATTCTCATGGCTGACGGAATGCGCCCCATGGGGCGTGATCCAAGCGCTGGGTTCCAGCGTATTGATAAACCTGCTTATATTAGATAGTGCGCTTTTCTATTCTCGGACTGGCGACGCTCTTCTGTGTACAAAGAATGTCGACCTGGTTTTGCCAAAAATGTCACATCACGGAGAGCAATTAGCCCGGTTTGTGGACCTCTGTCAGTGCGATGATTCAGCACGACAGCGCGTAACACAATGCGTCTTCGCTGCTGGCATTAGTCCACCGTTGATTCTCGCCGAGCGGCGTTAATTCACGCGCTGTAATCATTTGCTGGAGGATCAATGATTTCCGTCCGATTTGGAATCATGAAATGTGTCTTTGAGCTGATGCGCTAAGGCATGGCCTCGTTCGCTATTCCTCATGTCTTACTTGGTTGATGTGGAACCACTGTCATTCGCCGCTTGCTGAACACGCCTTTCTGCCTGAGGCGCGCCGAGTGCCGCAACGGCGCCAGCCAAAGCGCCAAGCCGACGCAATCGGCTGTCGATCCCGAATTAAATCGCGGTAAAATGGGTCGCATGCTATCAAAGCAGCACTCGCAGCCGCAAACCTGAAACACCCTTTTGCGCAGTTTATCTTAAAACTAGAAATGCCATAACAATGACCGATACAACAGAAAGCCCTGGCTTACCGATGTCATCTTTCTTCCCGGGACCCCATCAGTCATTCTGGCGACATCGCAATGCGTCTTGATGACCATGCTGGCGATCGCAGCAACCTTGAACCAGGTGGTTTCTGTCGGTGAGTCCCTGGGCCGGCCGCGAAGCCTTTGGATGCCTGTAATTCGTTATCTCTCTGGTGAGATGCCCTGGGAGCGGCATCCGTGAAATTGGAAGAAGGCTATGCCCAATTACCCGTCACAGATTGTTTTGCTGCGCGGCAGAACCTGCTGGGTATACTCCAAGTAGCTGACGATGTAGTCGAGAAAAGTCGTGAGCGCGCAGCCGTCAACGGGGTAGATGTATTCCGGGTTTTCCGATGCCGTGAACGATCCGCGCAACCTGGAAACCCGTCAAGCCGCAAGGCGCAGGGTAAGCACGCGCAAGGGACTCATCTCCTACACCCACCCGGGTTCCACATCGAGATGTGGGTCGACCTGGCAATTCAGATCGAGGATCTGGGCGCCGACGTCTATCGGCAATCAAGGATATGGCCTGGATTCTCAACCCCTATATAGCCTTCGATCTGGTCACCCGGCTGAAGAGTAACCTAGTATCCCTGTGCAATGCAGCGCCACGCAGACCTGCGGGTTTGTCGCTGCTTGCGATTCTCAGGCAGCTGAAAGCCGGCCATCGACAATGTCGATAACCTGCCCATTTCCTCGCTGTCCCATGACCTAGCGGCCATTCGCCGAACGAGTCAGTAGTGGCGATTTTCCAGAAACACGCGCGTGATACCGGGCTGGATCTGCTGTTGGCTGGAAGAAGTAGCAGCTTAATTCCGCGAGCCTGCGGAAGAAGTACGACGCAAGTTTGGAGGGAGCCTCAAAGGCGTTGAACTCGCGCATTCGGTTGCCCCAGGTTCCTGGTGGTTATGTTGACCAACCAATGGAAGGGCAAGCTGAAAAGAGCAAGCGCTGGCGACAAGTTTGATGAAGTGCCTGGCAGAGATTCCGCGTGTACGTGAAGATCTGGGCTTTAATCGCCGCTGGTAACTAAACCGACATCACAAATGGTTGGTACATCAGGGCTGTGATGTCAACGTGCTACGGGTGACGCTACAAGTCCATTACCAAGGAAACCGCCGGGCATCCTGAAGGGAGTAATGGGCTCAGCGCCTGCGGCCTTTCAACAATGGACTGCAGGCGCGTGTTCTGGATGCGCCCGGAGCGATACCCTGCCGTCCGCGATCTGCGTGAACGGGGGCCGGAGATGGACATAGTCTGACGCGCCGAGCTGCGTGGGCCTGGCCAAAGGAAAAAGGTATCAAGCTGCGGCCGACGAATCGACGACTGTGCTGACCTATGCACTGTTCCCCGCAAAATCGGTTTGACGTCCTGGATAAATCGCGGCAATCCGGATGCCTTCGAGCCCGTGCCTACCGGCAAAGAAAATCGCTGCCGCCAACCAAGGTCCAGGCGAGCTGAGGTTTATACGTCCACCGTCAACGGCAAAGGAGGTTTGTCGTGCAAGTGGCAGGACGGCGGGGGATATCACCGGCATCAAAGCCCTGGGGAGACGGCGGTCTGCGCCGGCCGCTGCCTGGCTCCGGTGGTTGATGGGAAACGCAGAAAAGACGCTTGGCAGGTAAACATTGTTCCATAGGTGCTTGGTATCGCCTGGCGATACGGTGGGAAGAGGGTGACGTGGTGATTATCCTCGAAGTCTGATCGAAAATGGAGAAACCGAAGTGCAAGGCGTTCAAGGCGGTACGTGGGTTCTGTCGATGTCAAAGTGGGGGATGCGGTCAGCGTCGGCGAACTTTTGCTGACCATCGAGTTGGAGGATGAAGTCTGGATGGATAAATTCTCAATTATGGCAATTCCACCGGGCTTACGGAGGAGCCTGGGTCAGGTCATCAAGGATCGCCTGTGTGCCTGGGCATGCCACCCCTCTAATCTGGCGATTTCGCAAGGTTGAAGCCGTTGCTTGCTGATCCCGATCGCTTCGCCGGTATTCTCGCCAATCTGCCGGTGGCGGCATGGCGGAAAGCCCAGGCGGACTTCTCTACATCATCTATCAGGCTGGTTGCTACCACGGTTGTTCCCGCTGCTGAATCTGTCATGGTGTTTGGCGGCGATGACGATTCGGTCCCATGCTCTGCCTCCCAGGACTGCTGTTACTGGCGTGCGGCGGCGGCCAGTTCGGCCTTTTTCGGTACCCTGTGGGCGCCTCGGCGCTACTTGCATGGGGGCTCCCGGGGCGAATTCACCCAGAAAGAGGCCGCTTCATCGCCATATTGGGTGGTGCCGATGCCCGACATACGATCTGTGTCACCTCGCAACTGGCTCCGCATCTGCTTGGCCCGATTGCCCGTGGCGGGCCTATGCCTATAATGGCATTGTGCCGATGATTCACCCGCCGATCAATGCGCGCGCTAACGAGTGAGAAAGAGCGGTTCGATCGGTGATGACGCAAACTTCGGGTGGTCCAGGCAAGACCGAAAAGAATCATCTTCCCGCTCGTCGCTCTTGCTGTTGGTGGCGGCTTTGCTGCCGTCCAGCCCGCGCCGCTGGTGGGTAGTTGTGTTTCGGTAACATACTGATGCGCGAAAATGTGGGTGTATGTTGAGCGCCCTTGCCGATACATCGCGTAATGCCGCGATCAACATCGTGACGCTCGGTTCTAGGCTCTGGCGGTCGGCTCCAACGCGTCTGCCGAGTCGTGTTTTGCAGCTCACCTACGTCCTGGGCATTTCTGGTTGCTGGGTCATGATTGCGTTGTGTCGGTACCCGCGTCATAATGGCGTGTTGATGGCCAAGCTGAGAACATGTTCACAAGCATGCCGAGTCAACCCCTGATTCTGGCTCTGCTGGCGTGTCAGCTGGTACCAATGGCCCGTAGGGTTCCAACCAAGTTGGTCTGAAGCCAATCCGGCAGAACTTTCCTGCTGATGCATGCGATGGGGACCTGAAACGTTGCAGGCGTTACGGGCTCTGCCGTTGGCGCGGGTAATTCTTCTGCGTTTTCGGCTGATAGCCTGAACGCCGGAACTAAAAAAACCGCTCATTGAGCGTTTTTGGATGCAGGCAACGGTTTATCGGTTATAGGTCCAGGGCTTGCTTGCTGCTCTTCGCCGGGTAAGCAAGGCGAGCAGACGTTCTGCCTGGCCGGCGGCTAATTTCACGGAAGCGCAGTAAACAACTCGCGCTCCGGATGGCTCCAACTCATCGAGCTGCTGTGTTCGTTCAATAGCTGACGTGATGGTTGTTCGGGCCAAGCGTGGCAGATCACAGCAAGCTGTGTTCCCAGCTGGCCATGATCTCTGAGTTCCAATGCTGCGGTGGTGCTGCTTGGCAACTTCACGATATTTCCCGCATACCTCAGGCAGGCGAAACGAGCGAATTTGTCAGCAGTGCGGCTGGTTGTAAATGTTGGGTAGCAGTTTTCATAGGGGCAAATTATCGCTTAAGTAGAATAACTCGATAAATGGCCAATTGGAAATTAGCCAGTTGGCCTTTTCAATCATTTAGATCCGAAATGAAACTTGCGCAGTGATTGCCACCTGATTCGACGTCAAAGTCCAATTTCGCGAACTCTTTATAACCGCTTTTGGGCAGCAATGTTCACCGTAGTGACAAAACAAAAAATGCCTCGATTTTGTGAACGTATTTCCGACAGGTGGCATTGTTGCATACTATGGAAATAATTGCTACATGGTGGTCAACGCCCGATGCATTCAGTTAATATGCCCGCTTCCGGGGGTAGTCCCCACAATGGCCAGATTACCCTGAACAATGTCCGCATACGCGTCTTGTAGCTGTCAGCTGGATAGGCCGACCGCCTCTCCTAAGCGGTAGGTCCCGGTTCGAATCCGGGGCTCGCGCACCCAAGGCAGTCGATATGTTCAACCTCCCGCTGCGGTTGCCCTGCTGATTACCATCGATACTACCTCGCAGCCTCTGGCGTCAAGCGTCCATGTCCGATAGACGCGGGCGCTGTGAGCGCTTAGGCTAGAGCTCTTCAGATTCAGATAGGGGCTGTTCAGCCATTGCCTCGCAAGCGTCAGATTTTGTCCCGAGAGCGATATCGACCCTTGGCGCAGCCCCCGTTTGCCCGTCATCTCCGGTGCGGTATTGCACCCGTATGTGGAAATCGGCGCTGCGGGCGTAACGCAAGCGATCCCCTGGCCTGCCGAGTGCGCCCTGTGCTCAAGGTCTATACTGGTAAATTTGCCCCATGCGGTGATGATGGTATCAGCTGGGTGATTTGACGATTTCGCTCTGGGTTACCGTTTTAAGCGCGAGGCCTGAATTACCTCCGCCAGGCGCGTCATGCATATGGATATCACGGTGAAGATGCCCACGCCATGCCGCACTCGCAGATCAGCCATCTGGTGCTTTCCATGCACATGAAACAGCACCGGCGGGCCTTGCCGGAAACCAGTGTTTGCCGGCCTGTGCGGTGTGAGTTTAGTGTCGCAGGCGCTTCCAGAGCTGGAACCCATGCCAAGCAGCGGGCTGCAACTCGCGGAGCATTTTGAGCAATTTAACGCGAGAAAGCATCGTCATTTCCAGGCATTGGCTCGAGGTCAGCGGCGCCATGCATGCGCTCTTGTTGTGAAATGCCCGCATGAGATTGTCCAGTGCCGAAGATTATCGGACGTCCACAAGTGCGTCTCGATAAGCTGATTGGCGCTTTGCCACATAGCGGATGACTTTTTGCAGGGCTTCGCTGTATAGTGCCCAGCCGTTGCAGTCGGAAGTTGATGTCAAAAGGGCAGTTCCGGGTAGGTCCTGTCAACCTTAGTAGCCTGTCAGCTCCCTACCGTCGCCAGGCGTTGAATGCTGCCCTACGGTGCTGAATCTGGATCCATATTCCCGCACCACAGCCCCCTCGCTCTATAACACCTTTTCCCATACGAAGATACGCAATGACGCCGCATACAACACCTTTCGTCCTGCGCTGGTTGGGCGCGTGCGCAGCGTCAGCGCTGGCCTGCGAATAGCAAGCAACCATCAAGAACTGCGGGCCGCATGCCCAAGACCAACCCAATGCGGGTTGATTGCGGTGCGCATGGGCGACTCCAGCGAGTCTGCCGCATATCAAGTTCGTGAGAATTGTGCCAAGGCGGTCAATTGGGAAGCGACAC
>Ga0163217_1098118_pt1 | contig 10653 bp, 12 predicted proteins | sample SynspAceP_FD_185933 | JGI IMG/M metagenome (GOLD analysis project Ga0163217, IMG submission 185933) | Saline lake microbial communities from Ace Lake in Antarctica - Synechococcus sp. Ace-P (PacBio error correction) | ecosystem: Environmental > Aquatic > Non-marine Saline and Alkaline > Saline ...
CCCCCACCAGGGGAAAAAAAAAAGGAAAAAAAAAGGAAAAGGAAAAAAATTTTTTGGGGAAAAAGGGCCCCAAGCCCAAAAAGAAAAAAAGGCCCCGGGGGTTTTGAAAACCCGGGAAAAATCCCCCCGAATGTGGGCCCCCGGGTTTTTTTCCCCCCCGGCGCGGGGGTTTCCCCCCCTGGAATAAAACGGGTAACAAACCTGCCCCCCCCCCCCCCCTAAACGAAGAAAAAACTTTCAGCTTTTTTCCGGAAAAGGTCCTTTCCGCAATCCCGGAAGCGAAAACGCGGCGGCCCCGAGTGGGCGGTAGTTTTTTTTTTGTGGTCGTCGGAAGTTGGAAAATCCCATCCAACGCCCCCGGAGCTTTTTCCAAACGGGCAAGTAAGTGGGGCGGCGGGTTTTATTATCGACACCGCCACAATCGTCGGTTTCCCCCCCAACAAAGCGTTTGGCAGCGCCACCAAAAATCTGCCGTGTCACCCGCTTCCTAGCACCTGCGGACGCCTTGGGCAAAGAAAACGCAACCAGCCGGTTATTTTGACAAGCCCGAAATGGACTTTCTGCCGCCGGAATGTAGGCGACGGCCTTGCGGTGCCATCGAATGGTGATGAAGTGGTTGCTCGCAGGTAAAAACTGGTCAGGCCTTGATATCGCTGACCCTTACCACCTCGTCGACCTGAATCTTGTTTTTGTCGATGGCGGTGATTTTTCGGGGGAACGAGCGGTAATCCAAAGCCCGAGAAAATTTCATCCACAATACATTTTGGCAATGCGATGCGGGGTTTCGGCAAAAGGGCTGTCAATCGCGCAGACCAGCCGCCAGCGCTTTCCACGACCTCGGTCCATGGCGCTGCGAATACGCGGCGTACTTCTGGTCGCGGCTCAGATATGGTTTTCTACTTGCGGGGCGTTTCAAGGCCTGCCTCAAATCAAGGCGCAACGTAACCTGGTTCTGCTCGCGGCAAAATCTGACAACTCAAGGCCCGTTGTGTGTGGGCCGGTCCTGGTGTGAAAAAGGCTTCAGCGGCTTTCAGTTTGGGCAACAGTCATCGGCAGTCCCCCAAAGGTGTTTTTAAGGCATCTCTGATTAATTCGGCAATGAGCTATCGGCCGAAAATTAATCAGGAGAATGCCCTAACTTACAGCGCTTGGAATGGGGGCTGGATCAAAACGGCGGGGGGAATAATTATCGGGCACTCCGTTTTGGTTGCTCGCCGTTGCATTGTGCATAGTGATTTACATAATACCCATGGCACTGTTTCTGTAACCTGAAAGCGCGTGCTAATCCGGTTTGTTTGTGTATTGGGTTTGGCTTTTAGTCCGCTCAACAAGAACTGGCACAAAAAGCCCCGCGAGCCGGGGGCTTTAAAACTAGATTCGTGCTTGGCTAGTTAGTGCGGGTTTAGATTCACCGCTGAAAAAACCGTCAAGGCGTGCGCTACGAGAACTCGCCCGACAGTTTACCTGATGGGTTGCTGTGCGCGTTGGGGAAAGTAACAAACTCAATCGGTTAGGTTTTCGATATTGAGACTGCACGCGCAGGCTGGCTGCACATCGTAGATGATGGCCATATCGGTGCGGTGTAGCTGGGCAAACTTGGCTGAATTGCCGGTTATCGATAAAGCTTTCGTCCTGGTTACGTCCGCATCCAAGCCCAAGTTCCCCAGAGTTTGTCACTTACCTGTACAATGCTCCAGATGGAAGGCCATTATGCTCGGGCAACTTCGGTGGGGGCGCTTTGCGGTAGAGCCAGAATTGGTTTTGACGAATTTCGGCCATCGAGGTTTGCCCGTAGCTGGCAGAGATAATACCAGCGATCCTGTTCAACTGGCCGTTCCAGCTGCAGTTTTCATTAGCCATCGATTGGTCGAACCACCAACAAAACGCCATTGGGGTCGTTGGTCGTCCAACCTGCGGTGCACTTTCTTCGTTTTCTTGCCGAATACCGAGCCATTGTTCAGGCTGAAGGCCATTAACTGAAATCCACTTCAATACCTTATTTCACGGTTTTCGTAGTAATTCGGGTCCAGGTCGGTCCGGCAGCGCCATTGAAATATTGGCAAAATGGCTCGCCACTTTTGGGCAGGAAAGATCGCTGTAGCCTGGCGTAAATAGCGAAATATTTTCTTTTCGGCTTAATAGAGCGATGCCGGCGCGGGGCGAGACTTCTTCGTCTTTTAACGGCTGCGCTTTTCAAATTGGTACGACGTTTATTAACATCGAATGTCGAAGCTATCGAAACGCGCGCCAGAACCACATCCAGATGCTCCTTGAAAAACCTCAAATCTTTCATCCTGCCAGAATAAACGAGGTCACTTTCAAATCCACGCGCGTGTCCGTCCGGTTGATATCAACCGTAAACTCGTTAGGGTTGTCCAATGCCATTGGCATTAACTAACGCCCAACAACATTGCCGCAGATTAAGGGGACGGCAGAACAGTGAATACCTCGTTGTCGTCCATCGTGGTAATCCCAAAGGCCGTTCCAGCGATCCGCTGAATCTGAAGAGGTATCGATAATACTCGGTACCAAAAAATAAAACCGTATGCGATTGCGCCGTTTCAAACGACCGATCAGGGTTGCCCCCCGACAAGAAATCGTATTTCTGACGAATCAGTGGTATCAATGTAGCCCGTCCAGCTCTACCTGGTTGGGGCCTGTTTGAACCCTTGATCATAGTCGGAGGCAAATAGAAGTTTTTCTGATACAGCTTTTCGTAGTCGCCGTAAAAAAAGCGTCAGGTTGGCTTTCAGTGACGTCTGAAAAGCTGTGCTGTAACGTGGCGCGGAACAGGTTCGCCGCAGGTCGCTTTTCATTGAAGGTTTTTAATCGCCGAAAAACGGATATCGTCGAATTCCTCCACCGGGCGGCCATCAGCGCCAGTGGGAATACCGCGGTCGATAAAGCCGCTCCGTGATTGAACGTACTCGTAAGAAAGAAATCCAGCGATGTATTGTCGCCGAAGGACAAGTCCGCAGAGTCGGATTGAACGCCAAAAACGGTTGCTTCGTAAAAGTCACGGTGATTCTTCAAGGCTTTCGCCCATGGCCGTTGCAAAAGAAGCGCCGCGGTTTCGCTCAATGGTTCGCAATTGCAATCAAAAGCTTAGAGCGGTTCATCAAAGGTGTCGACGGCTGGCTTGATAGCGCGCAAAATCCCTCACCAATCAGCCCTTTTTTTCCGTTACACGGTTCAAGGCGCCACCACCGGTACCGACCACGCCGAAGAACAGGGCGGTTGGGCCGCGCAGAATCTCAACCTGCTTCAGGTTGTACAGGGAGCGTAGTACTGAACATACGTCACGCAACACCATCGTAAAGAAGTCAGCTTGTGGGCGCGGCGACCCCGGAAATAACCACCGCGTCGCGGTGACCCTTCACCCTGTGAGGTGGTTCCAAACCGCGGCGTGGTAAAGTTTTGGATGATGTCGCCATCGCGGTGAAAACCCCGCTGGCTGGATTTGGCTCGGCGTCATTAATCGACAAAGAACTCCTGAGGCACAATCGATAATGGGCGTGGGTGTTTTTAACCGGCCGTTGGCCTCAATTAATGGAGAGGTATTGGCCTTATCACGATGAGTTTCTTCGTAATTTCTTTTCTGCCAGAGCCTGTTTTTCGCGGTGGCAAGGCTGATGGCGGCGGCAAGCAGCGAGAAAAGCCCCGATTTGGAATGGAAACATCAAAATAAATCCCCTTTTGTCACGGAAGCGATTTTTTTTTAGAAACCGCAAAGAAATGTTAAAGAGAAACACCGCATTGAATGCAAATATAAAATTAATTCTCATTTAGATTATCTGGCTGACCGCCTGCCTGATTGTGTATTGGCTTAAAAGGGGCTTATGGTAATGTGGTGTTCCACCGTTAACATAAGTGAGTTGCCCATCATGAAGCGCTGCGGGAGCCGTCAAAATAATCTCTGGAAAACCCTCAAACACCAAGCCAGGTGGCAAGTGGCTTTGTTTACCCCGTGTGATCTGGGCCCCTGAAGGCCCCGTATTTTTTCGTCGATAAAGGCGCGCTTTTTTGAGCGGCTGGAAGTGGGGCTGCGGAAATTACCGCCTCCTTGGGACAAGCGCTCCATGCACAACCAATCGGCACAGGTTCAAACGTGCGATTGCATGGTGCAATGCGGGCGGAACTTGGGCGGCGGGCATCAGCACTGAATATTCCGTGCCGTCCGGATGTGCCGGTGGAATTTCCCCAAAGGCATGACCCGTAAAGTAACCTCAAGCCAGCCAGGGGCCTGCTCAAAGGTGGTTGCAGCCTGCCCCCTGTCCATCGAGAGCGGCGGGCGCTGATGTGCCGGTTTCGGTGGCCATTACCCGATCGGGAGGGCGACACGGTGTTTAACCGCAGAAATGCAATCTGTATTGGCCCTCTCCCAAGAAAAGCAAAAGCTGCGTAAGGAGAGTAGCCAAATGGAGGGTTTTTCGACAGTCTGGGTTTGACCGCGCCCTATTAATTCAGGCGCCAAAATGGCGTGAGTGCAGGGGGCGGCGCTGGCGCTGCGGTTTATCCAATTGCGGCGCGGCTGGTTCGGCTGCCCTGCGCCATGGCTCTCGGGCGGAGGGCACTGGAAGCAGAACCTCCCTTCGCGGCTGGCTGAGCTGACGAGGCCAACCGTTTAGACCCTGAACTTTTTTTCTGCCATCGAAAGCCGGCGGACGAAATCACCCAAGCGCTACGCACAGTGGTTGCCATTACGGCCCTTTTCTTTGAGGACATTTTGGGCAATCAGCCCCGAGGGCGATCCACCACAGTCGCGCCAGCGGCAGCCCTTTCTCTGAGGCCAAGTGGCGGAGGTGTCGAAGGGTTTCGGCCCAAGGTGGTCAGTTTTTTCAATTTTGGGGGCTTTTGCCCCGAAAAAACCTTGCTGGACGGGTTCAAGGTCCTGGGGCACGCTGGTTCTGTCGTCGGCGACCACCGTGGACGAGGCGCGCCTGGCTGGAGGCAAGCACGGGGCCGGACCTTGTTGATTGCCCAGGGCCTGGAGGGCCGGCGTGTCAATCGCGGACACTTTTTGCGCGACGACTTGATGGGCAAGCTACCCACTCGCGGAGCTGGTCAGCCCGTGTGGCGCAAACAAGCTTGTCTGTTCCCCGCTTAATTTTGCAGCAGGCCGGGATTGCCTTAACCCGAGGATGCCCATTGAAATGCGCCGCGCAAGGTGCGGCCGCAGTGCAAAAATAGCTCAGCCCTACCCTTCTCGCCGACGAAGCCAGCACCTCCCCATTTTGCACCGGAGGCGCTGGCGACTGAGCGCCGGCAGCGAAACCGCTTACCAATCTTTTTAACACTGCCGCCCCGGCGCGGGTATCGTTATCCCCGGCTAATGCCGTGAGCTTGGAGCGATGAATGAGATAAAGCGGCCGGTTTTCCCCTTGGGGCGGCCAAATGCGGTGGGCGCCCTGCGCAGGCAAAGCTGAAGCCCAAAGGCGACGACAGCTTTTATTAGCGGTAACGGCCACTTGTGGTGTGGAGAAAGAAGCCCAAGCCTCGCAAGGCAGTGCGGGGCAGAATTACGCCGAAAACCTTTTTTGGCGGGCCTTGGGCGCCAGTCAATTAGCTAGCGCTGATCCAAAGCGCTGTTCAGCAGCGGTCGCAGGGTGTTGATAAAGGCCTCACTCCGGGCGCTGGCGGGAAATATTGGCGGGCGCATAACCCACAGGCCCATACTCAGCTTTTCCGGGTCCGGGTGGGCGAATGGCGGTCAGCTGGCGGTCGTCGTCCCGCCAGAAAACACACGGTGGCCACCCCCAGCCCGCTCTTTAAACCGCACCAGAATGGCGTTCCAGCTGTTCAACATTTGGGCCGGTTTTATTAGACCATCCTTCCGGCAAATTCCCCTTGCGATCCAATTTGGCGGGCCTGGGATTCAGCCAGAAATCGCTTCCACCAGCCAATCCAGTGATGACCTGCCAGCGCGTTTTTCTGCCGGCAGGCGTTTGAGATAGCGTTTGCTGGCGTAAAACCGCGCGTGGCAAAAATTTCGCCGAGAAATGCCCGACGAATATGGGGGCGGGCAGGTAATTGCTGACGGCGATTCAGCAACATCGGCCCTTTGCGTTTTGTTCCAGTGCGCCACCGGGTCGACAGTATTGAAAGCAGCTCCCAGCGCAACCTGCGGGATAGTCCCCCCGGGAAAACTGGCTCAGTTTCACTGATGAACTCGGCCCCAGCCCAGCGGCGCGGCAATACGCCAGCCTCACCGCGAGCCCTTTCCTCCCTCCAGCCCGAGGCCTTTCCTCCATGCGACAGCAGTTTTCACTTTCTCCCAGTCGGCCTTGCCCTGCCGGTTAGGCGCGCCGCCAAATGAAACTAAGCTTTCATACTGGTTGTGCTTGTATGGGTGAAACAAGGGGCTGGCCGAGGCGGCCGCTCCAGCTGGGTGGATGCGGCGCGGCGACTGTGGTCCCGGTTTGACGCCCAGCTCGCTGGGCCGCCGCGGGGGGGAAAGAAAGGTGCCACCGCGCACGGCGGCGAGTAAAAAAATCGAAGGTCGTCCCAGTTTCATAGTGCAAATAATTGCACGCCATGGGTGCGTAAACAAATCAATTTAAATATGCACCGCCCCTTAAAGGGCCTATAGTGGCCTGTAACAACACAGTGACGGAGCAGAACCAGGGGGGGGGGGCTGGCAAGAGTGGGCGGTGGTGACGGGTGGCAAAGGAACGGGGATCGGCGGAGGGAATTGCCCGCTGTTCTGGCGCGGGAGGGGAATGACCGTTGTGGTTGCCGAGTTGAATCAGGCCACCGGCGAGGCTGTTTGCCAGTGACTGGAAAAGCTGGGTGGCGGGCAGGTTTAATTGCGACGGACGTTTTACCGAGCTGGCTTCCGGTCCGACGGCCATGATGCAGCAGGTGCTGACGAGTTTGGCAAGGGTTGATGTGGCTGGGTGAACAACGCCTACCCCACCACAGCCTTCCGGCAGCGGCGCTGGAACACGGATGAACGAGCGTTTGGAGCGAGCGTTTAAACCGCGGGCCCCTTTCCGGGCGGGCGTCAAAGAACCATGAAGCTCGCCCAGCCGGCATAGGCGGCCCAGCGCTGGGGGCGGATCAATCATATCTGTTCCAACTGAAACGGGGTGAACGCGCATTCCGATGACGCCGTCCGATTTACAAACAGCGCAAGGAGGCACTGCGCGCCTATAACCGCCACACGTTGCGGGTGGAGTGGGCGAAGGATGGCGTCACCCGCCCAAATGTGGATCTGTCCGGGTGCGGCGACCTCGGCTTACAAAATGATGGAAGAGTTTTGCAGCCCCAGATGAATAGGCGACCAATTCTTGCAGCTGGTGCCCCATGGGTTCATGGCGATCCGGAAACGATATCGGGCGGTGGCGGGCCCTTTTGCTGGCCAGTGAAGGACTTCGCGCTTATGACGGGGAATAACGCCTTTTTTGGGTTGAACGGGGGTGGTCAATATCAAATGGAGTGCCCTGGCGCCCCGGAAAGGCATGACCAGACAAATCTGAAACCTAGCAAGGACCCTGCTAAATGAAGTGCAAGGCTGAACACAAAGTGCCGAGATCGTATAACCGGAGCCGCCCAGGGTATCGGCAGGCATTTGCGACGCGTCTGGCCGGTGAGGGTGCCGCCGTGTGCGCGTGGGGACCGCTGCACTGGATAGCCTGAGTCAAACCCTGTCCGAGTATTTGAGGCCTGCGGTGGTCGGGCGATTGCTTCGCAGCCTGCAATGTCCAACCGACAGCGCCGAGGTAAAAGCACTGTTTGCGGCCGGTCAACCGAAAGAGCTGGGTGCACCGCTATTCTTGGTGAACAATGCGGGTAATCGGTAACGGCGCCAACGACGGCTTTGACCTTTAATCAGCAGCGCCTGGGCCGAAACGCGGGCGCGCAATGCAGCGCGGTGAAAAACCTAAACGGGTACGCCGACCATATTCAGACTGGAAGACGAGGGGGCTGGCTGAGCGTGGCAAACGTCAACCTGAAATGCACATTCTTACTGCTGCCGCGAAGCGATTTCGCAGCATGATTGCCAAGCGGCACGCAGGGCAGCCATAATCATATTTCCAAGCACCTCAGCATATCCGGTGAAAAGGCGGTGTGCATATTGCGCGTCCAAGGCGGCTGTTGCTCGGTCTGAACCAGGTCGCTGGCCATGGAAAGTGGCGGCGCGGCAATATACGCGTCAACGCATCTGCCCGGGGCAAACTAACACGCACGATCTGGCCGAATATAATCCGACGAATGGAAACAGGCCATGGTAGCTGCCCATTCCGTTGGGGCGTATTGGACCCAGTTGAAATTGCCATACCGCGATTGTTTCTGGCGGAGTGAAGAGGTCATCGAGCTTTACCGGGCAGACAGAATTGATGGCGAATTTTTGGGGACGTATACTTGGCTTAGGCCGCAAAGACATAGCCCCCTCAACCCAAACCCTCTCCCACAGGGAGAAGGGGGGCGGGCCCGAAACACAATGGAGAGTTCCCTCTCCTGAGGGAGAGGGACAAGGGTGAGGGGGGAAAATAAACGAGAGAACATCATGAGCGACAGATTGGGGAAAAAAATCGCCAATCATTACCGGTGGGAAATTTGGGGACGGTAAACTTGGCTTAGGCCGCAAGACATAGGCCTCACCCACCCTCTCTCCCACAGGGAGAGGGGGCGCCGAAACCGCAATGGAACCGAGTCCACTCTCCTGAGGGAGTAGGGGGACATGGGTGAGGGGAACCTAAACAAGGAGAAAAAACCATGAAAGCAAAAGATTAGACAATAAAGTCGCCATTAATCACCCGGTTGCGGAAACAGGGCATCGCGCAGAAACCGCCATTCGCTTCGCTGAAGAAAGGCGCGAAAGTGGGTGATCTGCAGCCGCCGCATGGACCGCTGGAGCAAGGTTGCGAAAACCATCCGCGATGCGGGCGGGAAATGCAACACCCCTTGTCCGGTGGATGTGAGTGACGAAGAAAGCAAGTAAAAACGTGCCTGGTGGGAAAAACCACCGTTCGAAATACGGCAGCTCGATATTATTCGTTAACAACGCCGTGCTGAAATGGTGCCGGAATGAATTCGGCAAGCACAGCCCACCAAAGGCTGGCGTCAGAATTTTCGCCGTTCCCTCGACGTGCGCCATGTTCCCTGATGCGCGAAAGCTAACTAAGCAGTTGCGCGCCAACAAAGGTGCTGTGGTAAATATTCCCTCGGTCTGCGGGCTGCTGGGTTTTCCATGGCACGGCCGGTTACAGCGCCGCCAAGGCGCGATGATTGGAACTGACCCCGCAACGATACGCAGTATCGAGTTGGGCGCCGGAATGTGCGCGTTAACGCCCAAATTCCGCCCGGCGCTTTTCTGACGCCTGCCGCTGGAAATGGTGCAATCCGATGAAAGAAAGCCCAGAAAGGCTAACCGCCAAAACCAAATTCCGCTGAAACGGGTCGGATGACCCGCGCGAGTGCGCCAATTGCATTCTGTTTCTGCCAAGTGATGAAGCCTCTTATTCAACTGGTAAAATTGTGAATGCCGGGGTCGATGGAGGGCCGACAACTCCGCCGAGCTCAACACCGGAGCCGCCCTCCTGGGAGGCTGAGATGGACGAATAAGCTGCTGCAACGCATTGACCGGCTTGGAAAATGCCCTTCGACGAGATTCGGCGCCAGCTGGGGTGGCCAAAGTATCCCTGTCGCTGGGATATGCGGGGATCCTGGATCCCACGGTGAACGTGTTTTTTGCGGCCCGGATATTTCGCGTGTCGCGTGAGTTGAAGTGGCCGCGCCCCAACCTGAAAGCCTGGTCCGAACGATACCTGCGCAATCCAAGTTCACGGGCACAATCTCACCATGTGGGCAACCACATTTAAACGAGTTCGACGATCCCTGGATCCAACGCGGTCGGTGGTTCTGGTATTCAAAGAACGAACACGGGCGGCGGCGCCGAGTGGGTCATCATGCAGAATGCTTGTACTGGATGACTATCAGCGCATTGACGGGCGCTGGTACTTTCCGGCCGCCGGCTGCCTTGCTATTGGTATGCCACGGACCTCAACAAACCCGCGCCAAGTCCGGGGATAACATGAAAAATGCGCTGGGCCCGGGGCGCGAGCCCTACGGAGGGGGCCTTCCAATAACTGTTCCGAGCTGGCGCGAATTTCTGGGCGAGCAACCCGATGGCACACATACCTGAAGTCGCCGAACCTGCTCCGGTGGGAGCAGTTTCCTGAAAACCAATGCGGCCGCGAACTTTCGGCGCCCAGAAATCCGGGTGTGCCGCTGATGAAACTGTTTAACAACAACTTGAACTGGGGCGCTGAAAAAAACTGCGCAATATCGCGTGGGTGATGCACGATTGACTCGCTCGAGCGCGGATCTCAGGCCCAGTGATGTGCCTACCCGATATTGATGCGCGAGTACTACCAGCAGCGCGCCAGTGGGCGGGGCTGATCATTAACCGAAGGCACTCAGCCCAGTGCCGAGGGGCAAAGGGTTTAATTGCCAGCACAGCCGGGTAAATCTATTCCAGTGAGCAGATCGCTGCCTGGAAAACGCATACGGCGGCTGTTCCTGCTGAAAGGTGGTCAGATTGTTTTGCAGATTAAATGGCACTGCGGACGGGTTGCGAGCGCCGCCGAACAAAGCAGCGGGTGTGCGCACGGTTTGCGGCCCTCGGCAAAAAAAAAAAAATGTCGCCGC
>Ga0163217_1058934_pt1 | contig 10652 bp, 13 predicted proteins | sample SynspAceP_FD_185933 | JGI IMG/M metagenome (GOLD analysis project Ga0163217, IMG submission 185933) | Saline lake microbial communities from Ace Lake in Antarctica - Synechococcus sp. Ace-P (PacBio error correction) | ecosystem: Environmental > Aquatic > Non-marine Saline and Alkaline > Saline ...
CAATTTGTTTGTGTTGACAAAAAAAGAAGAAAAAAGGATTAAAAAACTTTTTTGGGGGAAAAATCAAGGTATATTCCCCCCGCCCCTTGGTCCTCCGTCGAATTTTCCAATTTGTAAACTCGACATGCTTCCAAATCGGATCGTTTTTTTGAAAAAATCCTGAAATCCCGTAAAAAAGTAGGTAAAAATTGTTTTTTTTAAAGCAAAATAGAAGGTTCCTGTTTTCCTTGTAATGAGTAAGGTTTTTTTTTTTCTTGGCCTAAAATCAGTTCCAGAATAGGATTCCAGAATTTTCCATCTGGCCATCGACGCTTTACCGAAATCTAACTTTTATTTTATTTTACCCAAACCAAAAACCAAACGTGCCCCTGGTCGAACCCGTACTGGAAACCTCGAGTTCCCTAAACGTAATGAAAGCCTAAGAGTCCTTCGCAGAAAGACAGAAACCTTAGCCCCGAATTCCGAATGGGTTTCAAACAAGTTTGCCTTAAAATCATTGAGAGGGAAAGTATTCCCATTTTCTCCGAGTGATTTCCGATAGATACAAGCCGGGCTGGATCTAGATTAAATTGATGACCAGATCTAATCTCCATCTGTTGTCCCAGATCTGCATAGGCCCCGATCCGTTGGAAATAGCTTGGGCTGGTCCCAATCCCCAAGTGGGTGCTTTCAATTTGAAATGAAGATCAAAACACCTTTGCCTAAAGCATGATTGGCGAAGCTTAACTGGTCGGGAGTAAATCAATCTGATTTTGCGTAAATCTTCCAATTTTTGTATTTGGATCGACCTTCCTGACTGTATGGATAAAATCCAAGTCATCCGTCGCTTTACGATTCCATTTCGGTGACATGAATGTCTTCCGTACGCGTCATTATCCATAATCAAAAAATAAAGCACCAAGCGTCCAATTGAAGCAAAAAATGTCTTGCAAATTAAAGTGCAAATCTCCACTAAAGCCTTTTCACACCTCGATTCAATTGTAAGGTGATACGGACGTAATTGATCGTTGTAGCCAAATGCCTCTGATTTGAATACACTCAGCTTTGTCCCTCACCCCAACAAGATTCCATCCAGATCTCAGGATCTTCCTGGCAGCAAGTCCGTAGTGAAAATCTCCGGTAATCCATCTCCATTCAAATATCCCCAAAGGTCGTTCCCGCTGCTATACCGACTGGTTGGAACAAAGAATCGAAGCGATTCTTTGAATTTTCCGACTTTGGTTCAAAATAGAGGAGTCAACTTTTCGGTAAAATCATTGGAAAAACATAGAGGTCCCGGCCAGCATCCTCATTGACATCATCCACCCAATTCCCCAATCCAAACCCGAAAATAACGGATAAATCCCTGTTGTTCTTCGTACATGACAAATCCCCCGCTCGCCCTTCGGTAGCCAATTTTTTGAACAGCTCCCCCCTTCTCATCGGGATTTTTTCCTCCCGGTTGATCGCTCGCGGAACTTCGAGTGACTTCACGAATGAATTCAAAAGATACAGAATCAAATCTCCATCCCGGCGTAGTCCGAAGGCTGCCTGGGTGCTCAAACTTTAAAATCTACGCCGTAGGCCTCCGCCAAATCGACACCGTGGATCGCCTGATTGTATCGTAAAGCTTATTTGTTCCGCGGATCTGCTTGTAGTCGCCGACCTGGCAGACATAAATATCCAAGAGTCCGTCTCCATTGAACATCAGCCATGGTGACCTGTCGACGCAACCTCCAGTCACCCGTGAACTCCCGGCTTTTTCGGTGATGTCTTCAAAATTGAAAATTGCCTATGTTAGGGTAGAGTTTGGTGGGGACTTGGTTGCCTGAAAAGTAAAGATCGGTAGACCGTCGCCGTGATATCTCCATGACACGCCACCACCATTGTAAAGTAGAGGTATTCCAGAAATATTCACGGGGAATCTGTGGAGGTCAGTTTTGTTACGTCAGAAAGGCAACTCCAATTCTTCTGCCGGAATCGAATCGAAAAGGTAAGGACCCTTTCTTCCTGTTTGCAGGAATAAAGCGAGAGAAAGCTAATGCCAAGCTAAGGAGAATGGTTTTTGTTTCAAAACTCCCAAATTCAGCTTGAGCCTATTTTTCCACAAAAAGAGGCAAATTTGCCTGGTGCAATCTTGGAAATCGCCGAAATCCCAGAAAGCTCAAAATCCATTTTCAAGCGTTTGGCCAAGTATCGGAAAAGGTTCCGTCACCATTTCCAAGGAGTAACTTCAACACATAACTCGCGTCGTAATTTCCCGCTTCTGGCTTTGGCTTGACGAAGATTTCCCCCTAAGAGTCAAATCTACATTTCCCATCCCCATCTAAATTCTTCAAAATGAATGGCGGAAAAAATGAAAATGGAGCGCTGAGCCCATTCTCGGAAGGCTTCCATTAAACTTTCCATGCCTAGAATGCCAATTAAGGCTCCCGATTCCAGAATTATTCAATTCGCTGACAAAATGGATCTGGAGAATTACTCGAGCGGAAAATCTCAGAAAATGTCGATTGTTGTAAATCGAGTATTGATGTAGCGCTTTTTTGATGCTTGGAATCTGCTTCTCCAGCTCATGCTTTAAACGTGTAGGGTATTTGAATTCCCATCTACTTCCCGAACTAAAAAGGTTGCCTCGTGATCCGTGTGATCAAAGTCATTTAGGTCATTTTGGACGGGAGTTTCGGAGCTTGCTTATAAATCTGGAATTTCTCCCCATTATTTCCCAAAATCAAATCAGGCAAACCATTCCCATCTAGTCTGCAATCTCCAAAGGGTGGTCTGGTACCACCTTTGAGTTGGAAGTTTCTGGCATTTCGATTTTCTCCGATTGCTTTATCACCTGTATTTTCGGAAGAAAAATCGGCGCAGTCCAATCGCCCACAAAGATCAAAATCCAATTTCCATCACCACCCAATCGGTGATTTCCCTCGTTATCATTCCAGTTTCCTGGAATTGAGGAGCCAAGTCGCCCGTCTGATTGGTAGAAATTCCCCTTTCCGTCATTGGACCAAAGGGACATTGAAGCTGGCGCACCATATACAAAAGGCACTAATCGAACCCAACAATCAACATCCATTGCTCCATCTCCCATTGAGATCGATGGTAGCGCACTGAGCTGCTCTCGGTACCTGTTTCGAATCCCGCCAAAGTTTTAGTGAAATTAAACCTTTGCCAATCATTCAGGAGAGACGGTCCGATAGATCTGGCGAACCGTAAGGAAGATTCATTTCCACCTGAGCAAACAAATAAGTCAAGTTTCCCATCCTGATTTGCATCGAAGAAAATAGCATCTAATAGTCCTTCTGAACATCAGATTCCGCTGGAATTGGCAGCCTGCCTCAATAAGATTGTATATTTTTCCCATTTGAATTTCCAGGGATGAGACTGGCTTCAAAAACCCTTCGCTCGCCAAAGAAAAAGGATCATCAGATCCCATCTCCGTTGACATCTGCCTTTCGGCAAAGCTGGACCTTCGGTGGAGTCATGTGAATATAGTCAACCGATCAACGGTCCAAAGTCCACATTGAATTTTCCTCATGTCAGCATAAATCCCGAAGGTCCTTGGAATCTGCTCGAAGAAATCTCAGCTCCCTTTTGCCTCGAAGAATGATTCTCCAGGTGGAATTTTCAGATGCCTGACCATTAATCGGAGAAAGGCTGATCAGCAGTAACATTCTCTAGCAGGTGTAATTTGCATCCCGGCCAGACAATTTGATCTTGTCAACTAGCGGCATGTTTGCCAAACCTATGGTCAGTTTTATGGATCACCGAAGTTGAAAAGCCACGGTTAGGAATTTGTTCGGTATAGAAAAAGCCCTCACCACTTATCCACTTGGGATCTGTACTCCATTCCAGCGGTATTCGCCCCTTTCTTCCTAATTTCAAACTGGATAAAAATGATTTTCAGGACTCATGTTCCGTGCCCATGTTTTTTGAAAAATAGAAAGCTGGCCTTATTCACATTGCTGACTACCAATCCAAGCTTCCATCATATGTCAGATCTCCTATAAGCGGCACATTGGAATGAATCGCCTCACCCAATCCCCATGCTCGCCAATATTCTCAAATGGAGATCGCCAAGTTTCGTAAGCGAAATTTGGGATGGATTGATCGGTATTGGATCAAAACAAAGCCTTGGTATTTCACATCCAGATAGCAATAATTTTGCACTTTGGTCTCATTCATCGTCGAATGAAAATTTAGGTAATCCAAATCGGTAATATCCTGAATAAATTCCAATGGCATAAGAGATCCCGCTTGCCAATCATTGTCCATACAAAAAGCAATGCTCCCCACTCAGTCGGTTTGCCTCTAACATTTACAATCGACCATCTTCACTGAAATGTCCCGTCGGCCATTGTTGACGTGGAGCCAATATTTCGGAAAATTGGTAATGGTAACCGTGGGTTTATTGAATGGAAACTTGTCCCCCAATTCCGAAAGTAGTGACTTGCTCAGCCGGTAAGGAGCTCCGGCAACAGTCCGTGACGAAAAAATCCAATAATCCCCATTGATATCTGCGATATCGCTCCCATGGAATGCCGCCGAGATCGAGCGCAATGGAAGTTCCCAAGTGATTCCGTTAAGGTTCCGTCTTGATTATTGAATATAGAGTAATCCTTTTTTCGAAAAACCAATTTGGAGAATAAGATATCACGGCCAAGTGTCCTGATTGACATCGACAATGGTGATTTCCAATCCAATAGCCGATACGAACCGTAGATCCCAGCTCCCCTCGCTGACATCGTAAGTGTTGTCCGTCTTCTAAAAAGCTTATCACGCCCACAGCAAACTCGCTTTGGGACCTTCATTTGGCATCTTATTGAACGTGTCCGATGGCCTGAAGTAAGCCTATTGTTATGAGCCAAGTAGACATCCAAGGTCTCCGTCTTGTCATAGTCAAAGATAAACCGGCATGTAGAAAAGCCCTGATCGGCTAGGCCAAAGGCTTCGCCTGCTCGGTAAAGTCCGTCTCCATTGTTGATGAAGCAGCTCGTTTTGCTTGTTGTTCGCCAGAATAATCCCTGAGTTGCAACGTAAGAATATCCAAAAGTGAATCGCCGTTGACATCTGCCAATTGCCACTCCCGTGCTCCAAGCACGAGTTCCTGCTACGCCGGCTTTATCTTGAACATTCTCAAATTTGAAATCGCCTTGTTGAGGTAAACTGGTTGGGCCAAGGTTAGGCAGTGAAATATTAATATCGCATAAGCAACTATCACATCACCCAGTGGCTTACTCCTCCGTCCGTTTGGAATAATTCCGATAGGTGAAAATGTGAATGATTCATGCGAAAGTCAGGTCATTGCTATAAAGTAATCACCGGATTCCGAAGGCTGAATGGATTCCAAACAGGCGGATTGGGTGGCGGAAGCTCTTTTTTTCCCACAGAAAAAACAAGGTAGAAGAGCTAAGAGTTGAGCTTTTGTTCATGCCCGGTTCTTTCACTAGTTCTTTTTTGGATTTTTCAGATCCACGATTCTCAACCCTCCACGGGTAGAAACAGTTTTTTTTTGAAAATCCTGATCCTTCGATTCCGTCAATTTTCAACAAAAGCGATCCAAGCTTTTATCGTCATTGGCCACTTCGGAAAAAATCGGAATTCCGTACCATTCTTCCATAAAGCCTCGCACATCCTCCGCGGAGTTTTTTCTACGACCCATTTCTTCATTCAAGAGCCCAACCTTCATAGGCAGAGACTCCATTGCATCAATGTAAATTTCTCACCTCAATTTTGGATAAAAGCGCATTTTCCTGGATTTCCTGAATGGAAATCTACAGCATATCAGTCGAAAGTTCACGACCGACCATTGGAGAGGACGCCTTCCTTATCAAGTCCCAGCAAGGTTTCGTAGAATTGCTTTTTGTCCATTCCGAGGGAAAGCCCAAAAGTAACTCGTTGACGTTTTCCGAAAGCGAGTTCTCTGCTTTCGGATTTTTCTATTCCGATTTGCAGGAAACTAAGCAGGATATATCCCAAGAGCGAAAAAACTAGCGAATTCAATCGATCGGGTTTTCAATTATTCGTATTGGATAAATAGGGCTTCATTTTTTATTTTAATTTGTTGGAAATCTCTGATTTCTCCTGGATTAAAGATCCACTTTGCTCAGGAAGCAAGCTTTCCAAGATCCCATCTGTTTGCAATGCTAGGACCATCCATGGCTTCCATTTGGATCCAAGCCCAGGTTTGATCGAGATGAATTTCCTGCCAAAAGAGCTGAATTTACCAGCTGTGAAGTGATTTTTTCAATGCATAAACCGGGAGCTGCTGAAGTTTCAGGCGGAAGTGCTTGCTCTTTGAAATTTCCCACTACCGTCAATTTTATCCAAAAGTGTAAGTTGCCAATGTTTGCAACACTCAAAGTTTATGGATTTTGATAGAATGGATTCTGGAAAAAGTAATTCCAAGGTTTTATTTTGGAGGAGGCGTAGGTCAGTAATTGCTTCGCAAAGTGGGAAATTTGGTTGAGTAAGGTATTCTCATCACCCAAGAATAGCACCTTCGGGCTTGCCTGCTACTAAAATTGTTCCACAGCTCCGTTTGGATCAAAGTCCTTGACAAGCATCCGAAGTTCATGCATTCCGAAAACTGGTAGAAAGCTCAATTTCAAAGCTCGATTCCTCGCGATGAGATCCGGTTTGCCCATCGCCATTCCAGATCCTCAACCAAGATCGTATCCAAATCCAGCTGCTGAGGGAATCCCAAAATCCTCCGAGCGATTAACGAAATTGGCATTTTCTAAGGCACAAATCATAATGGTGGTCCACTCACCAGCTTAGGAATGAGCCAGAAATTCCCAATCTCCATCTAGATCGAAAAGCCTACCGCGGTCAGCATTCAAGGATTTTAAAGTTTCGCCTAGTTGATTTGAAATAGCTAAAAATTTCCTTGCCGTCATTTTGCCAAAAAATCAACTCCTCCGGGACTCCGTGAAGGGATATGGAATGGAGCGAACCAGAAACCAGATCAGATCTCCATCCTGATTCCAATCCTCACCCAAGAATAAAGGCTGTAGGGCGGTATGAAATGGCGATGGAAAGTCCAAGAAATTTCCTTTTCCATCATTCAGATACAAGCGATCTTGGATAGGCGAGGTCATCAATCGGGAATTCGATACTTTCCGCTAGCAACTACCAAATCTGGGAAAGTCTGTTCACCATTTAATCAAGAAAGTATCCAGCGATACAGCCTGATTTTTTAAAATCTCTTTTCGAAGAGGACAGTGTTGGAAGCGTGATTCCCCGCTTCACCTTGAATCCAAGTGTGGAGGAGTATCCCAATAGCTCCGGGAATGAAAGGTCCTCCATCCATCTCCATTCGACATCAGCTTTGGCCACTTTTGGTCCTTCGTCGCTGAATCATTTCCAGAATCTGAGTCGATCTCTATCGAAGTCGGCAAGTCATTTTTTTTTGACTGAGAAGGGAAGCTTAAATCACTTGTTGGAAAGGGTAGTTCCGATAAGGCAAGCTTGGAAACATCGGAATTCCAATCTGTTTTTTTTAGGAAATTGATTTTTTGTTGGTTTTGACATGACCTATTCTTGGTCAGTTGTTGGTCTGGCCAAATCACAATGAATAAATCTAAAACTTCCACTTGTCGCCAAGCCAAAATGAAACGGTCTGATCCACTGAAGAGAGGTACCTTTGACTGGCTGGAATTCTTGGAAATAGCGATTCCATTTTTGCGAGCCAGGTTAACCTTGCGCCGAAGGCATTTCCCAGATTGAAGCTGGAGGTAGTTTTCCAAGCTAATGTCAACGCAATTGTGGTAAGATAAATGTCTGATCGTTTAGATTGGTTGAGATCAAATCTAAGTCTCCGTCATTATCCAAATCTCCATAAACGATCCCGGTGCTGAGGTCAACTGATCCACATCTGTGTACGGATTCCATTCTCAATCTCCAATTCTCCATAATTCTGAACCAATAATTCTGTTTGGGGAATGGAGGGAAATTCATCAATCATTTTAGTGAGCAAAAACAGAATCTTTCCTGAATTCGCTGATGTTTTCCCTGATTATTTACATAAAAAGCCTACATAGTCAAAATACAGTTCAATCTTTGAACAATTCCATTGGCGACGAAAGAAGTCCCTTTTCAGGCCATCAATATTATCGCATCAAAGTCATGCGCCCTCAATACCCAATCGTTCGCATGGACTTTAGCTTGCCTATAGACTCTGCAAAAATGGGCAATTGGTCCCCGGTCTGAAACCCAAGTTTTCGCTTGCAGGGTGTTTCTGGTAACTTGGTGGATGATAAGCCTGCTTTGCTATTTCCTGAGCTTTATCCCAATCTTGCAAAAGGGGTTTTGGTCTTGACTCGCTTCCCATACTTGCTGGGAAGATCTCGTGACAAAAATATCCGGGCGAGTACATTGTCCATAGATCAGCAATATCTGCTCATGGATCCCATGCTGATTTCGGGAGCAGTTCAGGAAGCATTTCGGAAAATGTATCGTTTGATTATTGAGGTAAAGTATTCACGCTCGAAAAAGATATCGTTTGGAAACATATAGGTCTGGCCAGTATCCTCATTTAAATCCCGCCACGGTGACACCCAAATCCATAACCAATGGCGCTGCCATAATCACCTGCAGCTCACTGACATCGGTAAAGTGAATCGCCATCATTTCGACTAAGTTATTTCCGCCTTCGGACTCGTCTTCTCCGCTGACCTAATCGTAGGTCCCCCAAAATAAAAAAAAAATTATCCTAACCACTGAAATTCGACTGAATTAGACAAGAGATACATGTCGAGATCTCCCGTCTTTGTCGAAGTCTAAAAATACCGCATGCTGGAGAGGCCGATATTCGTCCACGCCATAATTGTTCGGATTCTTCCGAAAAGTACGTAGCCTTTTTGATAAAAAGCTCATTATGTCTTTTTTCACCACCCAAGGCCCGGATTTTAACAGACAAAAATATCGAGTAATCCATCATTATTATGTCGGCCATACGACTCCAGTAGACCAACTGGCCAGTTGAGTTAGGCCGGCTTCCCTTGGGTAATATTATGAATTTTACGATCCTGATTTAGGAAAAGTTTGTTTTGAAGTTTGTTTCCAGCAAAAAAAATATCGATAGTCCCATCATTATTATGTCTCCCATGCGACACGGCGCCGTTATAAAAAATTCGAAAGGTGTAAGGGTTTACTTGCTCGTAAGCTTCAGCTCATTAATAAAATGAATTCCGGTTCTCCGGAGAAAGGAGCTGAAATAAGGCTTAGAGTTTGTGATCCTGCTTCAGGAAAAATGAGAAAGAAATGAAAATCATAGAATAGGATTTTTAGATTCTGCATGGGTATTTTAAAAAAAGGAAGTGCAACAAATGTACACTTCCTTTCAAAGGTATTGATTCAATTAATAACCTGGATTCTGAACTAAATTAGGATTCGTTATAAATTCAGTGGAATCGGAATAGTGGCTCTGAAAGGCTCCGATTGACCCTTGTTTCCCACCATGGTTGAAAATATTTCCACTTGCCAAAATCTCTAATTTGATCAGTTGTTCGAGAAGCCTTCTGCAAACATTTCAAATCCGACGCTCATTGTAAAATTTGGCCGTCCTAGAAGTTAATGCAGTTAAAGACCACGCTTGCTCTTGTTCTACTTGTTTATCGCTGTAAGTTGCCCCAGCAGTTTTACCTTTGACGGAAAGCTGCCTCAGCTTTGTTAAGACCAATGTCTGCCAACGGATCAGGACCAATCATACTCATATTGAACGGCTCCATCTAGCAAAATTCATACTTACCCACTCTAGCTCTGCCTGACGCAACGCATTTGGAGCTAGTTCATTTTATTCTTGGGTGTAGGTTAGTGGAGAACCAATTAGGATCTGTTGATTCTGCCTGCCACATCCCAAATAGCTAGGAGCCATTAGCTGAGAAATGATCCCACCGTGATGAAATTGTTTCTTACATCTGTCTCAAACGATTAAGAATTCCTTCAATGAAAGCATAGCCATTCATGTTGTTCTTGTAAACAATTGATTACTCTCGTAAGTGAATTGTCATCTGTTACCAAATTAAACCACCCTGCATTATTCTCATCATAATGAAAGTGTAGATAGTTTTCCTCGAGGAACAACACCATTCGCGTTGAAAAATCGCAAAGTAAATTTGAGGCTAAGTGGAATATGGTCCTGAAATTACGACATCTGCCACTTTCGGCCCATCCGCCCCAAACGAGCCTGGCCAGTAATAAAACCTCTCATTAGAAATAGCTTTGCCAAGTATTGCAATGAGCCGTAATAAAAAATTCATCGTGTCTATTGGGCTCCCATAGACAAAAAGAGCTCATTATCGAGTATGAGCGCTCAAGAAAATAAAATACTTCTTGGCGTGAAGTTGTTAACTTAGAATTCTGCATCTGTAGTCTTCTTAACGATAGGCACTTTTCCAAAACTATCGATAGCACACAATACACTAGCGATCTAATTACACTTAGCTCAAGCATTTAATAATTCTAATCTGGAATATTGCAACCAAAGATATTGATTTCATCTCTATGCGGTAAATGCATAATTTGTTGAGTTCCTGAAGGGGCTTCAATCAGAATGGCTGCCAAGTATGACTGAATGCATTCCTTTAGCCCAAAGACCACCATCTTGCCAGTCAGGCACCCCCTTTTGTTTGAGGAATAGCTAATCTCTGAGGATAACCTCATAGATGACT
>Ga0163217_1077844_pt1 | contig 10652 bp, 13 predicted proteins | sample SynspAceP_FD_185933 | JGI IMG/M metagenome (GOLD analysis project Ga0163217, IMG submission 185933) | Saline lake microbial communities from Ace Lake in Antarctica - Synechococcus sp. Ace-P (PacBio error correction) | ecosystem: Environmental > Aquatic > Non-marine Saline and Alkaline > Saline ...
ACGAGAGAGATTGATCTGTATGGGAATTTAGCTCAATAGCATTAACATGTATAGCCAAAGGCTTTTTTAGCGTTAAAAAAAAAAAATTTACATGAACATTAAGCCCTTTTAATGTTAGAGCAAACAACCGATTGGTTTTTTTGTCCCCCCCAAAGAAAGAACAACTAAATTTTTCTTTTTACTCAGTGGGCAACAAACGGCCGCATTACAAGAACAATTGGGGCCGTGGGTTTTTTAAATTGGAATGCTATCAACAATTGCCCATAAGTGGCTAAGTTAAAACACCGCATTTGACGGACCAATTTCCTAAAAATCGTTTAATGTCAAGTTTTTATTGCTAGCCTTACAGAACTCTGCTAAATAACGCACATCGAAACAAACTATCCTTCAAGCAATTTGCGGCCAGCAGTGCCATGGCAAGATTTGTCCATGGATAAAGCCCGTCCTACAGGGTTAAGCGGTTTTTAGCCAACGGAAATAACTGATAATGAAGAGTTTTAAAAAATTAGAATCTGTAAAAATGGTTTTTTTTTTTTGGGTTATCTTGCTGATTCTTGCTCGTGTCAGCGCCATGATATTTGGAGGAATAAGGCTCACGTCTTTTATCGAATTTATTGGTTTACGCCATGAGAATGAACGTCCATGTCTCCGTAGGCCGTTTCGTTTATCTCAAAATTTTTATTGCTTTATGGTCCTTCAATTGGCTACTTAAACTTGAAGGCTTTAAGTGCCACAATCTGGCTCTCGAGCCTGGTTTGGTTAGTTTTCGGCTTCAACGTAAAAAAAACAAAAAGCCTTTACCGCAAGGTTTTTTCCTCGCCTTAGCCGAGAATAACTATTCTTAGCCGCGAAAGAAGCTTGCTAAAAATCGAAGCACAAATGATTTTGGAATGGCAAATCAAACTTGGCTAGCCGCCAGCACAAGTAAGAAATCCAACTGGGTGGAGCCCGCAAAAGCCTCAAAGTTGCTATGGCGCAAAAGCGAGCGCGCATAGACAAGCTCATCATTGGCCGCAACTTATATCTTATCCGTCATCGCTTTTGCAAACAAGGTCAAGCGACAAGGGCCTTGAATTAATTATGGCTTGACGACCAAACATAAGCAAAACAAGCCCTCAATCATCAAAACTATGGGCACAAAGCATGTAGCTGACGCAGGATAGATGGCAGGATGTAAAAGACAATTACCTACTTTGAAAAAAGCCTTAAGGCCCTGTTACGACAGCATGATGCAACAGGCGAGCAAAGGGAAACTTTGGCTGAAATCGCCAGCAAAGAAGGCGGTGGCAAACTCATTGAAATTTTGGCTGGCATCGCTCGTTCAGCTGCGGTAAAAGACCTGGCAACAGGCCAGCGTACATTCAACAACTTTAAAATCGCCCAGGCATGCCACAGCGAAGCAGAACAAGCCTAGTAAACATCAAAGAACTGCCCCAGACGCTTACTTTTATCCTTTGGTTTAAACAATTAAATACCAATTCCTAGCGCGGGACTTTAAAAGCTTGAAGGTTGGCTTAAAATGATGAAACAACGTTTGAATTGCTGTCCCCCTAGGCACTTAGCTTACAACGCGAATGATCTGATACTGGCTGAGAAAGCCCTGAGCAAAGCCATCAATGGGCAATAGGCAACAGATCTGCGTTTAATGGCGAGCCTCAAAGAGTCTCCAAGATAATATTTACAAGCCTTTAACGCGCTTGTTTTAAACAAAGCATCGGCCGCAACCTTGGCCAATATTTAAAAGCGAATTGGTTATGCCACAGATACTGACAAAAGCGAGTTTGGCTATAGCACATCGCTTGTTTTTTTCGATACACAGGCTTAGCCAAACAAGCAAGACAATCAAGTAAACGGCAAATGCAGAGCCCGTATTTGAAACTTATCGTACTCGGTGATTAGTGGCGGCATTTGAAGACGGCAACTTAACGCTTTTTTACTGCGTTCTTGCAAGAAGCTAATTATATGCCTTAGATGGGCAGGCAACAGTGGGTCAAACGGCGCATTAATCCACAGTAGTTCAATAATGGCGCTTTTGATAATTTGCCCCCTAGTGACGATGATAATGGGCCTACGCTGGCAACGATTTTACGGCAATCATCGTTAAAGCCTATTTGCTCAGTCATGCCACTTGAATCAATGTTAACGCATGCGGTTTGCCTCACCTGAAGACAGCAAAAAAAATTTTATGCCTTTAAGCCTCAGTTAATACGATGATTGGCGACACCTATTTTAACGGTAAAAAGCCTCGGGCCAATTTTAGCGATCGTGGTATTGCACTCCCCCGCTTAAATCACATAATCACATGGTCGATTTTCCCTAGGACAAACATAAAACACTGGATAAAACCCGAGGCTGAGTGTCAGCGCTTTTACTAAGCACCCATTGAATTAGTTGCATTTGTTGATCGAGCTGGCAAATTGATTTGTTTTGTGTATTTTGGTGAACCGGTCCAGATAGTGTGGAAAAACAAGGCAAACTCGATAAGATTTGACTGTCTTGGCCAAGCCACTTTAAATACAAACATTACGCGGCAATTATCATAGAAACGTCTTTTGAAAACGACGCCCAGACCATTTATGTTCGGCAACCTCACTCACACTAAATATTTAATGCAAAGAAATTACTAATTTCGCTGCAAAAAGTAGTGGCTCAAACACCATTAAAAGACTTAAAAGAGTCGTGATCAGCCATATTAAATACAACATGCCACTAGCGTGAGCCAAAGAGCTATACTCAAACAGCAACTAATGAAGCCCAATGATCTAGGTGTGCAGATTATTATTCCCTCAGCAAGGACAAAGGCGCTGTTTTTTAAATACTTTAACTAAATAAGGCGGGAGGCCCGCCTTAATTCAAACAAGTTCAAATCCACACTACGCGTTAAACTTACCCCAATGGCCCACTTATGGCAATATCTTTGCGGTGAGTAAATATTCACAAACCAAGTTGAACCATGCCGGTGAAAACAAGCGCCAGCTAATCTCTGTTTGTAGCTGTAAACGCGCAAAGTTGTAAGGCTGTCCCTTGCGGTGTAACACCACGCAGATGATTATCCACCCCTTTAGTATATTGTCTCGCACAGCCATAAGATGGCCAAAAGGCGTGAACGGTTACATTGTCACCAAAGTTAAATAAGCTTGGACTCAGCACTTTCCCAAACATTAAACTGTAGCCTGCCCTGGTGCACTAACTCTTGCCTACTTGACCTTATAAATTGAAGCTGATTAGCGCATGACTTGCCAGTTTGCTAGCGCCACCATTGGTACAACAAAATAACAACTCGTTTTCGCCCAGTGTTACCCTCCCTCGACAAACAGTGCCCCTGCGCCATCTTTAAATAACCCCGTGACGTAATCACTTCAGGCTTTGGGGATCGCTTAAATCAATCCACTCAGTTTCAGCCACTGTTGCAGGGCATTTTAAACTCTCCCCATTGCGTGTATCAAAACGGGTTGAGCTTTCGACTACTAAGGCTTGTAACCTTCCGCCTTTAATGCAATTTGCCCTGTTCATGGAAGGGAAAAAAAAATTTAATAAAAACCCCCCCCGGGGTTTAAAAAAAAAAAAAAACCAAAAAAACCACTATCAGCCGCGATCTTCTGTGAGATAGACAATGCCGGTGCGCGGGTCAACCGCCGCGTTATGATTAAAGCGGCCCCATCGGGTTTAACCGGCACCAGGCTCAACTAACAGTCGCTGAGGCAGGCACTTCAAAAAGTATACCGTGTGATTTAGTTAAGTCCGAACTGGCCCGTTAATACAGCTCCTCACTAACTATTACCACAATCCAAGGCGTCAGTCCTCCCGCACAATTACGAATAGTGCGACTAAGGTTTAAAAACTGCGTTCAAGTTTTGTGTTTTAAGGCGTTGTAAACCAAATCTTACTGTGGCCCAGGCAGAGCAACCCTCGCTTGTAATGATCATAGGCCAAGGCGCTTTATGCTGCTTGATACTAGCAGCGGCTCATCTAATATTTAGGCACTAACTCCATGATTGCGCAATAGCACACACGCTCATCATCCAGAGCAAAACAGCCCATGCCATCAGCATTATCTGGCACCGAAAAGCCATCAGCCATCTCTTCACCTACTGAAAGAAATAATCTGGTAGCTAATCCGCGGGTAATCTAACAAGCTTGTTGGTATCAGCCAGTAAAAGGCCAAGTGAAGCCTCAATAGCTGCTGAAATGCGAGTAGCATTCACTTTGCCGAAAAAACTTGCCGTTACCTACCAAAACGCCAACGCGCTCGCCCCAAGCGAAAGCTGTCCTTCTGGTTAACATAAGCTATCTAAGTGAATTAATGGTGTTGTGAAATAATGTCTAAAAGTCGCTAAATGCGACAATTAGAAACAACATGACTAAAAGTTCGATCTGCGGTCAACGTTAGACAGTCATGCCCGACACGTGCTGCTCAACCGCATCAAAAATACAGGTAAACATGCCGCAGAAATGGCGGACTTATCCTAACAGGCAAAGAACTAAAACGACAAAACAAAAAAGAATCTACAAGAATAAAACCATAATACACACTGGAAAATGTGACATATTTCTTTAGAATCAGCCCCCTCGCTCAATCCGCCAGGATTTAAGCCGAAATCAAAAATGCATCCCGTAGCTCAGCCGGTAGGCGCTGCTCTCCCGAGGCAGAGGCGTGAGTTCGAATCTTCGCCGGGTGCCCCACTATCGTGCTAGCCTTCATTGAAGCAAAATAACGAGTCTAGTGAGCACTGATATCTGGCTGGATTGAACTTAAATCCATTTTTTGCTGAAAAGTTACTGCTCGCAAACCCTTGCATCACACATCAATAGACATTCACTTAATTTTTCTGAACTATGACGCAGTGGGTTAGTCCTAAGGGCACATTCTGAAGAGTGCAATGGTCACTAGTTTCCATTGTCGGCAAGAAAATAAAGCCTGAAATAGAGTACATTGTATCCCTGTTTTGCTCATCAATTCACCGATCAAGGCCAGGCATTTACTGCTTGGTCCAACAGATTATATAGAGGTAAAAAAATGGACATATCCGTCGTTTTTAGGTAAAGCCGGCTAAAAGTGTCGGCATTGTCATCGGCCTTGGTAAAACGTTTTGGTAAAAGCAAGTTGATATGACTGAATGCCAAAGACATTATTAAAGAACCGCATACGCTGGCGGTAAATTAAATTTTTTGATAATCGCTGAAGGTTATGAAGCTGGCCGAATTCTGGAACAAATATGGGTGATGCCATTTCTTGCTTTGGGTTTAGGGCCCGGGCGATACTATGCCGTGTCTTCAAGTGTTTTGGGTGGAGACAACAAATGCGTTAGCCTTAGTGCCAAGCCCGTTCGTGATGCTGTGATGCGGCCATTAAAACGCTTACGGGTTGATTACTTAGATTTGTACTTTTTGGTCATCGGACCAGATATTGTACCCCGATTGAAGAGACTGCGTGCGGCGCCATGCATAACTGATTCAGGCAAGGTAAGGTCATGTATTTGGGACTCAGAATGGTCAGCTCAGAACAAATTAAACTCCAAGCACACGCTATTTGCTAGGCAAGAGCACTTGACTGCGCATCAATGGAGCAAACCCCAATATACATTTATTGCATGTCGCGATAAGGTAGATGGCGAATTAAATCCCCTTCGTACGAGCAGTTTGGATGGGCACCACCATTTGGTCGCCTCTGGCCCCGCGGTTTGCTGAGGGTAAAATACATGCCTGGGATTCCAGAGGATAGCCGTAGCCTACCTGGTTATCGAATGGTTTACGTGATTTGTGGACCAGTGAAGACGGCAAAAGAACTTGAGAAAATTCCGCCAGTTAAGCGTGTTACAAAATAGCTGGATATCAACATGGCGCATTTATCCCATTCGTGGTGCTTAAAAAATCCCAATGTCAGTTAACGGTATTTAGGTGCATCGCGGTTTATCACAGTTAGAGATAACTTAGGCGCAAATGGATGTGGGTGAAGTAAGCTAACGCAGATGTTATTGACGTATTGAAGCGATTTAATTGCGAAAAAAGCCCCGCTGGTCGGCTGAACGTTTTTGGTCAAATAGGTGAATTCTGGGGGTTGACCATACACAGAGTATTGGTAAACGTTGTTAGCTTTTGGATAGTCGAAAACAAAAGCGCAATGTGACTTAAGCTGCTTTTGTTTCGACTTCAAGATTTTAAGTGTTCTATCCTAAGGGTAAAGAGGAACAAAAAGAAGTAACTCGCAAAGGCAAACCAATAAGGTAAGGCGCCATCGGACCGAATACAATAGGTACCTACAAGGGGCCGACGGTAAAACCAAGTGTGGACAGCCGCCGGCCTAAACCTGCTACGGTCACCTTGCTCTTCAGCAGACAACCGCAACTGACGGCCGGCATAAAGCCAGGCCCGGCTATCCATTCCTAAACCTAGTATGCACATGGCTTAAAAATATACATTTCCTTGAGTTGGCCTAGGGCCATCATCGCAAAAAGCGACCATCATCAATCGGCATAGATATCCGCAGAGGCGCAAAAGGCCGACACGTCCCTCATCCCCTGTGGCCGGCCTCGATCAGGGGCGTCTTCGATCGCCGCCAAACCGTTCGCGCGATCGCACGGTCCAGCCCCGTGGCGGCTGCGCGGCCAAGCGGATGGCAGGTCTTGCGGTGCAGCGCCAGCTTGAAACCAGCGGGAACGACCCCTCCAGCATGCGCCAGCCCGGTTTCTCCAGGGCCCAGGAGCCCGCCCGCCCCGCTGGCGAAGGGCCTGACAGACCGCCGCATCGGCAGCCCCAGCCGCTGGCCCAGGGCCATCGCCTCGGCCACGGCGGCGTAGCTGCCGGCCACCAGCACTGGTGACCGCCTTGGCCTGCTTGCCCGCAAGCCCACCGGCCGAGGTGGGTGATGCGGCTGCCGACCACCTCCAGCAGGGGGCGGGCCCGCTCCAGATCGGCCATGCCGTTCCGCCCACTCGACACCGACAGGCTGCCGGCTTTGGCCCTTCCGTGCACGTCACCGGGGCATCGTTTAGATAGGGCCACGCCCTGACGGCCAGGCGCTCGGCCAGCGAGCGCTGACGGCCGGATCGATTCAGTCGAGAAAGTCGATCCGCGTGGCCCCTGCGGCGCCATCCAGACAGCGGCCGCTGGGCGGCAGCCGGAAAAGCAAACGGCCTCCGCGGCGGCCCATCGGTGAGGCATAGGCCAGAGCCAGTCGGCGGCGGCTGCCAGCTGGCCTGCCGGCTGGGCGCGCCGCCGCACCGGCAGCCAGCAGCGAAGCTCTCCGCGAACCCGTGTCCGGTTGTGAACGCTGAGCGAAAGCCCGCGGCCAGCCAGATTGGCTGCCATCGGGGCGCCCAGGCCCCAGGCCGATGAACGCCAGCGGCGGGGCGGAGAATTCAGTCATGGTCGGCGCAACAGGTGGAGTTCAGTCGGAGATGCAGCCAAGGCCGGGCAACGATGGTTGGGTTCAACGCCCCCAGATCCATTCCGATCCCTCACCCTGCAGCGCTTGTCTTGCCGCCGTCGCTGCTTTGGCCTGGCCATCCTGCTCCAGGTCGATTCTGGAAAAGCCCAGACCAACCCCAACCCCTGCGGTTCGAGTCCAGCTGGCGAGCCGGTGCAGCTCAGCGAGAGCCAGAAGCCAGGAGATCTTACAAGTTCGCGCCAGCAGCTGGGCCCTGCGGGACAACGCCGCCCAGATGGCCATCCTCAAAGACAACGAGCGTTGCCTCAAGGCCGCCCGCTGACATCGAAGCGTTGCGTCGCTGCCGCGGCGAGCGAAAGCAAGGAGCTCGCGAGGGTGATCAGACCGCGCAGCGAAAAACCGTGCCCTCTGCCCAACGCTTGGGATTCCCATGCCGAAGAGCGCGGCAGGGGTCCAAGGCCGAGGCGGCAAGCGCAACCGCCACGCCACAAGCCCTGGGAGCGACAGCTTTGGGCCCCTTGGAAGTCAGGCGTCCGTCGAGGGCGGCGACGCCGGGGCCCTTGCCTCCAGCAGCTGCCAGGCTGGCGAGCGCACCGGTGGACGATGTGGCCAATTTCTCCGCCACACCCACCTTCTCGACCGGCCGCACGGAGTCACCACCGCCGATGCCGTGGCAGGCAGCCCGTGCCGCTCAGCTCGGCGAGGTTGTGGGGCCACACCGTTGTGCCGGCGGCGAAATTTGTTTCGAACTCGAACACGCCCATGCGGCCCGTTCCAGATCACGGTTTGCAGTCGGCAAGGCCTCCTGGAACAGGCTGGAGTGAATCCGGGCCGTGTCGAGGCCCATCCAGCCGTCGGGATCGCCGTCACCGCGGTGGATGGCGGGTTGGCTGCTCGGGGGAGAAAGGCGTCGCGAGCACGACATCGCTGGGCAGCAGCAGCTGCACGCCCTTGGCCTTGGCCCTTGGCCTCGAGCTCCTTGCCAACGTCGCAGCTTGTTCGTCTCAACCAGGCTTTTGCCCACCCGCAGCCGCGCGCCCTTGTAGAGGTGAAGATCATGCGCCGCCGATCACACCTTGTTCGCAATTGTCGATCGACGACTCCGAGCACTAGCCCGATCTTGCCTGCTCACCTTGGAGCCGCCAACGATCGCCGCCAGCGGACGCCTTCGGCTTCATCGATGGCGCCCTGCATGATACTGCAGTTTCCTTTTCCATGCAGCAGCCCGGCCACGCTGGGCTTCAGGTATTCGGTCACGCCGGCGGTGGAGGCATGGGCCCGGTGGGCGGCGCCAAAGGCAATCATTCACATAGCATCGGCAGGGCGGCCAGCTTGGCGGCGAAGCCGGGATCGTTTTTCTTCCTCTTCCTCAGCGAAGAAGCGCAACTTCCCCAGCCAAGCACATGCGCCATCGGCCAGGGCGCCACTTGTTCGCGTCAGGGCGATGCACGCTGTCGGTTTTTGAGCACGGCTTGCCGAGCAGCTCACTGAGGCGGCCGCACCGGGTCAGCCGCATCGCCTCATTCACCTGAACCTTGGGCCGGCAGAAATGGCCGGGCCAGATCACGCGGGCCCCTTTGCAGTGATCGCGTGATATGGGAAGCGCGGCGGCGGATCCTGGTGTCATCGCTGATCGCCCCCCGGTCCGCCAGCGGAAACGCTTGAAATCGACCCCGCACGCAGCAACCCGTTTGCCCTGGGTCACGCTGCTGAGGCTGCCAGGGAACGCTCGCCATGGGGAATGTCTGGGGAAAGATTGGGCGAGCTAGCCCCGGCCCAGCGCGCTAAGGATCAAGAGAGTCAGATCCACCTGCCCCGCCCTTTTCAGCGGACTTCGAACGATGTTCACACTGTTCTGTTCCATCATCAGGCGCCAGACGATGGACAACCGCTGCGGTGCCCTGGAGCTTGCCCAACAGCAATTCCAGCGGCCTGGTGGTGCTCTCGTGTGGGAGAAAGAAGGAGGGGCGATGCATTGAGCCGCCGCGTCGCCGGCTGCTGGAGCAGGCCCGCGTGCAACTTTCGAGCAGGCCGGCAATGGCTGCGAGGTGATCGACGCAGGGCAAACCACTTCGTGATCGGCGATGTGGCGATGATGATTCAACGCGATGTGATCGTGATGGCAGCCGCGCCTCAGCCTCGAGCCGGGCGAGGAGAGCAAACCGCCCTCGCGGTGACCAGTCTGGCCCCCTTCCCGGTGCTGGTGGTGCCGCTGATGGAGCGTGTCGTCCGACCCGACTCCGCGGGTCGATCCCGGCGGGCCATGGCCTCAGTGTCTCGGCCCCGGCGATTTCAGTGGTAAATCTCGGGCCATATGCAAGGCGGAGCGCCACTTCCAACAAGAGCTGGCAAGGTGGACCTGGTGATCGAGGGTGCGTGATGCCCGCATTCCCCGCGCCACCGGCCACCGCCGCAGCGCTGGATGCAGGGCAACGGCGGGCTGGTGATCACTCAACCGCCGCGACATGTCAACGAAACGGCCCGGCTCGCCTGGGAGTTGGCTGCCGCACCAGGCGAGACCCCTTGGTGGTGCGTGCCCGGGCCCGGCCACCGGCGTGAAGCAACTGCACGGAGGCAGCCGTGCGGGCTGGCCGCGCAGCTCAATGCCCGCCGGGCCGTCCGCGGCATGGCTGCCGCGGCGGTGCGGGCCCTGCATGCTGGGGTTCCCAAACGTGGGCCAAGTCGGCCCTGATCACCGCTGGTGCGCCGAGGTGGTGGACAGCGCCCGCCGGGCGGGGTGACCCGCACCTGCGCTGGTCCGGGTCGGCCAGGACATCGATGCTGCTCGACGCCTTCCGGGCGTGCTGCCGCACGGCTGGATGACAGCGCTCCGCCTGCGCTGGCCTCTCGACGACATCGGCAGCGGCCTATGACGGCGAGGCCCGTTGCGGGCGCCTTCCCTGGCGCCTGCTCGACAGCCTGACGGGCACCCGGAACTGGCCTCAACCCTGGGCTGGTGAGAGCCGCATGCGTCCCCATCGGTCCGGCTTCGAATCCGGCGATGGCCGCTCGGGTGGATGGCTGGGCCTCTGCAGGCGGCGGCGGCAGCACACCAGCGGCGATAGGCCCGCATGGCCAGCGCCTGCTCGATCGACTCCGCCCCGCTCCCTGCTCGGCGCCATCGCCAGGGGGGGGTGGAACTGCCGCCACGCCCAGCCACGCAGCCATGACCGGCTCTGGCAGCGGCTGAAACCTTTTGGCAATGGCGAGGGCGACGTCAGCCCGGTGTAACCCCAAGCGTTGCCGATGCGGCTCGACGCTGCGG
>Ga0163217_1015771_pt1 | contig 10651 bp, 4 predicted proteins | sample SynspAceP_FD_185933 | JGI IMG/M metagenome (GOLD analysis project Ga0163217, IMG submission 185933) | Saline lake microbial communities from Ace Lake in Antarctica - Synechococcus sp. Ace-P (PacBio error correction) | ecosystem: Environmental > Aquatic > Non-marine Saline and Alkaline > Saline ...
AAAAAAAAAAAAAAAGAGAGAATTTTTTTATCAATACAGGCTTGCCGGCCAAAAAATAATACCTGGAACTTACTCTTCACCTCTTTAAAAGGTTTTCCGCCCCAAACCCCATTTTTAAATGTTCTATTTAATTAAACCATTTGGAGTTTTGGCTTTATATAGTATAAAAGATATTGCGTTTTATCATAGTTAGTGAATTGGAATTTTCAAATTTTTGTTACTTGCGCTCAAAAATCGAAATTGTGAAGATGTGCGACTGTTTATTTCGCATATCAACTTTCTGCTTTCGAAGATTTTTATCAATATAGTCCTGCCTGAAAACACTATTTTATTTCTTTATTTCAGCATTGGTTAACCTCATTTTTTGGGTTATATATAGCTTATTTCTTGTGAAATTATTTTTGCTTGGTGCGTTTTAGCAAGTTTAGTCTTTTTTCTTCTACATCTGTTATGAAAGTCTTCTAGCTTCTAGCTACCGATACGTTCGATTGTCTTTTCGGCATTTCCAAAATTCGTTAGGCTTTGCCTTGATAGGGTCTCTGCTGACCTTTTTACCTTGGAAGTTTGATTGTATAATTGTTTCGGGCTTCGCGCTAGTTTTAACTACCCTTTGATTAAAGCCAATTTGCGTATTCTTAATGCTTAACCTTCTTCCCGTACGAAGAACAACATTTCTTTGGCGTTTATATTGCATTCTTGTACGCTAACTAATTTGGAAAAAATATATATTTTATTCGGAAATAAACATATGTATCTCCTTTTGCACTGTCCTTCTTGTACATACATTTTTTTCCATTTCCGGTAATATCGCCGAATTGATGTTGCGGACGCTGATCTGGTTTTAAAGTAGTTAAAGCTTTTACCTATATATTTTTGCGTCATGGGAAGAAATATGAAACTCACAAAATAGCTGACTCTAAGAGAATCGATTAAAATGCTTGTAATGCTTTAATGGAAAACTTTTTGGAGTTGCTTATAGGTTGAAAGATACTTTTGATTTCTCGTATTTTTTAGATATAATTTAGCAATCGTATATATGTATCCTTACATTTTACTTCTTCAAGTGTAAAAATTCTGTCACATCTGTTTAGCCATTTTGAGTGACTTCATTATAATATAAGACATGATTTGGCTTGTCTGATAAAAATCCATAATTTTTAAGCATCATTTTTAGTCAAGTTGGTCTATAGGTTCCTTTTAATTTAATATTTGGTTCCGAAATAGCTGCTCATACGATTTTTTTTGCGACGTTGTGTGGTACTGTTTTCCCTCATGACAGATGAATTATGGATCCTTTTGTGCTTTTTTACAATATTGACAATTCGGTTTTTTCTAATGGCCCAATATATATCTTCTTGAGAATTGAGGTATAAACGAAAGTAATGTTAATTCAAATAGAACTCATGTGCTCTCCTAAGTTTAAAGATTGCCAATAAAAGAACTATAATGATTGGGATGATATTATCATAGTGCTATATTATTAATAAAATATTACGTCATAGGCTTTGGTAAAGCCGAGCAATTTATCGATAAGCTTGTTTTTCCAATCCCATTTTATCCAAATAAGGTATGCTTTTTGAAAATGATGTCAGGAATAGGTTGTCTAGAAATTTTTAACTTATAGAATTATAGTGTAAACCTACCCATATATCAACTAATCATTCTGAAATCTTGCGTTAAAGGGTTTGCCTTCTTGAGTTTTCTATCATCTTATCACTACTGTATTTTTTCTAAAGAGGTAATGGTTCATATATTCTAAGTCTCGATTAACTTCAACCGAATTATACTAACAAAATGATATTTATGCAGCAAAAATTACCGATAGTTCATTTCTTGATTTAAAACTAATAAGCTCCGATTTACAAAAGACTCTTTATTTATAAAACTTTAAAGCAATATTTGAAAAACAGGATAACTAAAAATTATTTGTGGTTTTCTCTGGCATTAAATATAATCGCTAACTAAAAGATATTTTTTGTGGAGTGCTGAGTCGTATTTTCTGATATTTAAAACTAAACTAGGGAGCGACCACTTTCTTGAATCCTATGTTGCAAACTTTGTATACTTAGATTCTTTAAGCTATTGTTAGCCCTTTCCTCCGCGGTAAATTTAAAACTACTAAATATAGCAAATACAGTAGAATCATAAATGAGTAAAAACTGGGTGGTAAAAAGAAGTAATACAATAATCCAATATATTTGCAAAAATGACGAGGAAATCATTAAAAGCTTTGCTAGTGATGTTTGAATGTTATGTATCAAAACGATTGGCAAGTGGTGGTATATATTTAACTCACTCATTTTAATTTTCAGGAAAACGATAAGACAAATTCAAAATGAAGCTCTAGTGAAAATATTTTTTGCTGAACGTTTTTTATAATTCTAAATTTGCATTAATTGCAATTTCCACCAAAAAGACCTCCTGTTACAGAATGACTAAAATAAACAAGTACTTAATTCAGCACTTTGAATAAAATTGAATGATTGCTAATCCCTAAAGGTAAGAGTTTACCAATCCAGCGAAAATTGCATAATAAAGGTTGTAATATATCTCTTCGATAGTTTTAAATAAGCCCTAACTAAACGCCTAAAGGCTTAATGTAGTTTAGCCATTTTTGCGGTATTTAGAGTGTTAAAACAATTTGTGAGTAATTCACGGTTGTGTCTTAGGTGCATGACAAATTTTGAGTGCAAGGAAGTGATCTTAAAAAAACTGATTGCATGGTACCTCTCTAAAACAGTACTCTGACAAAACCTTAAGGATATACATAAATTGGTTTAACTCAGGATATTCACTGAACTGTACATCGTTTTAATACATAATACCTTTTATTTCTTGATCTACTTCTTTTTGTAGTAAGATTTTGGGAATTATTCATTATAATTTTATTTAGCTATTCATTGATATGAGAAAAAGCAGAATCTCTCTGTTTTTGTCGCGTAATAACTTCAATCGATTTATTATTTTCTGCTTTGGATCGGATATTATTCGTAGAAATACCAATTTGATATCCTAAACACCCAATACAATAGCCAATAATAAAAGTTTATGCTTTATTTTCAGTACTAGAATTGATCTTTCTGTAGAATCTATTTCGTCACCAATTTTTTTAACTAAATTTTCAAAACCCTTGTGGATATTAAAATATTGTTGTAATAATTTTTTCCCAATCCTGCAGATAGGTCTTTTAACGTATATTTTATCATTTAATAATATTTGACAGAATTGTAAATAAAGCGATCCATAAAATGTTTTAAAAATTTAAAACGCTAATTAGTAGTATTAACATTAATATAGATAAGTTTAAAATCTATTTTTAACGAAAGTAGAGCGCTTATTCGTATAAAATTTATAAATTTGAGAGTACTAAATAAAAGCATTAGAATAAAAATTTTTTACTTTGATGGCCTAAAAATATCTTTTGGTATTTAAAGTGCTCATACTCATCTCCATCGAGGTAGGGATATCCTTAGCATCTCTGAACCTGTAGGACACTATAAAATATAGATTTTCCAGAAAAAACATATTATAAACGCGGACTATTGCCGATTTAATAAGTTTAAAAGGCTTAAAGTTGTGTTGGCTGTTGACACACTAAAAAGAGAAACGTTGATACTCTTAACAGAAAGATGTAAGAATTTTTCAGATTTTAAAGCTAAGGTAACCGCTAATTATTCAGAAGTTAAAACAGCGGTGAAATACAATTGGTTCAAAAAAATAATAGCACAAAGCTATCATTACGAATCAATTATAATAAATCTACGCAGCTTGTAGGATATTTTTTACTATTAAAATATTCCTTGTATTTTCTGACTTGCCTTGCAAACCATCTGATTACACTGAATAATAAAATAGTCTAAATTAGCTGAAGATGATATAAAGACTTCAATCAACTAGCTATCTTCTTGAGTTTATCTATTCGTAGAAAGGAAAATTCTTGAGTGTAATTTTCTCAATTTCAACAATAAAATTAACTAGTTTAAACTAATTTTATGAAAACACAGTGGTTTTGGTGTAAGAGATTCTGCTTTATTAAGAATATAGATCGAATGGGGGTCCCTTAAAGATGATGATACTTATTTTTGGTTTTTAATTATAGAACTTCCAATGGGTTTAAAGTGATACCATTCTAAAAAACGTAAAATTTCAGAGCTGCTTAGATCAGTTTATTACAAAAAAATTTTCACCTACAAGAATATAAAATAGCAATCTTATTGAAATAAAGGTATTGTAGGAAAATAAAATAAATAGCCACTGTGCACGCACAGCTTTTATGCATATTCATAACGAATTTGTGTTTTTAGAATTATATTTGGGTTTAATACATAGCCCATTAAAAATTAATGTAAATATTATAAAGAATGCTCCACAACACGGCACTTTCAGATGCCATTAGTAACGGACCTAAAAAAAGGGGTTCAATTTGTTGGTCATAACCGTTATCTATGCCAAGCAGGCCACTGGGAATGGTAATGATCATGAAATCAATTGTTTTAGGTAATAGAAGTTTTAATTTTTAGTATACCTATTTTTTATTAACTATAGTTAAAACGCTCAGTAACATAAGTGATTCGAATTAAAAATCACAATTTCCCAGCCGTAGTCATCAACGTGTTAAAACGTAATTTTAAGTGCAAGCGACTTAAATTTTACAAAAGAAATTGAATAGTTCCTCATCATGCTATGAAGCAAAATTTAAAAAAGCGACTTTGGTATAGATGAATTCAATGAAGGGTGCTTTAGAGGATATGATAATACACAATTAATGCGTTGAATCCCTATAGAAACTTTTGATATATTAGCCATATTTTAATTACAAAATTCACTCCTATAAAATAAAAAATACAGCACAGTACTATTAATATGGGGATGAAAGTAAGTATTTAAATGCTTTTCAAATTTAATAACTACCGGGAGTAAATACGAAAATTTGTGTAGTGGAAAAAAGATAAGCATACATAGATTTTTGAAATCTTTTAATTCGATGGTTTCTTTTAAAACTCAGAAATCATTACTGCTAATTTGCCAGTCTGTAATGAAAAAATAATTTTTGGCATTTTATGGCTGGCTTTATACGCATTTTCTCGAAAACTTACAGTTATCTAAGCTTATTTGCCTTATAAATTATAGGTTAAGGAGATTCTATTCACATCATTTGTAAGTTCAAACAGCACGATTTTTTTAATACGAAGCGTACAAACGTAAAAGTTGTCAAATTCACATAGCGCATTTGTCGATTTGAAATATAGTCAAATAAGTATAACGCTTTGGTTATCGATTAGAAATAATGGTTGAATTGCAGAAATAAAGTATTATAACCCTGCATTAAACAAAATAACGTTTAAATCCAGAAACAAAGGAAAAATAGAGTTTTATTTATAAGCTTCTATATTAGCCTTGTAGTACAACTAAACGCTTTTCTGGGAATTTCGATCCTGACTTTTTTCAAGTGTGGGTGTATATTTGAACAATATAAGCTGTAGTTTATTGCATGTACTCTTGAGCTAAATTTATTGAATGCAAATTTTGAGGCAATTGCCCAAATAAACATACTTTCTCCACAAAATGACCCAAGTTAATACGTAAAGTCCGACACAGCTGTTCATTTTCCAAACTTCATACAATGCGCGATCATTTCTGAAGTTTTTAGGTATGCCTTTTATGTTATTTGTGATACAGTTACATTCTTATTTTTTTCTTTTAATTTTTTTAACAATGCTCAATAACATCCTAAAACAGCTATTTTTTGTAAGGGTTAAACTGATTATTGTCTCATCCTTTACGCATTGAATTTTATATTTTTTATCTTTTCGGAATAAAACAATTCCGTGGGTTGACACACACAATTCAGCGAATCATATCATTAAACAAGGAATATGCATTTATAGCAGTATTTAAAGCTAGAGTTAAATCGCAATACAGCTATAAAACCTTCGGTATTGGCATTCTCAAAACACTCGAAACTTTAGGACCTCCGATAGAAAATAAATAAGGTTGTGATGTTGCTTATTCATTCATTCAATTATTTACAGTTAATAACAAGAACACAAAATTAAAAAGGACCTAATATCATCAAAAAAATATAGTATCATCTAAAAAATTGTGTTCGGCTTTTGCGATTAAAAAGGTAAATGTGTGATCTCCTCGTTTATAATCCGCTGCCTCAAAAGACTCATGTTTTGTACGGTCATTCCGCGTTTGAACATCTGATTACTTTTATTACTCCAGCCTTGATAGCTTAAAATATTTGGGTTCTCCCTGAGGATTAACCCATCTCTACTCTTAAATTATACTAATTATCCGATGCCCACTAGTTGAGTTTAAATAATGCATTTATTTGAATAAATTCACATATTGTGCGGATACTGTTTCTTCTGTGTGTTACTACTAATTCTCTTTTCTAAAACGTGTTACCATTCTTGAGTTTCCTCAACCATTTTACTTTTCACTTGTACTTCATTTCTCTTTTATATGAAATAATACCATTCCAAGCGAAGTACGTTATTCTTTAGTATATTTCTTGTGCTTTGATGTAATTTTGTTTATCATATGGCACTAATCAATGACTTTCACTCCTTATCGAGACCAAAATCTTTAACTCTTCTAACTAGGAATTTTTTCGTATTTGCAAATCCAATCTTTCTGTTAAAACCTACTTAATTTTATACTATCAGGTACGTCAACACCAATACCTAGTGTTGAAAGTGGTTTTGGGGCAACTTTCCAAAGCCAATTGGCTCTACTATACAATTGCCCTCCCATCCGGCTACCAAATCATTTATGTTGATCAATACTTCCATTCTCATCTAATGGCTTTGCATATTAATTTTACTACTATTCAAGAAAACTAAATTCTGCACCCCTTCGACTCCTAAAGCTTTACTTATGACTACATTCGAACTGAACTGGGGCTTCTCCTCAATGGCCGCACAAATCAGCACAGCATCGTTAATCCACTTTTATAAATATTTCACTCGAGGTATTCTGGTATGTAAAGACATTTGTTGCCATTGCAACATCAACGAGTTGATAACTCTTTGTTTTAGTACATTCTAAGTAGTTTGTGGTATATCGAAGCACCTTCCGCAAGGAGAAATAGCAATATAGGTGGGTTAGCATAACACATTTAAGAAATAAAAGAAAAGGTTGGTCTTCCTTCATCATCCACAGTACTGCAAGGCTTTGGTCCTAGGCCAATAGTACCAGAAGATACGTGTATTTTTGCTTTGCAAGCTCTGGCAACCTGAATCATTTCTTCATATGTGTAAAAAAGTACATAAATTAGTTCAGAAAATGAAAATGCGAGTTTATTTCATAGAATATTTTTAAACAAATGCGTTATATTGTGAACTATTCTGTACGGTATTAGATGAACTTAACCTGATAAAAAACGACATATATTTATACAAATTACATCTTTGTTATTGTTAGTTTAATATTTTGGAACATGTTTCTTTAAAAAATTTTAAAGAGAAGAACGGTTAACAAAATGGTTATTTGGCTTCCTCTCAGGCCGATTTTACAATCTCTGAGATAGAGATTTGGCGACTTACCTGTTTTTTTTGAAAAATAATGAATCTAACCCATGATTTTGGTAAACTAGAAGATGGGCATTAAGTTAGTAAACATGCCTAAACGGTGTTACGATATCGTCCTTAGTTTCAAACAAATAAAGAAATTTGAAATGAAATAACCCCAATTAAAATTGAATTACAGGGGAAATTGGCCACACTATACTATTGAATCTGAGTTTTAATAAATTAAAATACTATCATTGCGCTTTATATTAAATTATTTCTTTTGGAGCACGTTATTTATTTTTTAAAACCAATAAGCTTAGAGCAGAATAAACTTTGGGTCGGGCTGGCCAAAGAAACTGCACATCACATATGGGACCATGGCTTTACTTCACTTTAGGATGGAAGAGCTCTTTAAAGCTAAAATTTAGTCGCCTAATCACCGATGAAATTCAACAGATATTCCCATTAGAAACCATTCCAGATGTTTTAAAATGATCTTTCCTATTTAGAAACAGATAATTGTAGCAGAACAAAAAACGCCTTTGACTACTAAACTAGAAGTTCTAATTAATAGTATTTTCATTCGATACAAGTAATAACATGCTGTCTATGAACAACTTTATTACAAATGGACCATAAAAACTTAGTTAAAAGGTATTGATGCCAGCGGGGCAAGGAAGTTTAGCGTTGAAATTTTAAAGAAGGCAATATGCGTAATTTTGGTTTCTGATACAGGTCATGGTATTTTAAAGATTTCATGCTATTTTTAATCTGAGTGACCCTAAGAAATAATAGGATGGCTGGTTTGTCTTTATAAACGAATAGTTGAGAATATATAATGAAAATAAAGTACTTTCTTCTAGAAGAGCCATTATGAAAATAGGTTTAAATGAAAGTTAAGGTTCCTGGCGAGATTAAATAGAATTGATTAAAGAGGCAGAAACTATAACAATACTGCCTGATGCTTAAATCAACGAGATAAGCTATCGTTTTATCAAAAACATTCGTGGGAAATTTGTATCATAAAATTACCAGATGAAGTTTCTTCTCAGAAATTAAGTGCAGACTGACAATGCATCTACCGTTTCTGGACACTGATATAGACGTGTTTACGATTATTATAAAAAAACGGCATCAGTTTCAGCATGCGGAAACACGCGATAGTTGTATATTGTATGGTTCTACTGATTGTTTTAGTAGCTGCTATGTTTATATTTTAATTAATCGCGAATTATATAATGCGTTAAAGGTATAAAGGTCTAAAGTTCGCTTTATTATTTTCTGCATAGCTTTCACGCTTCTCTCGAACAGAAACTTTCTGCTGAACGTAGCTTTTCATATCGTAAGAATAAGATGCACGTAACAATGAGGTACTTCAAGAAATAACGTCATTCCACACGTTTAAAATCAACTACCGCTTTTCCTCGGCGATACGTTTTTTTTTTTTTCCCTAGTAAAAAAAAAGCCATTAAGCCTGTATAGTAGCCTCATCTAAAATCCATAATTTTTATTGACTTCCTTTTTGGGAATACAAAGTGTGTGACCCTTTGGCGTAGGTTGAATATCTAAAAAGCAAAGAAATTCTCGTCTTCTGTATTTTGTAGGATGGTAATTTCTCCAGAATTTTTTTAGTGAATATCTTGCCATAATTACGGCTATTTAAGATCTTAGTAATTTCTAGATCTTCCAATTTCCAAACTCGTTGGGAATGTAATTTTCAGCCACAAATGCTACTTTTTTACCAGCTATCCTTTTCGTATTGGAGAGTTTGACTGAAATTTTCCCTGTTTTTAATCAGCTTCATTTCTGGACACCAGGTGTATTTTACGTCGCATTATTTGTATGTGATTTTGTAAGTTCACATGTAGAAAGCACTATCTTTGAGGTATCTATTGGTCGATTTCATCAATCAGTTCGCATTGGCATAACTCTCTAATTTTTAGCATTCTAAACTCTAGCAAACTTAGCTTCTTAACTGCATCAATTCGTCATTTCGGATAATCACCTTTATCTCTAGCTTCGCTATATTAAACTTATTGGACCTCGACCATCTTTTAATTGATTAGTTCATTCTCATTTTAATCTTTGCGGTATAATAAGATTTGTACTCATGATTCTGCGTTTTTGTAAAATACGAAAATCTCTTTTTTCTAGAGATTTACGACAAATATCATTTTTTTGTTCAACTTTGTGGGTTATTCAAAAATTAACAAAGTTGTTATGCGTAGCTATTTAATTTTCTCTATTCCTTACTTTTGCCTGTGACAAGAATACCACAACAATCCGTATTACAGGATTTAGTTTTAGGTTTAGATATAATACCAAGCTTTACCGATATATAGCAACTACAATGAGGTAGTGCTATTTATTGTAGAGGAAGCGTGTACACGAGTATTTTTGTATAAAAACATTAAGCTTCATTAGTGAATAGGGTTTGAAGCTTAGTTTGCCAAACATGTCCCATAACTGCTCGACCATGACTTTAGAATAACAAGTAGAAATTCGGTTACCTGTATGCTCGAAGCGTATAATTACCCTGTTTACAGGTCAGTTTTAAAATGCCCCAGATGATGGCACTCGTTTATATATCTAGAGACTAGAGTCAATGTTAAGTGAGTGTTAAATTTCGGTAAGAATTAGGTTTTTTAGAGATGGTTGATTTAAAATTATGTAAGGTTTAATTTCTTTTCGTGTTTCGTTGTACGGAAAAACTACTCCTTATACTTTTTTCTTGACATTCGACATTGGCCATTAGCCACCTATTCACTTCAAAATCGCTGTCAACCCAACTGTTGCAAGGCTCGTTTTCACCTGTAGAAGATGCGTTTTACCCTCCAAATAAAGCAGCTTTTAATTTCAAATGAATTGCTTGCACGTGTTTAGGGATTTTCGATAAAGAGTGAATTGTACGCCTTTTTCATTTCTAAAATAACAACTTCCTCTTTTGAAGATGGAAAACAAGAATTTTCCTTTTTCCTCGATGATCTCAACTTATGTCCCTTTCTTTACTCCAAAATTCAACTTCCACTTCTGTTAATTCCGTTTTTATGCATCAAATGAGTATCGCATTTGAAGCAGTATATAAGCCCTGTTGGTTGGTACTTACCGTTAAAAACTTCCTTAAAATCTAC
>Ga0163217_1036629_pt1 | contig 10651 bp, 16 predicted proteins | sample SynspAceP_FD_185933 | JGI IMG/M metagenome (GOLD analysis project Ga0163217, IMG submission 185933) | Saline lake microbial communities from Ace Lake in Antarctica - Synechococcus sp. Ace-P (PacBio error correction) | ecosystem: Environmental > Aquatic > Non-marine Saline and Alkaline > Saline ...
CAACACACAGGAAAAGAAAAGGGAGATCCGGGGGAACGTCCTTTCCGATTTCCCCCGGTAAGGCAACCGGCCCTTTGGTAGAAATCCGAGGTTCCCCCGTGAGGAAAGCTCGGACCAAGACCCGCCGACCAGGTGGCCGGGTTGGAAGGATTTTTCCGGCTTTGCCAACTTGGCGGCTGGCCACTTTCCCTCCCCTGGGAAACACCCGTCCTGAAACGCCGGCTGGACCTTGAAACAGGCCAGCAAAAAGGTCGGGGTTGTTTCCGAGGGGAATAAGTTCAAGGAGTCCAGTACAGGGTATCCCCTGTACTCCTTTGACCGCCGGCGGTCAAACTTTTTGCTGCCATGGGAATTTCCCCTCCGTATGCGAATTCAGTTTGGGAAGGTGTTGGGCTGAGCGCCCGTCGTTCAGCCAGGGGCGCGGTCCGCAGATTTGCAGTCCTTCGAACCGGATTCCAAGAAGCTGCTGTTCAACAGCAGGCTCGACTTCACGGTGGGGGCGCGCAAATGATGTGGGCGGCAACCAGACCATTCCAACACGTTCGCAGGGCATCAAGCGCCGGCACGAAACGGGCTGCGTTTGGACGGGAGCGCGGTTTCTCCGCGCACAGAGGACGGTGACGTAGCACCACCAACGAATCCACGGGACCAATCAGACGACTTCAAGCCGGCTTGGGTCATCGCGTCGGCCCGCTTCGATGGCGGCACCAAGCCCACGCGTTTTTCCGATCATGCCGAGGGCCTGGATGCCCATTGTTTCAACTCGCCATTGTGACGACTCCGGAACAGAGGGAGGAAGGTTCGATTCGAACTCTGCCTCTTCCGACCGTACCGTCCGTCAAGCAATCTGGGGTCCTTCACCATCAAGGTCTTTGCTTGCCTTGATAAGCGCTGCTCCATGGGTTCTTTAGGTTGTTAAGCCGTGTGCAAGGAAGACGTTCCGCTGGCACTCACTTCCTCACACCTTGAGCCCCGGACGGATTAGCCAGGAAGGGACGAATCACTGTGCCCCATGGCCTCACGCCGACTGCCGCCCTTGTTTTTGCGTGAAAGCGGCCAGCGGGAGGTCTTCTGTGGATGCACCTCCATCGTCTGGTTGCATCGCCGCAATGCCGACGCCTTTTTTCTGGTGGTCGCTCCCGCAACTGTGCCACACCCTTGGTCAGTCGGCGGCCGGGGTGAAATGAATTTTCGCCGAACCCCGTTTCGGCACGCGATCCCTCGCGAACGCGACCTGGCCGGGCTTTGGCCCGATGCCAACGAGGAACTTGACCGGGTGGTGGGCGACCTGCTGGAACGCCGCCTCCGAGAATCCGCACCCTGTTTCTGGTGGGGTCCTGCCCTTCCGGAGGTGATCAAGCTGGACCCTGGCCAAGGCGGCCGAGCGCAATACCAACCCGCACTGCCGCGGCCGGGTGCGGGTGGTGAACTTTCCGGGCAGCGGCAATCGAGACCCACCTTCACCTCCAGGGGGAGGACGGCGCCCTAAGCTGGCCGCTGGTGCCCCTGCTCCCCCGCTGCGACGAACGACCAGCTGTTGCGGTCGGTCAACCCTGGCCGATGGCGTCGAAGCCGCCCCTGCTCACCTGTTTTCGAGCGCGCTGGGAGTGGGCCGCGGTGGCGCGCTGCCGCGCGGCCAAGTCCACCGACCTGCCCAGCGTCGGAGCCCGGCACCAGCGCTGGCTGTTGGCCCAGCCGTTCTCAGCGACACCGTTCGCCGGCCCTTGAGCGCCGCGGCGCCCAGCCGTCCTCCCCAGCACCTATCCCTGGCGTCGAGGCAGCCGCGCCTGGCTGGGCCGCCGCGCCTGCGGCCTTCGCTGTGGATGAGGCCCGGGTGGCGGAAAGGTGCCCTCGATCCCCTGGTGGAGCGTGGCCGCCGGGGCCCTGGTGCCGCTGCGGGCGCCACTGGCGGGGCAAGCGCCTGTTCCTGATGCCCGACTCCCAGCCTGGAGATCCCCTGGCCCGGTTTTCTCAGCCGTGAATGCGGCACTGGACCTGGTGGAGGTGGGGCACCCCCTACCTCGAATCGCACCTTGATGGCGGAGACTGGCCCCTGTTGCCCGATGGCACCCGCTCAGCGAAGGCCAGGAACCTGGAAACGTCAGCTTGAGCGGGTCCGCGCCGCCCGTCCCGATCTGGTGGTCCTTGCGGCCGCTGGGGCTCGCTAACCCACGCTGGAGGCAGAAGGCATCGCCCCTCAAGTGGTCGATTGAACTGGTTGTTCAGCCCATCCATGGTCATCGACGCAGGCCGCCGATCTGGCCGAACTGTTTGCCCGCCCCCTGCAGCACGCGCCGCGAGCTTCTGGCAATGGAACTGACCCTCTGGACCTACGAAGGCCCCCCCACGTGGGGGCCGATGCGCATCGCCCGCTTCGATGGAAGGCCTGCAGCTACGTGCTCGCATGCGCCCCAGGGCGACACTACGCCGACCTGTTTTTGTTCAACGATGATCGGCGGCGTGATGCGTCCGCCCGTCACCTAACACGTTTCAGGCCGCCGTGATCTGGGCGGCGACACTGCCGAGCTGGTGACGCGGCTCGATCCAGCAGGCGGGTGGACGCGCTTCCGCCCCGAGGCCCTGCTCGGTGGGCGAGAGCCTGCACGGCGGAATGATCCCAGGACCAACCGGCGCGCCCCTCGCCGGCGGCATGGGCCTCGGCCTGCCGGTGGTGAGATCTGGAGCTGCCCGCATACTCCCAAAAAGGAAAATTGGGGGGCGGCTGAAACCCTCTACCAGCTCTGCCGCCCCTGCTGCGCGAACGCATGCCTGGCGCCGGGGAGCTCAAAAGCCGGCCCGGATCGGCTGAAATCCGAAGGCGCCGGCCGCGGGGTGAACTGCTGGGGCCCCAGCCTGCTGGCCTTCCCGCTGCGCGATGACATCAAGGAGATTTCAGGGGGCCTGGCTGGGCGAAACACGGCATTGACGTGAACCTGTGGGTGGCTCCGCTGGGGGTCCCGCCCTCCGATCTGCTGCGTCTTGCCTGAGGCCGCCGAATGCCAACGTCTGCCTCTACCGGGAGGTGGCAGGACGGTTATGCAGCTGGTTGGAGCGGAAAACTTCGGTACCCGGCCGGTGCTGCGCAGTGCCCGATGCGGGGTCGGCGCCACACCCGCGCTTTCTGCGTGAAACTCTCGCGCGTTTGCTGGGTCTGGAGCCACCGCCAGTCGATTGAAGCGGATCTGCGCTCACCGGCTGCCCTGGTATTCGCCGTTCGTGGATCCACCTACCTCACCGCAAAGCGGGGTGTTCATTCTTTGCCGACGCCACCCACGCGATTTGCGGCGGCGCGGATTGCGGCCGACGGAGCTGGGCTTCCCGGTGGTGGGCCCTGGGCACTTACAGTCCGTGAACTGGCCCGCGAGGTCGGCGCCCCGCTGCCAGCGAACCTGGGCCTCGAACCCTGATACACGACGACTACCTTGGCCGTGGAGAAGGCGATGGGCGATAGCGCCCCAGAGCTGGGTGCTCGCAACCGAATTGGAAGCCCGTCCACACGTGCCAACGGCTGGGGATCCCCTGCGCCGGTGATCAGTTTCGCCGCTGCATGTCCCAGGATGTGCGGCGCGCCATATGCCCCCCAGAAAATGGGCTGGGGAGGGGGGGCGAATGTGATGCTTCGTTCCTGGGGGTGGCAAATCCGCTTGATGATGGGCACTGGAGGAACATCTTGATCGTTGCATGTTCCGGCATGACTTCGAATTCGTTTGAAGGGCAACCGCAGCCAACCTGGCCGATGGGGCCACCACGCCGTCAGCCCGGCGCGGCTGAAGTGGCCCCGGCCGCGGCTGTTGCGCGCATCGCACCGTCCTCGGCTGTCCTCGTCCTCGCTGCAACCGTCGTCTTTGCCCTTGGGCTTGAAGGCGCGCTGATCTGAGCGTTTGATGGCGAGGCGCTGCGCCAAGAAATTCCTTTTTTCCCGTGCGCGGCAAGGTGAAAACCAACACCCGAAACCTTCGCCCGTGACAATGCCCTCGGGGAGATTCCACCGAGGAAGTGCTCTACGACGCCAAAGGCTCACTACAGCAAATAGGCGCCCTGAGGCTGAATTGTGTGGCCTCGCTGGCGTGCCATATGGCAGATTCAGCCTTGGAGGAAGCCAGAGGGGGCATTGGTTTAATCCCAGGATGTTTCGGTTTGCCCAGCGCGCCCGCCAACAACCCCTATCGGAGGCTCGCTTACATTGGGGCAAGTGCAGTTACTGGCCCTCCGTTGCAAGGCAAGGAAATCCGGCCGATGACAGCAACCCTCACGACCCCGACGCAGCCGTCGTTCCGATGGCGAAGGCAGCCTCAGTTCAACCAAGACACCTCGATGAAATCGAGACGCGGTGCTCTGGTGATCGGGTGTACGGCAAGGGGGGCATCGGTAAATCCACCACCTCTTCGAATCTCAGCGCCTTTCGAAGCTCGGCAAGCGCGCTGCTTCGCAGATCGGCTGTGACCGCCCAAGCCACGACAGCACCTTCACCCTCACCAAGAAGATGGTGCCCACGGTGATCGAACAATCTCGAAACCCGTGGAACTTCCACACCGAAGACTGCGGCCTGAATGATTTCGTCTTCGAGGGCTAACAACGGCGTTGAATGTGCGTGGAATCGGGTGGTCCCCCGGCAGGTACCGGCTGCGGCGGGCTATGGTGACCGGCCAGACGGTGAAACTTCTCAAAGAAGGCACCACCTGCTGGAAAGCACCGATGTGGTGATCTTCGATGTGCTCGGAGAACCGTGGTCCTGTGGTGGCTTTGCTGCTCCTCTCCAGCATGCGACTAATGCCTGATTGTGACGGCGAACGATTTCGATTCGATCTTTCGGCCATGACTCGGTCATGCAGGCCGATCATGCCAAAGCGAAAGAACTACAAAGTGGCGGCCTTGGCGGTGTAATTGCCAACCGCTCTGAAGAACGATCAGATGCGACAAGTTCACGAAACGCACCGGTCTGCGTACCAATGGGCCCACTTCCAAGACGTCGATGCCATCCGGAAATCACGCCTGAGAATGTGGCAACTCATTTTTTTGAAATGGAATCCACCCCGGAAGTGGAAGCCGTGCAGCGGGATCTGAGCCTGGCCCCAGAAGATGCTGCAGCGATGTGGAGCCGCTGGAGGCCGATTCGTCTCAAGATCGGCGACAATCTTTGATCTCCTGGGCTTCGACTGATCCAACCGGATCGGATCTTGAAATCCATCTGATCAGACTTCAGCGGCGGCGCGCTCCACCAGGCGGCGGCGCCACGCCTGGTAACGCCGTGCGGTGGGCGTAGGTGTCGGTAACGCAATCAAGAAAAGCCGCGAACTGATCCATCGCCGGCACTGCAGGGGCCGAGCGTGGATTCCAACTGCCTGCCACGGTTCGCCTGGCCGGTGAGCGCCTCACAGCTTTCGCCCACGAATCGGCCCCGCCAGCCAGCCATTGATCGACGCCACGGCGCAGGAAGCTGAGGTGGGCGGTGCGTCGCTGGCGGCCCGGGATCAGGCCAGCCCTCTGCCGGTAGGCGCAAGGCAGCCGGTTCGATCCTTGCGGGTTGGGCCGCCCCCAGAGGCTTGTCAAGCTTCCTGCAGGGCCTGGTCACCAGCGGTAGCAACGCGTCAAAAGCAGATCAGGGCGCCATCACCGCACCGGGCCTCCGCCGGCGTAGTCGGCCAGGGCGGCGCGATCGCCGAGCTGTCCGCCGGCAGGCGTTTCACTCTGGGTGAAGGCCAGCAACTCGGAGCCACTTCGGCCTCAGGTCCACAGCTTGCACGAGTGTCGCTGGTGGCGTCACGTCAGCAGACGGCTTTGACAAGGGCAAGCGGGGCGCTCAGATTGGCCAGCCCCGCAGGCCTCCGGCGCGTGCCCTGGCGAACGGTTGACGGCGTCATAAAGGCTGAGGCACGCCCCATAGCCCTCGGCGCGGGCCCGGCTCAGCTGATCGGCGGCGGGCGCCGTATCCGGGCCCGACAGGGCGGGATTCCGTGTCACCGAATCAACGTCTGGATCACTTGTGTCGAGCATTGGTGATGTTTGGTCGCAGCTGCCTGGCACCAGGGTGCTGAGACCCTTGAGGGCAGCACCGTGAGATCACGGCGGGGCAGACGGTCCAGGACGCTCGAGGAACGGGTGGCGGCCATCAGCTGGGCCAGGCAGGGGCGGATCCAATCGCTGCGGGGCGCAAGGAGTGGCACGGGGCTTACGGGCGGACGGGCGGAGGCTGGGCCCTGAGGCCCGGCCAAGGGCAGTGAAGATCGAAAGCTTTCGAGCGCTCATGGCGCGCCTGGAGGTCGAGGCCGTCGCCCTGGCCGATCCACCTTCACCTGAAGCGACCGCCCACCAGAAGCCGCGCTGGCCTGGCTGCTTGCGTCCACTCCAGGGGCCAGCCGGCCACTGCGTTTCTGCGATGACCCGAATTTCCTCACGGGCTTCCGGTGCGGTGGTGGTGTCGGAGATGGCCAGCGCGCCACTAACTCGGCCTCGCGCCCTCAATCGGGCTTTCGCTGAACCCCGCTTTCCTGGCTTGAACACCACTGCTCCCCGCCTGCAACCGGTGCCGGGAACAGTCGGTTGAAGGCGGTGCCCCGTTGACCACCTCCTGGTTAGGAAACATTGGCCACCGTGCCGCCTGGGAGCATCGCCCGAAGGGGATCAGCAGCGCTCCCGCCCAGCAAGCAGCGCCGGCGGCGACCACCCAGACCAAGAATCCAGCGCAACGGGCGGGGCATGCCCGGTTCTCAGCCGACGAAGGGTGAATGGAACTGGAGTAAGTGCAATTAAGCGTGGAATCAAAGAGCGCCTGGGCTTGGAGGTTGTGGCCATCAAAATAGACCCAGCCAGCCCAGAACTAATCAGCCCGCAGAACCAATCAGTCCAGACCGACCGAATTGCATCGAGAGATCCCAGGTCCAGCTTGGCGATGCCGGGGTCGCTGGCCCTTTTTCTCTGAGAGCTCCTGAACAAACTGTTTTGCCGCCTGCTTTTGGCGTTAACCCCAAGCTTCCAGTGGGCCCCGGAAGACGGTCGAAGCGGGATCGGCCACCACCTGGGCGACACGCTCCCGGCAAGCTCCTGGCTTGACGTAGCCACCGGTGAACGGTTCCTTGGGAACCAGGGAAATCTTCTGGAAAGCCGGATAGGCTGTTGCGGAATAGTGGTTTGGTGTCGCCACGCAGCCGGGATAGAGGGAACTGAACACGATTTTCCGACTGCTTTCTTCCATGGCAAGCGACGGTGCAACTCCTGGGTGGTGATCATGTTGCAAGAGCCTTGCTGTCCTAGTTAGGCTTGCCCAGGTTTGAGGGCTTTGCCGCTGGCCATGGCGATCGGGGCTTTTTGGGAATCCCGATTGAAACCGGAGAGGTCGCCGGAGAATCCGCCCGGTGCATGGGAATGGGGATCTTGCCACCCGCTCCTTGGAAGTTTGGCCGTCGACCGTCCCAAGAATGTCACCAGCCGGCGCGTGACTGGGTGGGATTTGGAGCGCTTGAGCTCCCTCAAGCAGGAGCTGGATCAGCAGGAAAATGGCAAGTTGATTGGTCCGCCATCGACAGCTCATAGCCTGGGGGAGCCGCTGCGGTGCTTGAAAGCTGCGGCAAATAGACGGGCCGCATTGCAGACAAGGCATCGAGTGCAAACCGCTGCCTTTTTGAAGCATCAACCAGTCGGCGCACGCTCTCGAAGATCCCCGAGGTCCGACCTGCAAGATGGGTGACGGCGCTCTGGCAATGCCGAGTTCCGTGGCCGCCGGCCCGCGCTTTGGGCGTATCGCGGCAGTGCCATCAACCACATGCAGCCTCGCGATCAGTCAGGGCCTTGGTGGCGTAAGATTTTTTACAACTCCCGTAGGAGGAAGCCGGTGATCATCAAGGTGCCGGAGAAGGGACGGATCTGGACGCCATTTCGGCGCTTCACTTCCAAGTTGCCCTTACCTCAACGAACAGGGAGTGGTCTTCAGAGGGCCATGGCCTGAGAATCAACAGAAGGAAATGGTTGGAGGCCCTGAAGGATTGGCGTCTGGGCCGCCTCGATCAGAGCTGGGCTTGGAGCTTGGCCGGTTGCTGGGGAGCTCCCAGACAACGCGCAAAACGGTCTGGAGGCAATCCACTGCTCCTAGCTCGCGCATCAGGCCGTTCCTGTCGCTTCGGTGGAAAAAGAGTTTGTCGAAACGGTTCTGGGCCGCGCAGCCGTGCCGTTTCGAAGGCTCAAGGATGGCGCTGACTTCGCTGTGACTGTCGAGCCGTTGCTGATACGCCGAAGCCAGGTGGGTCAAACTCACGCCAGCAAGCAAGGCCGGATCCCAGCTTGACGGTGAGGCGCCAATCACGCTGCAGAGCAGCTCCTGCGCCTCACCGGACGGGATTTGGAACCACCGAGCGGAGGCGGAGACGCGCTGGAACGGCCTTGATGGCAAAACGCCGGCTGCGTCACCTCTTTTTTGCTCACGTCGGTCTTGATCCTCGGTTTCGTGGCGTCAAAAACTCCTGGTTTGATCCGCCCCCTGGGGGCACAAGACGCATGCGCGGAGGCCAATGGACCGATGCGGTAGTGGTTTTGCTTCTAGGCAGCTTCAGGCCCCACTGCCAAGGGCCAACGGTCCGATCGGCGTTGTAAGAAGGCTGACGCAGAGGCGATGGCCAGCACGCCGGCAATGGGCGGCGCCTACAAGGGGCCGATGAGCACTTTGCCTGCACTGAGTGTTGGTGACCATGGCTAGGCGACGCGATAACAAAATGTCGCCACCATTGTTTCAGGGCTGATCCCGCCCCCCGCCACGTCCTGGCAGTGGGTTGTCCAATAGCTCTTGATGGCTTCCTCCCCCGACTTCGAATCACGAATCCATGCGACAGATCCGTCGCTGGTCTAAGCCCCCTGCAGCACTGGCCATGATTGCCACCGGCTGTGCTGCTGGAGCAGGACCGGCGAACTGGACAACTTCGCATTTCGACTGGCCCCGGCCTGAAGAAGATCCCCGCGAGCTCTCTGAATGGCCAGAGCTGCGCTCTGGCGTCTCCGTGCCGATGCACTCCATCCCTGGCTGCGCTGGTGCTTTGGAGCGCCATAACGGGCCAGCTCTGCGCCATGTGGCGATGCTGCTTCCATGGATTCAGCCGCACGAAGGCATCCGCTTTGCCGGAATCGCTTGAGCTGTGGATCACGCCACCGGGCTGTTCCTGCTTTCGACGACTGGAAGTGCCTGCCCCGGACTTCGTTGTCGGCAGAGCCTGGGCCAGGTGGCGCGATGCTGGGGTTTTGAGCTCGATGCGTCGTTTCTGGATGCGCTGCCTAATTCGCCAAGGCCGAGCAATGAGGGCGCGCACGGCGAGTCGGCGGCAGCAGCATGGTGATCAAGCGCAGCGACGCAGGCGAGTTTTTGCCGCTCGCTGAACCGGTCGGCGGGGCGCTTGGACCAACCGGGCAGGAGAACGCGGCTATGCACTCCGAGCAGCAGGGCCAATTTCGCCGTGTTTTGACCCGTTCACCGGCCAGAAACTGAAGCGAAGGCTTTTGCCGAAACTGGAGCCAGAGCACCGCCAGGTGCTGAGCCGGATCGCTGGCGCAACGGGCACGCCGCAAGGCCCGCACATATAGCGGCACATCAACAGGCCCCCGCCCAGGCCAGGAGTCCGGCCGGCAAAGCCGCCGACAGCCCCGACCCGATCAGGCCGGCACCGCGGCCGGGCGATCCCTCCGCTTTGGCTGAGGGTCTTCCTCGGTGCGGGTCGATGCGTCAGGGCCAGCGGCATAACATCAACGCCTGCAGGGCAGCGGTGGCCAGCCACTCAGCAGCCCGCCCAGCCGGCTGAAGATCAGCCCGCTGGCCACAGCGCTTGAGTCCGACGCAGGCGCCAGAGCGCAAGCGGCAGCCCGGCCGGTCCCGCAAGGTGGAGACGGTGCCCCCAAGGTTGGTGGGAACGATGGCCAGGCGTGCTGGGTGGCCAGGCCTGGTGGGGGCTGAGGCCCAGCAAGCAGCAGGATTGGAGAACACCAGGCGCCGGGCCGACGCCAGCAGGCCAGAGAAGACCCCCCGCCAGCAGGCCCAGCGGATCAGGGGCAGCAGCTCCAACGGCATGATTTGGGGCCTAGAGCGTTGGTTGGGCCATTGGCTCAGGAAATCCAGCCATCCCCCCTTCCCTGCAGTCGCCTGTTCCCCAGTCATGCGGTGAATCCCACGCAGCGACGTTGGCAGGGGAGGGGGGATGGTGATCCCTGAGCCAAATGGCCCACCAACGCTCTAAGCCAATCATGCCGTTGGAGCTTCCTGCCGCCTGATCCGCTGGGCCTGGCTGGCGGGGGTCTTCTCTGGCTGCTGGGCGGTCGGCGCGGCCTGGTGTTCTCCCATCCTGCTGCTGCTGGGCCTCAGCCCCGCAACCCCAGGCCCTGGCCACCAGCACCCTGGCGAATTCGTTCCCACCACCTTGGGGGGCACCGTCTCCCACCTGCGGGCGGCCGGCTGCGCTGCGCTTCTGGCGCCTGCGTCGGACTCAGCGCTGTGGCCAGCGGCTGATGCTTCAAGCCGGCTGGGCGGCTGCTGAAGTGCGCTGGCACCTGCTGGCCTGCAGGCGTTGATGGTAATGGCCTGCTGCCCTGAACGATCGACCCCGACCGAGAAGACCTCAGCCAAGCGAGGATCGCCGCGCGGTGGACGCCTGATCGGGGTCGGGGTGCGGCGGCTTTTGCG
>Ga0163217_1065068_pt1 | contig 10651 bp, 11 predicted proteins | sample SynspAceP_FD_185933 | JGI IMG/M metagenome (GOLD analysis project Ga0163217, IMG submission 185933) | Saline lake microbial communities from Ace Lake in Antarctica - Synechococcus sp. Ace-P (PacBio error correction) | ecosystem: Environmental > Aquatic > Non-marine Saline and Alkaline > Saline ...
TTTTTTACAACGGGAAGAGAAGATCAAAAGACTGGGGTTTTAGTATCTGGAAAAAAAAATCAACCAATGGGCAAATCCCCCTTGGAAAACCCCAATCCCGCTTCCGCCCCTTTGGAAAAGCAGCAAAACGCGGCCCTCCAAGCACTGGCCTTGGTTTTCAGAACTGGGCAAAAAAGAAATTGGGGGGAAAAATCAACCGCCCGGGGGGGGCAAGCCTAAATTGTCAAAGTCCCTTGAAAGGCCGATAAATCCCAATCGACTTTGGCCAGTCCCAGCAGTGGGGGCAGTCTTTCCACTTAACCGCACAGATTAACAATTATTGTCCCTTCGCTCAGAATCAAACAAGGAAAAACGAAAAGCCCCGTGCTCCTCACGCTACCCGTCCGTTTGGCTCGGCCGTTGAAGGTTGAACTGGCGCCCCATACTCCCCGAATGAAACTCTAAATGCATTGAAGATGGGGATTTGGTGTCCGATTCCCTTGCCGCGAATTGCATGGCTTATGTGGCAAAAGGACCATTGGCGAAGGTCTTGACCTTGGGATGTGTGGTCATTTTTAAAACCGAGATCGTCATGATTTTTCCTCATTGCAGTGCCAACTTGATGAACACTGAATTCGCTGCAAGTTTTAACATGAGCAGCGATGGCTGAATTCCTTAAAGCACCGCTCCTCACTCAGCGGTGGTCAAAAAGAAATCCAATGGAATGTAGGCCTCGGTTCATTCTTTCTTCACCATAAAATCTTGTTAGCATACGCGGGCAGGAATCTTTCTCAGCTCGGTAAGTCGAGGAATTATCTTAAGTTGCCCCTCTTTTTTAATTGCTGCAATCCGTGAATCATCCACTGGATTGGCTCTGCAAATGAGATCAAATAAGAGATCCAGATAGGCAACAACATGCCAGCCATCAAAGGCCCTTCAATCAAGGTCCTCAACTCTCTGGCTGTCAGTGGCAACCGGGTCCAGAGAAGCAGGGAGAGAAGTAATGGTTCTTGCCTCATCAGGAATAGGGCCTCCCATCGGGTAACAGTTGCGCGGAAGTGTCAAACACCGGCCTCAATCTTGACCAAGACAGCCTGCGTTAATGGAGACGATTCTCGTTTTCACGACGGTTGAAGACTCCAAAGCGATCAGGGTGACCTCCGGCAAACGTCACCAGGTCAGCACAAAGAAGGGAGATCAAAGCGGGGCTCCGGCTGTAACAAGATTCAAGCACCTGGGGATTCGGCTCTGCATCCACACAGGCAGCCCCTCCGCCTGATCGGAGTTTTTGTCACCTTTTCGCATCCCCAGCTTTGTGGTCGTGACAGCGATCCGGCTTGCACGAGAACCCGGTGGCTACCCACCTTTTCCCCATAACCTGCCGGCATCGATACAAGGCTCCAACGCGAGTTTTGCCCGTGATCTGAGTCACAGCAATGGGTTGAAAAGAAAGGTTTCCCAGCGCCAGGTCATAAGTGTTTTTGACAGGAGTAGACACAAAAGAAGAAAGGGGAAAAAGGAACGTCTCGCCATAAAACGATTACTCAATTCCTCCCCAAATAACTGGTAAATAAACCGTGGGCAGGATCACGTTTCCGCGCTGTACTGATCCGGTAAGCACGCTGCAAAGAGGGTTTCGACACGATCACTCTGTTCAAGGTGTCTTGACTGCTCTAAGTGCATCGCCGCATAGGCCTGAATGATTTCCTGGAAAAGACTGCTCTCAAGCTCAGCGGCTTTCAAGTCTCGGTGATAGTATCCTCCTGCGTTCAATATAAAGTATAATCTGGTCGAAAATATTGATTCTGCATCGTACGCACGCTCAGGCAATCGCTTCACCAGCAGCCAGGCTTGAATTGGCGAGGCCTGAATGGTTTTCCATCCACACAATACCGCTCGGCATAGCTGCTGCCCTGCTCCAAAGGTTGGAAAGTCATGACAGCAACCAACTTTAAATCGTCGAAAGGAGCGCAAAACCAAGAAGATCGCCCTGCCAAGAATCGGTTCTCTTCGACCGAATCAGGTAAGGCCACAGCATTGAGACTTGGACAGCCAATCACCGCCAATCTAGTTGCGTCCTCTCCCACCGGCAATACCTGGCGCCTGCCAAGGCTATCTGCGAATAACTTGCTCCTTTGCGTGGATTATCTTTGCTCAGCCAAATCAGAAATCCAAGGGAAGCTGGTACCTCCCTAGACTCTTAATTTGCCTTCAATCAGGCTACTATGACAATGGGTCAAACATTAACGGCGTAGCTCCATCCAAATCAACAGCATCCCAAATCCCCAAATTCATGAGTGCCTCACGGCCTCAATTCAGCGTCCCCGGCGGAGGCGTGGAAAGTTCTTGCATTTCATGTCCCTAGTTTTCCGTAGAGTAACTGACAAGATTGACTCCTTCCCATCACCTGTGACGATCCCCACGCGGACTCGCGTGTCGTCACTCAAGAAACCAACAACGCTTCCACCCCAGAAGTTGCGATCATATTCTGTATGAGGGTCATCACGGCCAGCCTCACTGATATCGTAAGCGACTGGCGACTGCCAAGCCTTCAAGATAACCAATAATCGCGAGACAATATCACACTCGAGTGACCATCTTTCGGGTCAGGAATATCCACCAAATACGCAGCCAATTATCATTGACGATATCCATCTTCATCGTATTGCTCTGCCATAAAATTCGAAGGCGCCTCCTACAGCGCCTCCGCCCGAAATGTGAATTGCATCAGACACCCGCTCCACGGGAGGATCATCAGCAACACGATGGAACAATGACCAGATTAGAACTCCAGAACTCATACATCGTTCTCTCTTCGAAATGGTGCACGGATCGATGTGACAAGCCCACATTCCAGCGCTTTTTCGCCAGGAACTCCGCCATCGTGCGCGAGAGGTCACGAAACCTTGAATGCAGGGCACAGAACAAATCGTTCTCTTGTTGCGCAGCTGCTGATCGGAAGCAGTTTCCCAGCAGGCCTAACAGATTTTGTCATGACCCGAACTTACGTGCCGCAGTCCCTGCAGGGAAGCGAACCCTTCCGCAATCAGGACCTAAACCGTGCCAACCTCTGCGTGCCGATCTGGAGGCCGCAGACTGCGCGAGCCCGGCTGGACCCAGCGCGCCTGAGCCAGGCCCGCTACGACTCGCGACACGCTGGCCTGAAGGGTTCGAACTATCGCCCACTCGGTGCCGTCGGCCCCGGTGCAACCTGTCTGGGAAGTACCTCTGCACGCGACCTGCGTGGGATGGATTCTTGCGCGGTTTGCTAAGATGCTCGGGTGGCCATCTCAGTGGTGCCGATCTGCGCGGGAGCCATTCTCGAGACATCTCCTTGTGGGCGGAGACACTGCGGGGGGGCTCGTTTTGCCGGAGCTTGAATGGCACGCTTGCCGCTTCCGGGACAACCGAGCTCGAAGGCTGGCCGACTTCCGCGGGCTGACCCTGCGCGGCAGCCGATCTGGCCCAGTCTCGCAGCATCAAAGGGGGCGTGTTCTCAGAGCGGCTGGGGAATCGAGGAATGGGCCCCTTCCTTGCTGCACGCTCCAAGCCAGGACTGGATTGCTGGAATCCCCTGGCGCGTTGGCAGCAGCCGCGACAGCCTTCTCACTCCGTGAACGCGCCGATCCACCGATCAAACAGTGATCAAACAGCTGATGAACCAAGGGGAACAGGCGCCGACATCTGGTTGGGTTGCCGGGGGCCAGGGCGCCTGAGGCTGATGGGCAGCAACAAGCGTTTTTCCCTTTGGCTCCGGGGGGTCCACCGGTTAGCAAAGTGCGTACGGCAGCACAATCGGGACAACGCCTCTGCCTGCTCGGATCCGGATCCAGGGTCAGGGCCTGGGCAGGCCCCGTGGGCCCAGAAGGGCGAGGCGGCCCCCCGAAACCCAAAAGCCACCAACCAAGACCAACAAGCCATCGAAAAGACTTCTTAACTTTCTCTGTTTGAAGTTTTGTTTGGTGGCGTCCCCTTGTTAACCCGTCCGGGGGGCGAGAGAACCTGAAAAAACTTCTCCTTCAAGTGACAGAGCGGTTTTTGTTCTATTCACTGCGTCATCAAATCCTTGTTTCTTCCCCTAACCATGGCTCGACGCCCCTTCTCCCGCGCTGTAGTTCAGCGCCGGACGGCCAAGACCGGCCCACCACGGTGAGTCCGAACTCGCGCTCTGCGCCAGTACGTGGCCAATGGCAAACAAGCGCCTTGATGCCGTCAACGTGCGATCGCCAGCACGCCAGCTGCATCGTTTCAGACGCCGTTTCGGGCATGATCTGCCGTAAACACAGGCCTGATCCAGGCTTGGGTGGCAACTGGCTATCCCAACCGCCGCATGGCTTCCTGCCTGCGTGGACGGCGAATCGTCTTCGTTACATCTCCTTACGCCCGCCTCGCCGGCGACGCTTTCCGTCCTCGACGACCGGCTGCCTCAACGGCGCTCAAGGAGCCTACATCGCTTTGGGTGGTGCCCCTCCAGTCCGCTGGTCGCCGCCGTTTTGCCCATCATGAAGGCTTTCCATCCTGCGCCCACATCAGCGAGAACCAACACCCAGGCATGGGTTGCACCCCGCTTCAACAAGATGGAAACATCCAGGGTGACCCTGGCTCCGCTGTCGCGTCAGAAGCGCCAGCTATCTCGATCGCATCATCAGCGCAACTCGTGCTGAATTTCATCCAGTCTGCTGATGAATCCTTCCCAAACCCATTCGCTTCGAAGTTTTCCAATGAAATCTGTCGTTACCCACCGTCGTCACTGCCGCTTGACGCTGCCGGGCGCTTCCCCACCCAATCCGATCTCGAGTCGGTCCCAAGGTTCCATCCAGCGTTCCGCTTGCTCGCCTTGAAGCTGCTGAAAAGCTCGTCTGCTGGCTTCGACAAGTGGTGGCAGGATAGCCGTGAAATGGCCTGCTTCAAGAAGTCCGCCTACCTCAAGCAAGCCGGTGAAGCTGGAGTGAAAATCAGGTCAAAACGACAAGTGCCTACCGCGACATCGCTCACTACCTTGGCGTCTGGTCACTAACTCCCTCGTCGTTGCGGCACCGGTCCTAATATCGGATGAGTGGGGCATTGCGGTGCTCGTGAGGTCTACGCGCGCCCTCAACCTGCCCACCGCCGCCTATGTCCGAGGCCTTCTCCTACACCGTGAGCGCGCCTGTGCCTCCTCGTGACATGAGCCCTGAAGCCGCCAAGGAAGTTCAAAGTCGCTCTCTCCTATGTGTCGAGTCCTCTCCTGATCACGCCTTGCCCCTAAGGGCACAAGCCTCCTTGCTCTTGTGCAAGCCCCTTCTGCGGCCACCACCTCGGGGCCGCTTTTTTGTCTGGCAGACTCCCCTATCGCCTCACAACAAGCACCCGGGTTCTGCCCAGAATGTCGATGCGACGGACTGTTCGCTAATCCCAACTCAGCCAATCCCGAATCCCCACCAGCGCGACAGGCTGATGCATGAGAATCAATCGCGCAGTGGTGATCCGAGCGTAAGCACTCGGCTACTCCGGCCTCTCGATGCTGAAGATGTGAGCCTGCTGCGGAGCGGCAGTTCGGCGATGGGGCCATCGTCCTGCGGTGGAGCCGCTGATAACGAGACCAAGCTCGAACGAGAGCGTCGATCCTACCATCAGCGGTGCCAGTTGCTGCAAGGGCAATGGCCCAGATCGCCGGGCTTGGCCGGATAGGCACAATTTCAGCGCCGAGACGAAATCCATCTGTTGGGTCAAAAATGTCTGGGAGCCCAAATCGCCGGTGGTCCAGCTGACCGTGTGAATGGCACTCGGGAAATGGGTTCAATTGCTCCTGCCAGCCCTGGAATCTGCTCTCAAGAGTGATGATCTTTTGCTGTGATCATGGCAAACAACTGAAATGCCTGTGCCTCCAATGAATCATGCGAGGGCAAGCTATTGGTCCGAACAGTTCCTGCTGAATGGAGCCCACAGGGAAAGACAGCATGATTCAGCAAGCGGCAAACCCAGGCCCTGATCGCTTTCAGCGAAAGGCTTGGCAGAGCTGGAATCAATCGATTTGATGAGCGCTCAAGCTGGCGAATTGCCAGTTCCATCAACGGGGATCACACTGGGGTCTTTCTCTGCATGGCGGCCATCCCTCTCACCTGGCTGAGCACACCAGGATCTTTTTGGTTTGACGAGAGCCAGTGCTCGCGGACCCTCGCACAACTCCAGATGAATGCGCAAGCCCGATAAGAAGCCTGAGGCAGGTATTGAGGATCGAGCAGATTACCTTAAAGCCGTGACAACCTCAGCGCGAACAATCCGCCGAGGATCCGAGTACACACTGAAATCAGCAGTGCGATCAGTTTTTCAGCATCCTGACTGGAGCGTATCTGCTCCCGCAAATCACCTCCACCAAGGCCGCGCGCTGATCCGGGTTCCCCCGTCTGCATGGTTCAAGCCAAGGGCCCAACCTCCTTCAGCGGCCCAATAAAACGAGAGGGCCCACCGGGCCAATCCTTTAACGATGGCAACCCCGCATCAGGATCCTGAAGTTGTTTCATCAGGACGAACCGCGTCGGCGCCACAACGGGCATGGCACAGCCGCCGAGCCCTGCACCACCGATCGGATCAATGACTGAGGGCAGCATCAAAGATCTGACAGGGTTCTGGGGCCTCAATCAGGGGTCAGCGTCTTGGCAGCAGCAGACGAACCGCCACATTCTCGTGCCCGCGCCAGGGCCTTTGAGCAGGAAACGGAAAATGGCTGGGCGGCCAAATCGCTTCCGAGCGGTCCCTCGGCGAAGTTGAAGCGCACAAGACCGCGGGGATCCGCCAATCCCTCAACAACGCGCGCAAAGGCCTTCGGGGCATCGCCGCAGAATTGACCCGTTGGCCAGGGCAGAGCGCACTTCAGCCAGCAGGGCATCATTTCCTTCGGCGTGAACTGGAGGTGAACCGATACCGCTCATTGAGAGTCCCTGGTCTTGGAAAGCCATTCCTCCAACATGCAGCATCAACCTCGGTATTGGATCACAGATTCTGAAAGAGTTCTTGCCAATACCAAAGCCCTGGTCCTGATAGGGCCCCATCAACAGGCCCCAATGTTTCGCAAGGTATGGAAAAACTGATTCCACGTGGCTCACAACGCCCCTGGCATTTCCTTACCAGAACCGGGAAAATACCTACTTTCAGAATGAGTCTATGGGCTCGGCAAACATGGCGAACCACACTGTAATAACTGATTCGGGTTTCCAAAAATGTTCTTTAGCAAAACTCAGCTTATCTGAACTTCGCAAGCAGGCGCAACGGCAAAGGCCAATTGACAATGCAGGAAAAACTTTCCCAAAGCCAAATTGATCGAGCGACTACTCCACGAGCTGAGGCCCTACAGCTTCGAATCAGGCCCGTCTAACCTGATCCTGCTCAAAAGCAGTGGCCCTGTCGTTTTCTTCAAGACTGCTAACGCATCAGAGCTTCTGGCCCAAGCTTTCAATTATTGTCGTTGGCGAACTCAGACATGCGCTCGTCGATGGACACCAACAAATCGCCTTCGGCGCACATGAAAAGCACTGATCGCCCAGGCTCGCCTATTCACGCTGCCCAATCCTTGTCACTCAGCATGAGCACGTCCAATACCTCCTTGAGGCCGGATCAAGCGAAGCGACTGCTGCATGGCGTAAGAGCTCGCAAGCCCTCTGTAGCGAATCACAGGCAGATCAGGAAGACATTCTGAATTTTCACCGCTTGAATGCTATCGCTTGTTGGGCATGGCCAAATCAACCCTTCTGGTCAGTTTCCACAAGCTGTTCACAATCGGCGTTCCCTGCACACTCCCCGATCGATCAAGGCTTGTTGGCGCGATCTCTGGCATTTTTCTGCGCATCGCCAGCTATGGCGCAAGCCATCGGTGAGGCGGGCTTCTTTGCGACCAGCAGGGCTATGGCCCGCGACCCATGGAGCTCTATCGGCTGCTCGATGTTCCGGTCGACGCCATGGCTTCGCCCTGGCTGGACCATGCGCACCTATCGCGGCGGCAAGCTCCAAACCTTCAGCCATTCTCCGCCACCCAGCAGCCTGTTGGCTTCTTGGCTCGTGGCATCCACTCGGCCCCCTTGAGGCATATCCCACCACTTGAGCTGGAGCACCACTGGTTAATGTCCTTGGACACCCCGATTAGTTGGCTTTCCCCGTGACGACTGCATGGCGGTAGCGCGAACACACAATCAGAATAAAATGATCAAGACAGATTCACCAGCTATGGCCACTGACACCAGCTTCGTGATCTCCCACAACTTCAGTTACCGAGCGAGGCTACGCTGAATTTACGGGAAGGCGCCTTTGGTTGAGCTTTCCTCACAGACGGGCCTGGACACTCGGAATGCACCACTGGCAGCGGCCAATGGAATCGCCATTAAAGAAACTTGTGCACCCGCTTGGCGCGCCCAAGGTAACCGCACCACTGGGAGCCAATCGCTTTTGGCCCGCCTTCCCTCGGCCCAGAATCCGACCTTGCGCACAGCGTGTGCGGGCCGGGAAATCTGATGCTTATACCCGTGCCTGCTTTTAGGAGGCCCGAAAGATCAACCCAGGACAGCTTGGATCTCCACTGCAGCTCGGAGGGTGGGGTGTCGACCTGGTGGAGACCAACAGTCCCGAAAGCCTTTCTCAAGGGGATCTCCTGGGAAGTGCCCTGAAGGGCGCTCGTGTCCGATCGATGCCGTCCTTCGAAATCTGGGAACCGTCAGTGCCAGTGACTTCAGACCATGTCAGATCAACCGTTTTTCAAATTCATGCGCCGGCCTCGGCAAGGTGAAGCCCCATCTCCCATGCTGCTAGAGACCGCTCAAGATCTCGACCTTGAAGTGCCGCTACAAACGGCAAAGCCGCGCACCTGATCATATTTTCCCTGGAGAGGACACCGAAGCGGCAACTGATGGCCTGCCTCCAGGACACAGACGGGGCCAAGCCCAGAGGATTGCCGCGGTCGCCAATCAAGTAGAAACCCTGCGCCCGGCTGGGCCTGCCGGCGTGCCACAGCGGCATCGTCGAACTGTCTGAAAAAGTCAGGATCCCTATCTTGTCCGAGATGCAGCCTGGGCTTGGGTCAACTGGGCGCAAGCGATGCGGGAATCCAGGCCAGCCTGATCGAGTTGCCTGGCCGACGCCAGCCAGAGCAGGAGGTCATTCGTGCAAGTTCTCGCCCGCCAAGCGATTGCCAGGCCGCCTCTCGAACCCATCGCGGCTTTTCCGTGGATGCCGACGACGGGATGCTGGGCCCGGCGCTATCACACCCTGCGCATTGACTCGGGCAATTGGCTCAGAGTTGGAGCAAATTGGAGCCGTTCCTGTTCACCCAATGTGAAACGTCAGGCGAGGCGTCATCCAAGACCTGATGGACCGTGGTTTGGCTGCCGGCCATTCCACGCATCGGGCCAAAGCCCCCTGTCTCGCCTGTGTTTTCGGTTACGGGAATCCGTCATCTGGCCAAGCCCTTGCGGCACACAGGACGGGCGGCCCTGCTTTCGTCGGCGAGCCCCTCTCCTCCCCGATGGAGCTGCTGTTTAAATGTCCTCGATCCGTCCAAAACGTCGATGATCGCCCCCGAAAGCTTGCACTGGTTGAATGTTAACGGGACAGCCCCAAGCGCCTTTGAATCCTTGGGTACGTGAGCTTGTACGGAAACCGACTCCGGACGGCACCTACCTGGCGATCGTCTCCTTGGAGGAGCAGTTCGGGCAAAGCGGCCTACCGGCCCTGGTTAGCAGCTTTTGGGAGCAGGAGGGCTGGAACGACTAGGAGGCCCCACTACCACATGATGCATCTCTTCGGACGACTGGGGCGACCCCGATGCTGCTGCCCGTTGGTGATCGATGGGCTCACAACCAGCGGCCCCCAATTTCTGAAAATCCCGACCGGCTTGCAGCCCTGGCCCTGGCACGGCTGCAAACAAACGGAGGCCGAAGCGTGTTGCAGGAGCAATGCGGTCAGTGCCCAGAAGCTGGGAGCTGCGCCTCCGCCCTGTGTGATGGGCCCTGGAAAAGCCTCGGCCTCACCCACCAGAGGCGTGCTTGAGCGACGGAGATCGGCTGGTTGGTCCTACGGGCTAAGGGCGGTGCCATCGGCGCGTTTGGTTGGCCCAACTGAACCTGAGCAGCTGGTCAACGACTCCTTAATTTTCGGGATGCCTCGACAGGTCACGCTCTCACCCAGTGCCGGGAGCTTCCTTCAGCTTGTGGCCCATGAGTCATCCCCGTTCCTCTGCACCAACCAAAAAAAAACGCTGCCGGTAGGCCTGCCAGGTTTGATATGCGAGCAAGCTCCCCCGGGTGCCTTCTGAACTGGTGATGGAACGATCGCTGAGGTCTGGGCAATCTACGAAGGGCGTTTTTGGGGGGCCCAACGCGATCCCATCTTCCCCCCTGACTGGAGTCGGGGCGGGGGCCTGGGCTGACAAAGCTTATTGCGCTGAATAGCTGTTATCGAAATCCCTATATGAGTCCACTCAACTCAGGGGAAAAAGAAAAACGAGTGGGAGATCTACAGCTATTTTAAGCTAGGCTTTCTTGGGCGGGGGGGGCGGGAGGACAAGCCGCCTAAAGGTCTCAAGTTGAGAACCAACCCTCGACCATTGGGAAATTGCCCTTAGCGCCTATGGGCAGAGCGAAGTGTCGGTTTCGGCATGCCCTATACAGCCTGCCCGCTAAGCACACATCGTCCTACACCACAACCA
>Ga0163217_1114715_pt1 | contig 10651 bp, 16 predicted proteins | sample SynspAceP_FD_185933 | JGI IMG/M metagenome (GOLD analysis project Ga0163217, IMG submission 185933) | Saline lake microbial communities from Ace Lake in Antarctica - Synechococcus sp. Ace-P (PacBio error correction) | ecosystem: Environmental > Aquatic > Non-marine Saline and Alkaline > Saline ...
AAGTGACACCAAAAGGGGGACTACAAAGAGAGGACTTCTAGGGCCCAAACCCGTGAAATGGTCAGTCGACCGGGGCAAGGTAAAAAAAAATTCGAATCCGCTTTTCCTGGGATCTTTTTTCGTGCTGTTGCCGTCCTGGCGATGGCGCGGAAGCCGGCCCAGAAGGGTTTTCACCAAAAAGGTTGTTCCCACCACATGGCCGCAGTAGCGACATTCCGATACAGAGGCTCAATCCTCACCCAGACGGCTTTTTTTCCGGAACCACCCGAAGCGGCTCCTCGCCGCTCGGCACTGGCACGGACCTGGGCCCGGTGGTGAGCGACGACCCGGTATCCATCACAACTCAAGCTGTCCCCCACGGGGTCACCACCATTTCAATGCCTGCCGTCGGTCGTTCTGCAACCTGTTCACTCACCTGAAAAACCTTCCTGAGTGGAGCCGCCAGGATCGTGCGCTGGCGGTAGCCTGTGAGCTTGGCCTCAGGAAAACGCTCCAGCCCGCACCGGCTGCTTCCAAGGTCCAGGTCAGTCACCAGCTCATCTGCCGATGGCTGGTTCCAGCGAAAACCGGAGTCACCGCCTCGCTCTGGGCCAAGGCCAATTCGGGCCGACACGGTCCCTGGGCCCGTAACGCCCGCCCGGACCTCTCCCCATTTTCAGGCTCATGCCCAGGTCCACGGAGGCCCTCAAGGACGGGCGTCCGCGATCCTTGAATTCCGTTTGGACGGTGTCTGAATGGGACCATCGTGTCGGCTCGACGAAGGAAAGGGAACAGACCTAAGTCGGGCCGACTGCGAGGGGCAGGCTGGTCAGGGCCCTGGCTGGGGCTGCGAACGCTTCGAGGTGCTGGGCGGCGCGCTTGAACAGTGCAAGCCTGGCCTCGACGCTCGGAGCTGTTCAAGCGGCCCCCAAACTCCTTCCACACCTCACTCTTCCAAACCCGCTTCGGCCCGAATGCAACATACGAATGTGTGAGAATACGGAGTCAGTCGTGTTCTCAACATTAACTCGTTTCCAGCTCAGCTGAGAATGCAGACCTAGCGGTGATTTAAAGCCAGCGCCCATCAGCTGAGCAGGCCCTTCCACCAACGTTGATCTTCCTCAAAACCGGGGCTTTCGATTTGCTCCAAGCCACCTCTGGCCCTCATCGCGCACAGGTCGCGTCGATTCCCAGAAGCCACACCAGCACAACGCCTCCCCAGTATGCTGACAGGGGCTCAACGACATGGTCCGAAAGACGTCAGAGCCGACAGCGCTGTTGCTGGCGAAGGCAGCTCATGTCGATCCGCAGGCTGAGCACAGCTGACCCGCGCCTGGTCGCCCTTGGCGGCCGTGCTCTGGCCCGGCATCGGGAGGGACACGGCGGCCAGACGCAGCGCTACGTCCCCTGCAGGCCCGACAACAGGCACAACACGGGCCCTCGGGTATTGCGCAGGCTCCAGGCTACGGCCTTTGCGCCATACCGTTTGCTGTCTTCTGGCAAGCCAGGGCGAGCAGGGCCTCCACAGCTTCGATCGGGGTTACGGCCGTGCATAGACGGCCTCATCCCGCAAATCGACGCCGCCTCACATGGGCAGCAGCTTGTAATGCGCGGGTTTCGCGGATGTTCGCAGAAGACCGCAAGCCCCTGCTGCGGTCTCCGTAGGGCCAAGGGAGCAGCTCAAACCGGAGATCGCCTCGGCGGCGATGGTCGAGCTGGAGAAGCTCAATCGTGTCGAGCGCATCGAGCGATCGACGGCCAGCTCTTCGGCCAGCTCCCCGCCAGCAGTTCCGGATCGAAGCCGCAAGCTCAGTCGGGCTGTGGAAAACGGCGGCACCAGATTCCGCTGGCTTTTCTCTGCCCCCGCTCATCCGCAGAGCCGGGCCATGCATTGTCGCCGGCACCAAAGATGCACTCACAAGAACAGGGGCCAAAGGCCGATCAAAGCAAACATCCGCGGCCGCAGCAAGGTGAGCGATGAATGACAACAGGCCGTGAATCGGGTTTCCCTCGCTTCTACGCATTAGGTTGCTCATTTGTCCTGGTCTGTGCACCCTAAATCGCCCCCTGACTCGACATCGGAGTCTTCAGGAAAAAAGGGCGAACCCGGCCCCCCCCCCCCGGCTCGCGGCTGGTGGCCGTGCCGCCCCAGGAGGGCCACGCCCCTCCTACATGTGGGCAGCAGCTGCGCAGGTTGCTGGCTGCCACAACGTGCCCTCAATGCCTATCGGCCTGCTTTTGGCTGGCGAGCTGTCCTCTACCACGTCTCAAAATGTTCTGGCGCCGTTTGCTCGATCGCTGGCCTTTTGCAATGGCCAGAAGCCGTCGCGGGCTGTGCTGGTGCTGCAGCTCTACCCTGGTTGATGGGATCGGGCCTATGCCCTGCTTGCGGCCCACCCGATGCGGCGACTGACGCTCGACGGAGTGAGCGTGCGCTGCGTGTCAGTCCAGCCAGGCATGCCCTGTGGACCATACCGCACCGACCTGACTGCACAGCGAACTCGCGGTGGTGCGGAGGCCTCTTCGCTGGATATCCGGGTGGGGGGGGCGGAAATTGGGTTTTTTGGCGATCGCGTCCGGCGGCTTTGGTGCTGGCCGGGTCGCTTCGCTGGCGGTGGCCTTCCTTGGCGCCGCCGCCCTGATGCTGCGTGGGTGCCGTCACCCTGGCGCGCCACGGCTGGCTTCCGATCGTCTCAATCCGTACGGCCTCGCCGCGGTGGGTGGGGCCGAGAAGAATTCTTGCGCCGCACAGCGGCGCCATCCGGCGCTGCTGAATCCTCTTCACTGTGCTGCTCTACCGCGCCTGATGGAGCTGCTTTGTGCTGAGGGGTGCCGTTCTTGTACAGGAAGGCTTGCGCCGGGAGCTGATCGAACGTGCAGGCGGGCTGGGCATCGCCGCCACCATGGCCGTCACGGTGTTGGGGGCGTGCTTTTTTGGCGCCCTTGGCATGAACCGGGCTCGCTGTGGCTTGTTTCAATTCCGCGCGATTGGCAACTTGCAGTTAACTGGGGCGCTGTCCCGTTGGCGTGGTGCCGGGGTTTGCTGGGGTCGTGAGCTTGGAAACCTGAGCGGGCGGAATGGTGGAGCGGTGTTCCGGCTTGCTATAGCCGTGCATCCCGTTTCTCCGCGACCCAATACCCCTGCTCCCTGGGGTCTATGCCCTGAGTCGTCATCTCCCGCCCCGGCAAGCTTGTGGTGGCCGAGAGTGGCGGCCATCTTTTCTGTTCACGGGCCTTGGCGCCCGCGGCGTCTTTTTCTGCTGTTCTGCGACTGCTACCCCCTGGAATAAAAGGGGGTGGGCCCCAACGGCGTGATCGGCTGCGTTTGATGCCGATTCGCGGACGCACTTGGCTATCAGTTGCTGGCTCAGCTCAGTGAGATATCAGACTCTCAATTCCTGAGCGTTTTTCCAGACTTATCGCGCATGCGGTAGACGTTCGCTTTTCGCGTCACTGCAGGATCTACTGCCGCGCAAGGCACTTGGCTCGAAATTGGTGCTCGTGGCAAATTACGTAGACAACTCTCTTTTTCGATCAAGAGTTTTTTCCGTTTTGATGAGTTCTCTGTCTCAGACAACAACAAACGGTGTTGGACACCTCAGCCAAAGGACGGTAGGGCCACAACAGCCGTCCGAATCCTTAAAGACAACGGAACCGGTCTCTGTTCCCTGCAATGCGCCAAAAGCATTCATACATCTGCAATACGAGGTTTTGGCTGATCCTTCGTGTCGGCGGTCCAGCAATGGGGCAAGCAAAGTCTGAGCCGAGACTGGCAACACCTGCCTAATTTTGAAGATAAACTTCCATTTCCCTCAGATCAGACCAGCAACTTTGGGTTAGCTCCGTCACAATTTTTTCGAGCTCGTACCGCCCGCGCATCTCGATTCTTGCACAGACGGTTTCCAAGAACCGCACATGCGCCTTTGTGAGGTGTTTCCAGTCCTTATTGAAAGACAACTGACTGAGCTCCCAGAATTCCAGAAGCTTGCCTTGGTCGTTGCGTAACCGATCCTGATCACTTCAGCTTCACCGATATACGCCTGAGGATTCCCGTTATCGGATTTGTCGCCAAGCAAGAATTAGATCCCTGCGCTTCAAGCTCTCCCGCGCAAGAATAGTCCGTCAAGCTTGTCCGGCGGACAGCAAGTGCTTAACCTGTCCAATTCGAAACTTCGCCCAAACCCGAAGTCGCTTGGCATCTCCGTAAACGGAAGAGTTTGATCGTGGCAACAGTCATCACTGGCCTATCGAGCTGGTTACGCACTTTCGTGTGCATGTTACAAGCTGCTTGAGGAAGGAGCCACAACCCATCACTGATTAACCTGCAACCAGCCATACCGTTAACTTGCACCGCCACCCTCGCCGCCGGGCGCCGCAAGCGCATTTCGTCCAGTCTCCGGCTGGCCGCACACTCACCGCCACATGCGCAGCTTCCAGCGCAGATTTGAAGCCGCCACATCGCTGCGGCTGGGCGCTGGAAATCTTTTCCTCGTCGATCGTGTTGTAGCGACAGATTCACATGCTCTGGGAAACTCCGCGCAGCAACTGGCAGGGCCGCCGCTGCGGGTGTCGTTGAGGCCGCCCACAGGCATGTATTAAAGCTGATGCGCCGCGGTGGCGGTCAATAGTGGCGCATATCAATCAAGAAGTTTGGCAATCTCCGGGTAGTGCAATGGGCCGTGGGATCAGCTCCTCGCGCAGCGCGTGTCGGCAGCAGCTCACCGCCAGGTGACCTTAATTGCGACCCAGCGCTCGGTGGCAGGCCGCCAGTTTCGGAAATCTGGCCGCCCACGCCCCCGTGCTCACGTGATATTGGCCGGGTCCATGCCCAGGTCGCTGTAATAAAAGTATAAAAAGACAGAGGCAGTGATTGCTCAAGCACTGCTCGGTGTTGAAAGGGGCTCGCCCATGCCCATGAACACCACGTGCTGGGGCGTGCTTGCATCACCTCGGCGAATGCGCAAGCACTGGGTCGAGATCTCTGTGCACCTGCAGGGAACGTTGCAGGCCCGCCTTTGCCGGTACGCAAAACGGCAACCCCATCGGGCCCAACCACCTGGCTGGAACGCAAGACCGTCAGACGTCCTTCTGCTGGAATGCAACGTTTCGAGGGCTGAGGCCATCGCGTGAAGCAGCAGCCTTGGTGGTGGCATCCCTGCCACGCCTGCTTGCAAGCTCATTGGAGCGCGTATCGATCACGCCGGTTCTGTGCTTGCGCGCGCAAGCTGCCCAACGCTCAGAGCTTGGGCAGAACATGATCTGTTCAAGCCGCGCCCCTTTGCGTAGAGGCCATCGTGAAGGCTGGCGCCGCGATAGCCAGGTTGCCCCTTGGCCTTGCCGTGGCTTCTAAAGCAGCAAGACCTTAAGCAAGCAGGGGCACAGCCCGCAGGCAACGATCAGGGACTCAGGCTCCGCCAGCAACCACTGGCCCAACCTGCCACTCCAAAGGCCAACCAAGCCATGATCCGAGCATCGCTAAACGACCGTTCAAGCGCCTCGGTTGGGTGAACCAATAACGTGGCAACTGCGCTTCGCAACCAGCCGTTGGCTGCAAGCGGCACGTTGAATCAAGCGTCATGCTTGGCTTCATTCCTCGCTCAGCAGGCCTTCATCCGAGCCCTCGACGGCAGCAGGATCAGGATCAGCTCCTCTCCAGGCCCTCTTCTGTGTGCGGCAAAGGCGCGAAGGCGCTCTTGGTGGCCTTCCAAGCCCCGCTGAAGCGACAAGCATCGAGCTGAGCCTTCAGAGGATCGCGAGACTTGCCTTGGCTGCTGATCTGGGAGCTGTCGGCATCTCGACGGTTAGCGGGACTCAGATTGGGCATGCGCCGTAGCCCGCCGCTTTTCATCAAGAATGTCGGGTGAGACCTGGCCTCAGCGCGCAATTCTTCTCAAAGCCACTGAAGCCGTGCCGGCCGGGATCATGTGCCGACCGATGACACTTCTCCTTGAAGCCGCGCAGCCATCGCCTGCCCTCGACGCCGCTCGGTCAAGACCCGGGGGTCTCCCTGAAGCTGGCGCAGTAGACGAAGCTGTCGTGTTCAGTCGAAGCCTGTGGTGATGCCAGCACACGGGGTGACTCAGCGCGGCCCGCCGGTGATTAGCCATCGCCTGGTTCACTCTCCCACTGACGCAAGCTGAACAGCTCACCGGCAACAGGGTGTATCAACCGCATCCTCGTGCGAAGCCTTGCTGGTCATCTGCGCACGATCACTTCGATGTGCTTGTCCATCTCGTGGTGCCGCTCTGGATTTGTAGAACGTTCTCACTTCCTGCACATGCGACCCTCAGTTTCGAGATAGCTCCTGGCCCCTCATCGAGGGCGCGGCTGCGCAGGTCGTCGAAATAGCACTCCAGCAACTCGTGGGGCTTGATCGGACCGTCGGTGAGGCATCTCAACCAGCGCACCTGCTGGCCGTCGTTGACCAACACGTGCGCCCGAGCAGGAATCGGGTAATCGTTGACACGTCGTTTTCGATCACCGTTACGTGTGACAGAATCATCGTCTCAACGAACTTGATCTGGACGTGCCCGGGCTTGCGGCAGAGCACCCGCCGATTCCCTGTGACGCGAGCTTCAAGCAGCTCCTCGATCCGGCAGGCCCTGGACGATGTCACTCAGTTTTTCTGGCGCTTCAACACCAGCAGGGCCAAAGCAATAACCCCTCTGACTCGTTCGCCATCGCGCGACGTGACACCGAATCCGTGGACACCATGTAGGGGCGACCAATTGGCGGAATCGTGCATCTGCCAGATCCAGGCTTCCCACCTGGCCGCAGCAAAGGGCCCATCACCCCTCGGGCCAGCAGCTCACCATCAACCATCGCTTGCGAACGGAATACAACCGCCTGGGCCTTGCATATAACGCTGCGGGTGTCATTGGCCGCTCACGATCATCCGCGGCGGACGTTCCGGCCATCAGGACGGATCAGGCATTGAACAATGCCGTCTCCTGCCAGGATCCTGGTCGTGGCCACCACACTCGCCACGTTTGACGAAACCCGCTCTGCATCCTGCACTCAGTGTGTGGAACCATGGTGGCGTCAGAGAGGTGTCGCGGCGAACCAGCCAGGTTCATAATGACCAGCTGCAGTCGCGTCGATCATTGGCACGCTTGTCGGGCACTCGCTTTCCAACAATCCACCCGTCATCGGGGAGTGTGTCAAAGGTGTCGAGATCAGCTGGTGCGGCAGCCTTCAAATGCCTTCCCCTGACTAATCAACTCACCATCTTTGTAGGTGAAAGGCTTGATCGCGCTTGAGAACCATCGGACGGCCGCCATTTTGCTGCACTGCCGAGATCGGGCAGAGGGCCTCATCGAAGTCGGCATATTCCCCTCCACAGGGCGTCACAACAGAGCACCCTCCTTCAGGCGTATTCCAACAGCTCAACAAACACTCAAATCGCTTCGTGTCACCCGTAGCAAGCTCGTCATACCGGGTTGTCATTTTGCCCCAATCGCTGTAGCGGATACAACCTGCGTCGGCCAACAGATGAGGCTGCGGAGCGTCAACAATGATCTTCCCGCAAGAAATGTCGTTCTCTGTCACCGTACGATGCGGCGTCTGGGAGAAGATGTCCTTAACCACTTCATGCCGCCTCGATCCACTGCCGTCCTCGATCATAACAGCAAGGAAAATGTCCTTGTTGATCCTCGTGGGTTCTGGGAACCCAGAGCAGGTGCGGTTCGACACCGCTCAAAACCATTCTTGGCCGAACGTGCCTTACTGATCCGAGATAGCTGGGCGTACTGACGATGCCACCGGTATGTGCGAAGCGATTACGGCGAGTTCGGCGATTCACGCCATTGCTGACTTGCTGCCTGCACGTCTTAAGCAGTCGCGGATGTTTGTCCCTTGCCCTTCGAGGTGCCAGATTCCGCCGGATGTGGGTGATCCCAACAATTTTTGCAGTCCCTGAGGTGAGGCTCGCATGACGATCCGCACCTCACGTTGATCACCTGCGGATCACGCAGGACGGCGCCGCCATGCTCACTGACCAACGGTCCCCCAGCACTCCATTGGTGACCTCAGAGTTCCCTCGACACAGGAATGGATTGGGGAAAGTTGTAGGACATCGCCCAGATTCAACACCCACAGCCGTCCGAGCCGCTGGGCTTCAGGGTGATGTTGTCTGGCGATCGTTGACCTCCCGGGCGATCACCTTCGTAACGCACCTGACCACAGGTCGCAGACACATCCTTTGTGGCCTTCTCAACGCTTTCCTTGACCGAGACCCCGTGGAAACCTGGGTCATCACGTATCGCTGAACGGCGTCACCAATCGGCAACGAACAGAATCGAGCCTGGGGTGATACACTTTCTGGCCTCTGTTTCGGCGAACTTGACCTGCAAGGTGAATCGATTCGACACCTGGCTCCACGCCATGGGGTGGCGGAACGGAACGCAGGCGGCTTTGGGCCGAACTCGACCACGCCCCTCAAGGTTTGTGGGAACGCACACGCCACTTTCACCTTGGACACACCACCGTGTGGAAGGTACGCGCATCGCAGCTTGGGTGCCGGGCCTGCCGATCGACTGGGCGCGATGATCCCCACCGCTTCACCCGACATCCACCAGCTGTTTGTGGCCAAGGCCAGCCGTAGCACTCTGCGGCAGACGGAAGCGGCGGCTCTGCCGGTGAGCGGTGAGCGCACCACCTACGGTTTTGACGCTGCGGCCTCGATCCGTCGCGAGAGTTCAGGGTCATCTCGTCAATCACGATCAGCGAGCAGCTGCTGCTCTGCCGCTGCCGATGACAACAGTTCAGCGGCGAGACGCCCCACCCAACTTGGCCGAAGAAAGCGCCCTTCATCGCTATGGACGGGATGCCCGGGTAGTGCCTGCAAAGTCTCTTCCACGCAACGATCACGTCCCGAGCCCACATCCAATCACAAACGGCGGGTCAGTACCGATCAGCGTGCGCAGTAGCCGTGTCGACAGGCCTTACGGCGCCGAGAAGGAGATCACGTGTATCAGTGACCGCTCCAGACCCCTCGCGAATTGGTAACGCGATCGCAGGTCGAATGATCTCGCCTGGGGTTGCCATCAAGCCCCGCAGCCACCACTGCCGCACTGGACATGTTCCCCCAGCCGGCGTTGGCCATCCATCCAGACCGAGTTAAGCGGGTGGCTTCTACGTTCTGAAATGCACGCTCCAGCAGCCGCCACCAGGCGCTCGTTCGTTTTCGTCAGTGTCGACACCTTGGGTGGCGTTCCACTCGTGATTCACCTAGCCGGTAGCGCTCCTCGTGGCTGTACTTGCTCTTCGGCCGCTGGAGCAAGCCTGTTGTCGCCAGGATAGCCAAGACCTCCAACCGAGATCGACACAGGCCGCCTGGGGTCGTAGTGAAAGCCGAGTCCTTGAATCATCCCGCCATCCGCTGGCTGTGGCCGCTCGCCGTGGTGCTGTAGCCAGGCCACCAATGTTGCGCAGCGATTTCTTGTCGAATCTCCGATTACAAAAGCGGGGGCTCCTTGCCAGCGGAGCGATGCGCCCCAGATCTGACGTGATGACAGGGTGGGTATGGCGGCCGCGCAGTTGAAAGACTGGGAACGGTTGAACGGAACGGGCTGGAGAGCTGAAGCTCACGACGCGACAGAACGAGAATTTGGTTGGTGTTCATCACCACGTCCGTCCCACGTGGTGGAGATAAGCGACTGATTCAGCTACCATCTTCATCACGGCGATCACTGCGGTACTCTCCCTGCTCGATGCGATGCCGTCGCTTGAGGGTTCCTCCCTTGATCGGGGTTTCCGCCTTCGTCGTCGTCGTCAGCTCACGGCTGAAGCGCACCCACACCCATCGTGATCTTTGAGTGGCGTTCATCGAGGCATTTGAGCACGTCGTGGCAGCCGGAAGAAGCTGCGGCTGCGGTCACCGAAGTCAGGCTGACTCCTTGCGATCACGGCTGTGAGGTAGTAGATACTCGCACACCATGCTCTGGAGGGGGAGATTCGCTCACCGGTGGCCGGTAAAGGATGTTGTTGCTGGCCAGCATCAACATGGCGGGCTTCTCGTTTGAGCCTCGATGGCCAGGGGCAAAACGTGAACGGCCAAAAATCGGTCACCCGTCGAAGTCGCGTTGAAGGCCGTGCAACCAGGGGCAGCTGGATGGCCCGACATCGACAAGCTTGCTCGAAGCCTGTGCCCGAGACGGTGCAGGTTGGACCGTTGAGCATGATCGGGTGAACTATGCGATACCTCTGAACACCTGCATCCCTCATCATCCGCGCGCTGAATCTGCTTTTTGGCGCTTGAGTTGTGACCGATTTTCTGCCGATCAGGGCATGATCAATCGGAGGCTGGAACACCGATCGCCATCTCTGGCATCCGCACTGTCATCTTGAGCTTTGGCCCACACTGATCACCGAGCGGCCCGGAGTAATCAACCGTTTTGCCGAGCAGTTCTGACGAAGGGCCCTGTTTGCCCTCATGATGTCGCTGAGTGATTGAGCGGCCGGTTTTTGGCCCCACCACGGTGCCGTCCGCGGCGCTCGTTGTCGATCAGGGCATCAACAGCCTCCTGCAACACCGCTTTCTTGCGGCGATGATTTCAGGCGAGGATTCCTGCAGCCGGCCATACTTGTTGCGGTTTGATCACCCGCCGATAAAGTCGTGAGGTCGCTGTGGCGAAGCGCCCACATGCAAAGCTGCACCATTTGGCCGCAGAAT
>Ga0163217_1087004_pt1 | contig 10650 bp, 16 predicted proteins | sample SynspAceP_FD_185933 | JGI IMG/M metagenome (GOLD analysis project Ga0163217, IMG submission 185933) | Saline lake microbial communities from Ace Lake in Antarctica - Synechococcus sp. Ace-P (PacBio error correction) | ecosystem: Environmental > Aquatic > Non-marine Saline and Alkaline > Saline ...
AACCCCCAAAAAAAACAAAAAAAAAGGAACCCCCCGAAGAAGGGAAATTGAGGGTTTTTTTTTTTTGGGACCCCAGAATTCCGGAAGGTAAGGGAACTGGGCCCAAAACCCTGCAATGCCTTGAGATCCACCGCCAAGGGCCAATTCAAGGTAAAAAGACTGTTCTGGGCCTTGCTCGAAATTGGGTCCAACGGGCCCCCCTTGGCCCGGGGGGACTGGGGCAAAAACCCGCTTTAGGGGAATTTGATCCAGATTCCCAGTTTGATGGCCGATTGTTCATCCTGGGGCCCGAAGCCGCATCCCCGGTGGTGGCCCTCCCCGGTTGGAGAGCCTGCCCATCGCTGCTTTGGCTCTGGAAGCGGTAAGTTGGTTTGCCCTGAAGGCCCCTGGAAAAAGCCTGCTTGTCTGTTGCTGAGGTTGATGTTGGGGTACCAGGCCGGGATCTGGGCCCTGAGGTTGGGGGACTTCGCCTGATCCCATCTGGGAGGCGACCGCCCTTGAGGTTTTTGGGGGTTGGTTTTGACCTCAGCCAAGGGTTTCCACAATCACTGAGCCCAAGGGGTCTCCAGTTCCTGAAATCCCGCACCTGATTGGCGTGATTCGCAAAGGCCAGCGCGGGGGGAGCGGCCAGGGGTTTGCAGGGCGGGGCTGAGTTCCGTTCGCCGCCGGTGCCAGCACGGAGGATCCGCAAGGGGGGCGCCTCCCAACCACCTCCGGAAGCCAGGGATACCCGTGGATTGAAGGACAACAGCCTCCCTGCGCAGGCGGATCCTGGGCTGGGCCTCGGCCTCACTGGCTCGCAACACCGCCCGTGCAACGGCGGGTACCAAGGCGCAATCCCTGGCCAGTGCGCGTGATTGCAAAGTGATCGATGGACCCGCACGCCAAACCAATCGTTGTTTCCGACAGAAGCTTAAGGACAAGCCTTCGCTTGGCCGCACAAGCGGCCACGAAATCATCTGCCCAGCCACCAGCGCCAAATCGGCACCGGGCACTGGCAAAGCCCCGGGGGGGGGGGGGGAAAAAAAAAAACCCTTTGCTGAGGCTCAATGTCGTCAAGGGAAGAAACGGGCTCCCTTGCCGCAGCAAGCACCGAGGGAAAAGCAGCTGAATGCCCAGTCCTTTGTCCGCCAGCCCCAGCAAAAGAATCCGAGCCGTCAGCAGGCCGGTCACCACCTGGTCCTGGCCCAATACGGGCTGGTAAGCCATGCAGGATCAGCTCCAGGCCATCCAACGGCATTGAGCGCTCCACCACCGGCTGAGGGCGCCAGCCACCAGTTCCCAGCCACCCAGCTGACCCCCGCCGCGACGCAGGCGCCGGGAGGCGGCGGGTGGCCTGATCGAAGGGCATCGAGCGAAGGCGGCGGATGGGCGACACCGTTTCTCCTGCGGGGCAGGTCTCGTAGGCGGAGCGGGGCGGCCAGGGCAGGCCCGCATCAGATACCACTGTCATCGGAGAGCCAGGCAGAACGGCTGCCCAAGCGGCCCCAGGCACTCCTGCTGGAAAAGGGCTCCCCACCAGCTCATGACGGCACGGGCGCAGGCCCGGTCGACGGCAACAAGGAATCCCTGATCGGCGGCGGAAACGGGTCAGCCCCACCGGCACCACCGCCGCCGAGAGCCCGCCGGCCAGGGCTCAGCGCAAAGCCGGCCAGATCCCTGAGGCTGGCGCAGCACGCCTCAACCGCGGTCGTTCAGGCCCGGCAGACCACCACCTAGCATGGGATCTGCGAGGCGCCGTTCGGCAAACAGCCAACTGGTCGAGCATGCAGGCCGGCCCGGGGATTGACCAGCAAGGCGGCTGCGCAGCGCAGGCCTCGTGGCGTGAACGGAGACAAACCAACGGGAGTAGCCGCTGTTCTTCGATGCGCTGCCAGTCGGCAAGCATTGGATTTGGTGAGCGTGGAAGAGTAGGAGCCGTAGGAAAGCTGAGCCGGTAAGTTCGTCGTCCTGACGTACAAACTGCGGCGTTTTGCCCGGCCGTTGCTGGCGATGAAAGCAGAGGTCGCATGGTTGCTTGCATTGGCGCAAATGGCCATCAAAAAGCGCTTCGGTGAGCCCAAGGCCGAGGCCGTCATCGCTCCTTTTCGATCTCCCCCGATGGCTGCCTGCCGCTGGGATCTCCCACCTCGAGCACCCAGCTTTCCTGCCCGGACGAGAACCCCCGCAGATCGGATCAGAATCCCGCTCGGCCCGCACGCCGTTGATGTCATCAGCCGTCGCCCGGTTGAAAACGCGAGCTCTTCGGCCGATCGATCCGGGCTTCCAACAGTGGCCACCACGGCTGTTGGGGCCAACGGCCCGCTTCGGCGGAGGCCAGCTGGATAGCCGGCGGAAGGCCTCGATGCCAGCACGGGATCGATATGGCTCAAGGGGGCCTTCCCAGTTTTTGGCGAGCTGCCGCTCTGGCCACCCAGATCAAGCAGGACCAACGCGCGAAAGCCAGCCTGGTAGCCGACGAACAACCAGGTGCCCTGTGGGTTCCTGGAAGAAGCGCAGCAACCAGGCGATGCCAGCCAGACACACCGCCCGCCGCCGCGATCCCCACCAGCAGTCGGAACCGGGCAGAGAACGCATCAGCGGCAAAAGCCGTCCTCAAGCTCCACCCACCCGGCCAGGCTGATGGCCGGGATACCCAGAGGAAGGAGAACAACGGGCGGCGTCGGGCACGTCGCCAGCCATCGAATAAAGACGCCCGTCAGCGTGCTTGCACGAACGAGAACGCCGGGATCAACCGCCAGTAGCCTTGGCCCATGGCCCACCAGCGGCCCCATCGATGGGCCTCAGCCTGGGGGCAAGGTCCCCGAACGCCGGCGCCCAACGCTTTTCGGCCAGGGCCAGCAAGCAGGGCGCATACGATCGAAAAACGAATGGTCGAATCGAGGTGATCCGCGCAGGGCAGAGGTTTCGTAGCCCGGCCAGAAGCCCTTGATCGCCAGCTCCGGCCACCAGGATCGGCAGGGTGCCGATCAGCATCGCCTGGCCAAGCCGAGCTGAGGGAATCGGTCCAATCGCCCTGCTGCCAGGCCGGCTGATGCCATGGATCAACGGCCGCCAAAATACGGCGGAAGTAAAAGATCACCGGCGCCGATGCTGCCCAACTGAGTGAACCGCCGTGACGGCCACACCGGGTATCAAACCAGCCCATGCAAGCACCGGCAACCACCTTGAGAGATGGGCCCGTGCTGCTGAACTCGGCAGAAACTTCCGTGAGCCCCTGAACCACTCCCCAGCACCAGGGCATAGCAGCCACAGCTTTCAAGAAGCCCAGCGCTGGCGGGAGACTGGCCGGCTAGGCCATCGGGATTGAGAATCCAAGCGAATCTGACGCCTGATCGGCCCCGACCCATGCCATCTGGCAGCAGCCAACTGGCGCAGCCCCTTCCCCCGTTCGCAGGGAAGCGGTCCCTTAAGGTTTGCTTACCTTTCTCATACATGTTTGGGTGAGGCGGGGTTCCAGTCACCTTCCCCAAAGACCGAGGACAGCCTGACTGACTCGGCTGAACCTTGCGCTCGACCAGGAGCGCCACGATTCATGGCGTCTCGTTGCCTGTCGCCGCTGACTGATCGTCGGTGCCGGTGTTTCCCTGCCAGGCCCACTGGTGCGGCTGCAGCCCTTTAAGGTGCGGCGGTTTTTCCCGCCTGCCGCTGGGCGTGGCCCTTCGGCTTGAAGCAGCAGGTCGCGGGTCCTGGCCGCCAGAATCGGCCTTCTCCTGGTGTGGCTTCTTCGGGCAGCTGGCTGGGGGGTGTCTGTTCTGGGCTGGTTCCGCTGCATCCGCTTCCTGCATCTGCCGCATCGAAGCTTCGGCCCTTCCCCTGGCCATAAAGCGGCCTGAGGGGGCGCTGGCACCTGGCCGCTGCCTTTTATCTGGACTTCCCTGCTTGGCAAAAACGGCTGCACCGATGCGGCATTGCCCTCACCGGGGTGATGCGTTCTGGCCCCTGGCCTCACGCCTCGCTCGCCGGATGCGCCCGCTGTTTGCTGGCTGAAGCCGCCCGACAGTGCTGCATCCCTTCTGCCTTGCTCGTGTGGCGGGCTCGCCGCCGGCTCATGGCCCTGGGCCGCCGGCCTGGCGGCGGAAAGACTGCGCCGGCCGGTCGCCGCGAGCCCTGCTGGTCATAGACTGGCCGTCGATGGGCCTGTTTCCTGATGGCGGCCTTGGCTCGCCCCCCAGTTCGAGTGGGCTTGATCTGAAAGCCTGGCTTGAAGAACTGCGAAAAACTAGAGCGGGCTGGAGAGGGAACAGCGGCAGCCTGGCTGTGCGTTGCTTTTGGTTCCCGCCTGGGGGCCCACGCAAGGAGAAATTTTGATGAAACGGCTGGTTGCCTGGCTGAATGAGCGGGTGCTTCTTGGCCGCCTGCTCCGATGTTCCCTGTTCCGTTCCCCTCTCGCCGTCTCAGCGCCCGCAGAGCGCCGAACTCTGGTGCGCAAGATTGCCATCCGCCAGGGAGGTGATCTGCACTATTCCTCAGGTTCGAAGTCTTCCAAGCAATTTCCTGGCATGTATCCAACCTGCGGCAAGATCGTGATCAGTGGGCCTACGAAATCGATCGATGAACGTGCCTCAGTCTCTGATCTGACGATCGCGTCAGAGGAACGTTTCGGAGAAAGTATCGCGATAAATTTCATCTCACGCCCGTCTTCAATCGCCCTCAAACGAGGCTTTGATCGGCATCAACAACCGGCGTCTACCGTGAGCCCCTAAGCTCCAGCTCCCCCCGCCTTGAGGCGGCATGGCTGCGGACGCTCGATCTCAACCGCTCCTGGCCAGCTCCATTGGATGTTGGTGGTGGTCGGTTGGCGGCGCCGCCGGGCTGTGACCTGCCTGGAACTTTCCCGTTGGCTTGCGGTGTTATGTTGATCCAGCAAGGACAGAGCACCGGCTCTCGGCCAGCGCTGGGCCAGGGGGCATCGCGGCGGTGACCAAGCCGGAAGACGCTTTCACGAAAGCCACCGCCAAGACAGCGCTCAAGGCCGGTGCGGTCTCTGCGGAATTCCCCAGCCGTGCTGCTCGTTCGTCAGGCGCCGGCCTGTGTTGGAGCGCTTGCCTGGCAACTCGCATGGCGTTCGAGTCGCAGCAATGGAGGTCCTGAGCACCACCTTGGAAGGCCGCCCACAGCCACCGCCGGTGCTGCATGCCCAGGACCGCACCGGCGGAGCCCCTGGTGGACGCCCTCGAGCGGAGGCCAAAGCGGCGCCCGCTGTCTGGAGCAGCGCCAAGGCCCCTGCCTGGCCCCTGAAACTCTGGTCCGAACGGGCGCTGGCCAGGGTCTCAGGTTCTCGATGGCCTGCAGTGCGGCTGGCTGCGGGCCCGGGGCGTGGTGCTCGCCACGGCGCGGCGGCCCCTGTTCGAGAAAAGACCACTCAACCCGGCCCAGGCCACCGGCGATCGGGGTGGCGAATGGCCTGGCAAGCCGGCGCCCAGGTGCGCGATCTCGAATTCGTTCAGTTCCACCCGACCCGCCTTGAGCTGCGGGCGCTCCCCCACTTTCCTGATCTCTGAAGCGGTGAGGGCGAGGGCGCCCGCTGGTGGACCACAAGCGCCAGAGCCCCGTGGCCCAGCTGGCGGGGGGGATCTGGCCCCTCGGCGATGAGGTAGCCGCGCCCTGGTGCGAACCATGCAGGAGCAAAAAGGTGGACCAGCTCTGGCCTCGATCTGCGCCGATGCGCCGACGCCGCGACTGGAGACGGCAGTTCCCCACACCATACCTGGGCCTGCCCGGGAAGCTTGGCCTGGAGCCGACCACCACGCCGGATCCCGATTGCACCGGGCGCGCATTACCTGATGGGCGGCGTCAGCACCGGATCTCAGCGCGGCCACCAGCCGCCGGGGCTCTATGCCGTCCGGGAGAGGTGCCTGCAGCCGGAAAAGGTTTTTTGGCCCCAAAATTGGGGTGCCAATCGCCTGGCCAGCATTCGCTGATGGAATGCCTGGTGTTTGGGGGGCCCCCGCGCCAGCTGGGCGGTTGACCCTGCCAGACCCTGACGGGCAACCACTGCCCCGAGTCAGCCGTGGGCGGGCGCACCTCTGAACCCTGCAACCGAGGCCCAGGCCCATGGCCCCGGGATCGGGACACGCCGCCGATCGCCGGCCAGATCGCGGCGCTTTGCGGGCGGCGCTGCTGGCGGGTGGCCGGGGTCGACCCCGTTTGTGGCAGCGAGCCTGCGCCAAGGGCCCCTCGCGGACCCTGCGCTCGAGAAAGCTCTCGAACTGGAAAGCATGAGCTCTGCTGCGCTGAAGCTGGAACAGCTTCGAACCCGCAGCGTCTGGCCTGCAGCCAGCCCAGCCGCCGCCCGGCCTGGAAGCCGCTCCAGGACCTGCGGCAGATGCTGACGCTGGGGATCCCTGCTGGTTTGGAAGCCGCCGAGTTTCCGGAGGAAAGCCGTTGGCGGGCACTTCCGCACCGATGCCGCAGCACCAGCCGTTCTGGCAGCGCCACCGGTTTCCAGCAAAAAGACGCTGCGATCTCGACCGCCGCCCTCGCAGATCAGCAGCCTAGGAGGGATCGGCGGCTTGAAGCCGCTTCAGCTCTCAGCCAGCCGTAGCCCAGGGGCTTGAGCCTGAATCCAGGCGGCCCGGTTGATCTCCCGGCAGCGGGGGAAGCCCCCTGATGTCTTACTGTCGCAACAGCGGCTTTCTGGCTGTTCCCGTCGCAGCGCACTCACACGATGGTGAGATCCTTGTAGGCCTCCTTGCGAACAATCTCTTCTGCTCGTGGCAATGGGGGGCACCAGTAAGGCCGAATACATCCAGCGACCGGTGGCCTTTGAAATGCTCAGCCAAAAGCCAACGGTCGCCGGGGTGCTGCACTGCATCACAACGGGCGGGTCCACGGGGTTGACAGGCCGCGGCCGTCGACGGAAGGCGGCCCGCCCAGCCCCCAACCAGACCCCCCCACGCAGGGCCAGAATCACGGGCGGAAGATGAAGCTGGCCACGGTCGGGCCAGTCCCCGCCGATCAGGCTGAAACGAACAGCGCCACACTATCAGAACCGCCGAGAAGCACAGCAGAAAAAAGCAGAAGGCCCTTGGATCTTTGAAAATCCAGCAGTCCCATCAGCAGCAGGCTTGAAGACCGCCCCCGGCCACCGCTGGCCAGAAACAAGGCCCCACCAGCTCAGCGCCCGAAGGATTGGCGTTGCTCACGCCTTCCAGACAGCGGCAGCAAGGCCATCACCAACACCGGCGCGTGGTAGGCCTAGAAAGCCGAACAGGGAGAGCGGCTGGCCCAGCACATCTTCCCCAGACGCTGTTTGAAGCACCTTGGTCGCAGCCCTCGCACCACCCGGGCAGTTTGAGCGGACGCGATCAGGGCCCAAGGCGCTTGAGGGTGATCGCGCCGGTGTGATCGCAGACCGATCGTGGCCAGAAAACCGTCCATCAGGACCGCGAATCCAGCGCCGGCCCGGTTCGTTAACGGCGCGGCTGCCCAGCCGCTGTGGAGTCGGGTGTTGGTCAAAGAAAAGGAAACCGAATGTTGGAATTGTGGCAGGACCCGTTTGACCACTGGATTGGGTTCGGATCGCCTGGTCGAGAGCGCTTCTGGAGCGGCCGCCACCCGGGCCGGATCCACGGGTCGATCGATCAGCCCGATCCTCCCTCTCCGTGCCCGGCGATCACCCCATCGCAGTGGGGAACCAGCGCGGGCGATCCGGATTTCGGAGGCCCGCTGCCGATCAGCATCGGGGGCGCCCCTGCCGCCGCCGTGCCCGCTCCAGATCACGGCGGGCGGTGGGCCTGACCCGGTGCCCACACCAGAACGATACCCCATCAGCCCCACCACGCTGGAGTACATCGGCCACGGCTTCGGCCCATGCCCAGCGGTGCAGCGGAAGACCCGTGCCTGACGAGCACATCGGCGAGATCAGAACCATTCGCGGCCAGCCAGGCGCCTGCGGCGCAAAGTTCGGCGGCCTGCCCCTCGATCACGCCTGGTCGGTCACCAGGCTCCGCTGAGGCACATTCACCCGCAGGAAAAACGGGCCCACTCACCTGGCGGCGTCGCCAGCGCCGGAGAGGGGGATCGTTGCGCAGCACGTTTGATGCCCAGGGGCAGGGGCGGTGGCCGCCGCCCACGCTGGTGGCGATCCGGGTCATGGCGGCCACGTTCCCGCCGGCACGTTCCGCGCCAAAAAGCGGCACATCTCCCGAAGTTCTCGACAATCAGGCCATCGGCCGCCGCCCCTCGCGTTAGGCCCGCATCGGCGAGGGCCGCCGCCAGCACGCGGCCCCGAAATCATCCGCAACCAGCCAGCGCGAACCCGGCAACGCCTGGCAGATGCACCAACCCCAAATCAAAGGGCAACGCAGCTGGGGAAACAGGCCCTGGCCAGCGGCAGGCGGCGGGAATTCAGGGGCTTGGGCGTTCAGATCTCATAGTTGTCCATTCCGGCCCTGGGCTTCGATCGTTTCGATGAGCACAAACGCAAGCAAGCCCACTGTGCCGTTTTGCGCAACCTGGGCTGCGAGAAAAATCGCGTCGAACCGAGCACATGCTCGGCTTGCTGGCCTCGGCGGGCTACGGCATCAGCGCCGACAGAACGAGCCGGCTGTGGTGGTGAACACCTGCAGTTTTCATCCAGGAGGCCCGGGAAGAGTTCGGTGCGCACCTTGGTCGAGCTGCCGAAAAGGGCAAGGAACTGTATCATTCGCCGGCTGCCTCGCCCAGCATTTCCCAGGAGGAATTGCTCGAATCAGTTGCCCGAGGCCAAAGCGAATCGTGGGCACGGTGACTCCCACACATCGGGTGGAGGTGCTGGCAGCGGTGAAGGCTTGGCGAGCGGGTCAACGCGGGTGAGCGCCCGAAGCCCACCTTCGTGGCCGACGAACACCTGCCCCCGCTACGCACACACCCACCGAGGGCGGTCGCCTACCTGAAGGTGGCCGAGGGCTGCGACTACCGCTGGCCGCCTTCTTCATCATCCCGAAAGCTGCGCGGCGACCAGCGCTCCGGCCCGATCGAGTCGATCGTGCGAAGCCCACCAGCTGGCGGCCCAAAGCGTCAAGGAGCTGAATCCTGATTCACAGATCAACACCAATGTAACGGCCTCGACATCTAACGGCAAGCCCCGCCTGGCCGACCTGCTGCGCGCCCTCGCGGGTGGAGAATCCCCTGGAATTCCGGGTGCCATTACGCCTATCCCACCGGCCTGACGCCCCGACGTGCTCAACGCGCTACCGGGCGGTGCCCAAGTGCTGCCTACCTCGGATCTCCCCTTGCAGCACAGCCATACCCTCGGTGCTCAAGGCGTGAACCGCCCCTGGCAGGCAACGTCCAAACGGGCGCTGCTCGATCGCAATCCGCCCGCCCAGCTGCCCGAAGCGTGCTGGCACCCACTTCATCGTCGCTTTCCCGGGCGAAACCGAGAACAGTTCGGAGCACCTGCTGGCCTTCGTGAAGAACAGGAAAGTTCGACCATGTCGGCGTGTTCACTTTTTCTTCCAAGAAGAGGGAACCGCCGCCGCGATCTGCCCGGAATCAGTTTTCCGGCCTTGGTGCGATCGAGCGGCGCAACCGCTTGATGGAACTTCAGCAAACCGATCGCCGCGGCCCGCAACGCCAGCTGGTCGGCGCATGTTGAATGTGCTGATCGAACAGGAAAACCCAGCCCAGTGGCGAGTGCGGACGCCGCGCCCGCTTCGCTCCCGAGGTGGATGGGGAAGTGCGGGTCAGGTGGCGAAAGGCCGGCCTCTCGCCAGCCCTGGCGCCTGGTGCCCGGCGGCCGCATCACCGCCTCGACCAACTACGACCTTGAAGCGGTGCTGGTTGGGCAAAGCAAAGCCATGTGGGCCATCTCAGGGAACCGCGTTGAGGGACTGGATCCTGCTGGCCATGAGCGGGCCTAGGCTGGGTGATGACCTTCCTGATCGGCCTGGTGCTGGCCCCGGAACCGCTGGCTGGGGATCAGATCAACCTTGATGCCTCTGAGCACGGGTGAGAGCAGGAAGGCGTGACCAGCCCAGCTTCAACAAGACCGAGATAGAGCACGACGCCCATTGTGTCGCCAAAGACACAACAACCCCGTCATTAAGCAGAAAGAGGCTCTGATTCCGGGGGAAGCGCCTAAAGGTGACCGTCATCAGCAACGGGAATTACGAAACGCACCTGGGGAGGGTGGGTCCCCCGTTGGTCATCACTCCCGGAACGGCATGCGCACCCTGCTCATCACCCGGAATTCCCGAAGAACATACTGGAGCTACGAAAAGATCCTCGAGCTCGTTCAAATCGCAAGGTGTTGCTGCGCCCCTGGGCATGGTCACCGTGGCGGCCCCTGTTGCCCCAGCAACTGGGGAGTTCAAGCTCGCTGATCGCAACGTCAGGGAGGTCCACGAAGCCAGTGACTGGGCGGAGCTGGTGATCATTTCCGGATCGATCGTTGCAGACGGCCGACATGGCCGTGGCAGATGGCCAAGACCACGCAACGGGGCCTGCCGGTGCCCGTGGGCGGGCCGTTTCGCCAGTCCACCCCCGAATGCTCCTGAGCTGGATCTTGCCGATTTCAAGATCCTTGACGAAGGCGAAATCACCCTGCCGCTGTCATCGAAGCGATCGCGAAAGGGGGAAAACCAAGGGCGCTTCAGTCCGAAGGCGAAGAAGGCCCGATGTCACCGGCACGCGATCCCCGCTTCGATCTTCTTGAGCTCGATG
>Ga0163217_1105606_pt1 | contig 10650 bp, 9 predicted proteins | sample SynspAceP_FD_185933 | JGI IMG/M metagenome (GOLD analysis project Ga0163217, IMG submission 185933) | Saline lake microbial communities from Ace Lake in Antarctica - Synechococcus sp. Ace-P (PacBio error correction) | ecosystem: Environmental > Aquatic > Non-marine Saline and Alkaline > Saline ...
CAGAGAGAGATACTTTAGCCAGATTTGGCAGGATTTAGAGTGCACGCTGCCCGGAAAATTGTATGGAAAAGACCTTGTACGCAAATTCTTACGGGTTCGAAAAGGAGGTTCGTCTGCTCTTTTCACTGCTTAATAGGCAATACGTCCGGGCGAATTCATGGTGAAGGGAATTGGGCGGATAATTGGGATTCGCTATCCCGAGCGGGATTTTCCACCCAGCTTTTCAAATCTGAAAGAAGATTCCATTTGAGTTGGAATAATCCCTACTGCAAAATGGATTCGGAAATAAAAAAGTGAAATGAACTTCCAACGTCTAATTAAAATCTGCCCAAAAATCGCTTGGAGATAGCGGTCGCTTGGACTGCAAAGAAGTCATTCCTCCCTAATGGAATATGAACTCATACTAAAAATCGAAGCGAAAGCCGGATCAATGGCAGCAGAAATATACTTTGAGGAAATATTTTTCTACAAAGGAATTAAAACGTCAAAATTCATTTTGTCCGATAAATTTGAAAAAGTGTTCGCGAATTCAAACAACTTAATGAAGTCCCAAACGTGCGAAAATAATAGTCCTAAGCAACTTTTACCGATTTGGATCTTCTTTTGAAAGAATACATATAAACCACCAATTATGCTCTTTCTCTTTACTTTGGATCATCCTTTTTTATCTCTGTTGGCCAATTGCCTTTGGGATCGCTTTGAATCCTCTACCCATTTGTCTGGCTACCTTCTTTCTGCTTTTCGAATATTGGGCTTCGCGGTCGATCTTTCATTCGATCTGATTCGGATTTATTTTGCTCCCATTCCGATTGTGGGGAAAGTCCTAACCTTGCTTTGAAGTACTGAAATTGCTCATTTTCTGTTTCAACCCAATTTGATCTAAATGAAGGTACAACTTCTCATTCTTTTTTTAAATCTATATCAGTTTCCCTCACTTTTTTGCACAAGAAACTTTGGTTTTCGAAGGGCGGGAAAGAAATGGTCATGCGATCTATCGAATCCCGGCTTTATTTTTCAATCCTTAATGGAGACTTACTTGACCTTTTGCAGGCAGAGTAATGGCATGATGATTTTTGGAGACAATCAATTTGGTGATGAAACGCAGTTCTAATCAAGGAAAAACTTGGTCTCAAAATCAAACATGCTCGTCGTTATGATTCACTTCAGGCCGGGAAATCCTTGCTCCAGTGGTGGATTTTTGTATGATCCTGAATTTCCGGAGGGCGGATTTATCTTTTCTACAATTCAGGAAACAACCACGCCATATGACGTTAGCTTGAATAAGGGTGTGCGGAGGTTGGATGATTCGGTCTCCTTGGATTTAGGGAAAAGCTGGGGAAGATCGCTGTGAATACACCGCCAAAGTCCACAAGCCTAATAATCCCAAGTTCAAATCCAAGCTATGCGAATCCGGCCGATGGCGCCAAGCTAATACACCGACATGCTTTTCAATTTCAAAAATGGGAATACAAAGGCAGAATCTTCGTGGCAGCAAATCATTCACAGGGACTCTCCAAAAGAAGTTTTATGGAATACCAGTCAATGATTCTTTAAGATGATCATGGAAAATCCTTTCACAGTTTTCCGAATCAATCCAATTTCCCCTGGTTCAAATGAATCCATTGCTGCCGAGCTTCCTGATGATCGAATGGATTATGATATCGAAATCAACGCGGAGATATTCGCCAGCGGATCCTTGGCTTTTTTTCTGAAGATGGAGAGCAACATGGAGTGGAGCAAGTATTTTGCGCCTAGCCTAGTAGATCCTGTTTGTCAAGGATCTATTCTTTCATTTGGAAAGACCTTTGGGAAAATTAATTCTAGCACATTCGATAATTCAATCCCGAGATCAACGGAATGAATCCTGACAATAAAATGGAGCTCTGCTGGGGGAAAACGGGTAGACCTCCGATCTTGAATTGATCGAAAGATATAAATGGAAATACTGCCTGGAACGGCGTATTCAGATAGTTCTACCTCCGAAAATGGGCAACTGGGATCCTTTATGAACGGAATGAATACAAAGCGATCGTTTTTAAAAGCATTCGGTTACCAAAAATTTAAAGAAATCAATATTAGAAGTTTTTAGGGTAATTGAAAATCTCTAAGTTCTGACATTTTCAGACTTTACTTTAGTCCTCCGACATAGTAATAATCTTATGCTAAAAATTTCTGCCAAAAAAATCCTAATACACACATCCTAATTTACATTTAGATTTCTGACTTGAGGGATCACTTCTTTCCCTATCAATTCAATGGCATTTTTTTCACTGGGCATGACTCCAGATTCGCATTATCCATTTGGAAGCTAAATCTATCAATCCCTCCAAGGCCTCGCTATGTCGGTAAAATCTTCTCCGCAACTTCGCTGGACCGGCAACTACCAATAGCTCCTAACACATTTTTCCTGTTTGAGCATTGAAATGATTACGAGTTTACCGGAGGCCAACCTCGCTTCTTTCCAATTTTGGTAAAGCGTCCTCTGCATAGGCCCGGAATAGTATCTTCCACGGCTTTTATTCGGTGGAATTCTGCTACATATCCAAGGAATGCAAACCCACTTTTAATTTCTCACGGAGCGTGTCCAGCTTTGCTCCAACCTGCCGCATACATGTCAATCAACGGACGGAATCGATGCGTCCTCTCCACCAATTACCGCCACCATCAAATGGTAAATCCAAAAGAGACCGGCTCGCAAACAAAGGAGGTGGCGGTCCCTGCCTACTCCTTGCAATCGGAGTGTTTTTTGAAAGGTCTTGGATAAATTTGCTTGCTGATTCAATGGAGCACGAAATTGACTTTCCAGAGTGACGATTTCCTCATCTGATTTTAAGAAGTATTCCAGTTTTTCATAAAAGCGCAATCATAATCATTCAAATCTTACGCCAAAAAGTGGGAAAAGCTCCGTGAACGAACCCTCTTCCAGCGACGATTCCTGCTCGGCCATTTTTGAAATCAAATCTAGAGTGGCAAACTCCTGAATACCCGAACAGGATCGGCAGCACTCAAATACAGTTACCGCAGAAGTGAGCTTAAATTCCTGGAAGTTCGGAGCGGCTGCAAGCTGCCAAAAATTTATCGTATTTGCGAGTCCAGAAATTCTTTGCGGTGATGCTCCCTATTCGAAGACATCCAACCAAACCCATTTTCTAATCCGCATAGACAATTCGGTCAATGAGTTCGGTCCAAAGATTTCCTACGGTTTGTTCAGTTTGACTTATCCGCTCCGCTGGGAGCTTGCGGCAGCAAAGCTTAATCTATTCCTATTTCCATGGCTTTTCCTTTTTTTATTTCCTCTTAAACCATCAACTACCCCCTTTCAATTCCATTTTGAGTACTCAGAATTTCCAAAAATTGAGCCCAGATCTTCAAGTTACGATCGTTTGGGGAGGTCATTTGAAAGTCAGAGCCGAAATTCACTCAAGTCTGAAACAATGACAAGTCAATGGCTTTGTGGATCTTGGCGTAACCTTGGTGTCCTTCGCGGTTGAAAAAATTTCGAGTGGCTCAACCGAACCCTTGGCAATTGGGCCTGTCTATCTGTAGTATCCATGACGGGATTTAAAAGCTTTCAGTAAAAATTCACTTGATTGCAAAAAGGCTAATCCCTACCTTTTAAAACTTACCAAAAACCTACTTTATGACAAAAGAATGCTTTCTCCATTTTAACTTCTTTCGGCTTAATCCATTTAACTTTTTTCCTGCAAAAGCAAGAAGAATAAAAAGGCTGGAAGAAATTTCCACAAGGCAAGATCCCCGAAACACTTCTCAACAGATTACGTACAATGGGCCCTAGCGCCAAGATTTTTTCTTAATGAACATCGTGCACTCCGTCCCCGTGAGGATATGATTTTCAATGTCCTCCGCATGGTTTTCCAAAACTGGCCTGACTTCAGAACTTGGTTTGACCAACCGAGTGGTGGGCAATTGGGTTCGATGTGCGTGCAAAAAGGAACTCCTCCCACTTCACCTACAAGTTTGATGTGGATCGGCGGAGGAAGCAAACCGGTACCAAAATGCCTCTGGAACCAGATGGACTTAATTTGCCGCCTGCGATGCAAACCTAAACTCTTCAATCGTAGCCGGAAATTCATAATGATTCCCTTTCAAACTTTGACCATTTGCAAATGATCCTTTAGGAAAGCGGACTGAAGATGCAATAATCGCCTTACGGCTGGCGCAAATTTCTGGAAGGTGGAGCCAAAGATGAAGATGTGCAATTTGGCTGGCGAGATTCCCGATGACTAAAGCGTAGCTGGGGATGGATGCCGTACTGAGGTGGTTTGAGAAAAACTTAACCAGAAAAAAGCTTTGATGAATTTTGTGTCGGTGAGCGTCCAACGAGGTCTGGACCACTTTTGGACAACTGCGGCGCAGATGATCGAGTGGTAAGCAATTGATCCCATAGTGAATAGATATGCTGAATTTATCTGCCTCCTTTTGATCATCACTGGAAAATTAGTGGTTTCTGGGCTCCTGCCGGTAAGTGAATATGTGGACGAAGGAGTAAATGGATTGGATGGGAACTCCGAGTTGTGATCGACTTTGGAAATTACCGAACCCTACTCATCCGCTAGATTTTGATATGCCAAACTCCTAATCAAATCGCAGCAGAGATCAATTTTTTCCAACCTGATAGCTGGGAGTTTTTACTGGAAATGAACTGATTTGGCCGAAAGCAACATGCAATAACGTGCCGATTTCGGACATGATCCTTTCTGAAATCTGATGCTTACCCCAATATGATCTCTTTTTTTATGCTTCGATATTTGAATTCAAACTCCAAGACCAAAATATGAGTGGAAAGTTGGAAGAAAGCAAGATCGCAATTGATCTAGATCCGCAGATAGGCCGATTACTGTCAAAGCGTGGACCCGCCTCCAATCCAATGCACGTGGACTTCCGGGTAGATGAATTTGGTCCAAATTGGAAATTCCAACGAACTGAAAATCAACGATTCCTGGGACTTATGAATTGACCTTGGAAAATCTGAACAAGGATGTTACGGGTTATTTCATTGGAGGTAACCTTTGCCGGAAAAACTCCTTTGAAAAATTACTAGCGGTGTGGAAGTCATGCCAAGGAATTATCTTTTCCAGCCTACGAACCAAAAGGCTTACATGGAAACTACCGGCAATTACATGCTCATGAAAATCTTGAGTCAATTACTTCATCTCCTTTTCTTTATCCAAACCCCATGACCGCTCCAAACTGCAAATTCAGGCGATTACGAGAAACAAAAAAAAAAAAAAAAGTACAGCTTTAGTCTTCCTGATCCTTTTTGTAAGTGAAAAGGGAATGTTGATTACTAATTTGGCAGAGTGGGAAAAATCAGAAGAACCGGAGATTTTTTTAATCTTTTTGAAACTGAAAAGGGTCTTATGGAATTTTAACCGCAAAGATTTTGATGGATTTCTTCGAAAAATACGTGAAAAAAGAAAATCCTTATGCTAGTCTCGCTGAACTAGAAGAAGTGAATATCACCATCTCTAGATAAACGTTGCAAGTCCCAACACGATGCGGGTTCAACTTTCATCCCAAAATTTCCCAAAAAGGGCCTTTCTCCAATCGTTTTGCTAATACCATTACTATTGGCCTCGCTTTTATTCGGATGGCGTATTGGTCGACGAGGCCATTTTGGCCAGTATCAGGAATTGCTTAAAAAGAGGATTTGCTCCACAAGCATCCTTCACATGCTGAAACAGTGCGCCCGAACTAAATGAGAGTTTAATAAAATGGGATTTTAGACACCTCCTTTTCCTGAGGACAAATCGGAATGCAAATGGTATGAAAGCCTATGGAGCTTGGGCGGTGGGGAGCATCGCGAGCGATGGATTAATTTGCGAACAGCATCCTCAAATCGCCTCAAAAAAATCAATTCTTGTGGGGCATTCTCAGAACAGGAAAAGCCTGCGCTTTGGGCTTCAGCAAAATGACCCCTCGGATGGGCCATCACCTATGCCAATGAATCTGGCTTGCGGAGGAGAAGCGATTTCTCGAAAGAAGTATGGGGAAACCGTCGAAGCCATCACTACTAGGTTTCCTACTGGATTGCTGGGATAAATTTTAGGACATAACACATGGGAAAGAGGAAAACACTCCCAATTGATCAGCACCTATTACCAGCTGATTGCTCTAGAGCGATCTATTTATTCAAGTGCCAAAGGCGAACCAATGGGCTGATCCAAAAGGTTGAATATTTAGGCATCCAAACTCGGAAGTCGAAGTTTAATTCTGAGATTTATGAGAAAGAAAATCCAATTTCCTGAAAAACATTTTGAATCCCACAGCGTCCACAAAGTCATCAAGGAAAAATCGAGTAGGCAAACCATTTCCGTGAGGGGAAGCACAACCTAACTTGGGAAGATTTGGTCTCAATTTTTTAGAAATTTATCCACAAAAAATTCTGAACGTGAAAAACAGGTGAGTAAAGACTGGTTTTACCAAAAAATATAACAGTTAACTAAACCCAAAATATAGCTTCATGAAGAATCTTCTACTTCTTTTCACCTCTTTTCCAAGTCGCTGGCAAACTCTTTCCAATCAGAAAAACCTAATTGCGGTCAAAATCTCCGGATCAGAGTTTACTTACGAATCGGCTCCTTTTCCCCCGCAATGCCACGCATCGACACTTGGCTAGAAACCAAAGATGGAATATTGGCCGTTGGCTTTGGAGGTACTCGGGAAAAGAATCGGAATGAGCATCTACACCTGCTCGACTTGTCAGTGGGTAAATGGGCTAAAACGCAATACTAGTAGCTGAATGGAGTTTAGTGGATGGAACAATCTTCGATATCCCACTTGGAACTCGCAGTCTATTTTCAGAATTAAACCGGAGCAACTCACACTTTTTAACAAAGTAGGCCCAAGTCCTCGAGAATGGTGGGGGGCCTAATAAACCTCCGCAGATGATGGGAAATCATGGTCGGAGGAAGTGAGCACAAGAAGGTTTTTAGGGCAATCAACAAACAAGTCTGTCCTCCTAGGCTAACGGTCAAATACTCTATCCCCTCAAAGTCTGGAAACGGATAAAAGCGTGGACCTCCGTAGAAAAAAGCGAATGCAATCTCCAAAAATTGGGAAAAAAATGAGATCTCAAATGAAACTTTAATGCGCATACCAGCCTACAGTAATCTTTTTTCATCCGGATGGAAAAAATCCATTGCTCTCCCCGAACTCAAAGAAGGGAAAGTTGGACGTTCAACTGTCTCAGATCAGGGGGAAAAAAACTTGGTCTCGGCATGCAGGGAAAGTTGGCACTGATTAATAATATAATTTCTGGATATTTTGATGGAATCCACGCCTGAAATCCGGCTCCCACTTTCTGCTTTGTAACCCCACTCCAAAAGAAAGACAAAACTCTCTTTGATGGTTCTGAAGATGCCGCCGTACTGGAAGGAGCCTGATGATACCTGGCAAGTCAGGCTTTCGGGAGAATTTAGCTAACCCAGACGATTATTCAAGCCAAAGATGGGACTGGTCCACTTTTCGACTTACACCTACAACAGAAAAGGAAAATCAAGTCGCCACTGCTCCTTACACAACACTCGAAAAATGACGATCACTCATCCTCTCAAAGGAAATCATTCCTCCCCCTCATCACTCCTCTCTGAATTCGGATTTTAACTTTGGATAAAGAAAGTCCTTAAAAGCTGTTAAAATAGCGTGATATCAGGTGCGTTCACTGGGGCATCTTATCATCATCACCATACACTAAGGGAACACAGGAGAATCATGCACATTTAAAGAGAGAAACCAAAGTGGCAATTAATTGAAAGAGCGACGAAACTCGTGGGCAGGTAAGAATTCCAGTTTCTCAGCTACGACGCATCATACACTCAGACTGCTAGATATCATTAGAGGAAGTCGACTCTTTCAAGGGTGGCAAAAAAAATCAGATGCTCGGCTGTACGTTGCCACACTCCATTTTACATGAATATTGGGCAGGAAGAATTGCTAATTATTATGAAAAACTGGCTGATTTGGAATGTTACCCCTAACTTATTAAATATGCCCGGCAATCGCAAAAAGCTATCTTGACCCTGCAACCGCTGCTAAGTTGGCCAAGCATTCCCAATACGAGGCCTCAAAGACAGCTCGGGAAAACCTTGAAAACCTTCCAAGCCTATCGAAATGCCTTAAAAGAATTCCAACTTCTCCCTGCTCGTCGGTCGCCGAAGAAATCCTAAGCTGACACCTGGGAATCGGAGGAAATTGGTGGGGTCACTGGCGGCTAATCTTTTCCCAAAATTGTAATGTCGAGCTCATTTGAAGCATTTGAAAGTGGTGAAAAAATGAGAAGTCGCCCGAGCCTTCAAAGGCCATTTATTTTCTCAGTCAACGCGCTCTACAAATGAAAATTATTCCTCAAGCTACCTGAAAGGACTTGAAAGCAGCCCTGAGTTTTGAAGGACTTTGTGAGCGGAAGATTTGGCTTTGCCGCTTTATGCATATTCGGAAAAGTGAGAAAAGAGACGCCAATGAAAAGTATAAAATGGTGAAAGGGAAATTGAGAGAATTCGGGATTAGAGATTGAGAATTTGAGCAGAATTGAGAATTGAGAGATTTGAAGATTGGAGAGATTTTGCAGATTGGTTTACTTTCATTATTCAAGCATTCATCCATTCGATATTTTTTAAAATTGAAAATTGAAAAATTGGAAGATTACTACTCAAAAAAAGCATCCCCTTACTAAAAACCACTTTTGAGGTTTCCTAGAGATCTCGTGACAATCCAACTTCCGTGGAAATCTTACAATTCACCCAAAATGTCCCTAAAACCTTGATCTTCTTGTCTTCGGGAATTACCTACTGTGGTAACGGCTTCGGGGTTTCGTTTTCATTTCTAGAAACTTCTGGTATCCCGCAAAAAGACTTCACCACTGGTGGTGGTCCGTCTTCCTTCTTGGCAATCCGGGGATGTCGATCTTTGCGACTTTCGTCAGCAGCCATCAGCTTTTTGGCTTTGCCGGGAAATGCCTTTTTGGAGGCAATTGGAATAGTTTTTGTCTTTAGCCTTGTCCATTCCGATAGCAGCTTGGATTGCGGTAAAATTTTTCGTCCCACTTTTATCGGAGACTCAACTCTGAATCGGCTACCTACTTTTAATCTTGAGGAGCGATTTGGGACGTGGGCGAGAAATGCTATGCCCTCAAGTTTTCTTACCTGCTCACGGCAATTTAGCCCGGATGGGCGCTCATTCTATATTTTTGGCGCTGCGATTGCCGATCCTTTTTTGGTTTGGAGTATCCCAGTAATCAATCGCTTGTAACAGGCTTAAGTGTGATCGTTTATTCCATGTTTGGCGGGATCGAGCGTGGTTGGGACGGATGCGAATCAGGGAATTGTTGCTGATCACCGGGGCTTTGGCTTGTCTTGGGAGTAATATTTTGGACGATTCCTGGAGGTCCTTCGGAAGTGTTTAACTTGGCTTTGGGCAGGCAGAAATCAGTCTAGGTAGTTTTAAATTTAGACTTCACGCACCTCCACCTTTTGATGATTCTAGTCTACTGGCTTGTTTATCAATGCTGCAGATTTTGGAGTAGATCAAAGCTATGTGCAACGTTACTTTACCCATGTCTGCCAAAACAGAGCGAGATGCCGTAAAATCCACTTGGCTTGGAAGCATGCTTAATCCCACTTTTCTTTTTTCTTTTTTTTCGTTGAATCGGCATAGCGCCTTTGCGGCATTTTTTATCAGCAGCAACCCGAACTTATCCCTGCCGAAAATTGCCGCAAAACCAGATTCCAAGTGTTTCCTTACTTTCACGTGAACTCAATTGCCCGCATGATTGACCGTTTACTGATTGCGGGGATCTTTGCCTGGCAGGAATGATGTATGTTTTCGAAACTGAATATCAAGCAGTTCAGCGACGGTATTCCTCGCAGATCAAATTCAAAAAAATACATTCATGCCGCAATCCTTCAGAATTCTTTCCCTACGTGTTTTTGAAGTTATCCTCTCTGGTGATGGGAAGGCTTTAAGCAAATCTTGGTTGGTTTTGCTTTCAATGGAAGTTGAAATTTTGTTCGGCACTGGAAACTTTGTGGGCTTTGGCTTCGGAATATTTAGCGGTGGAGTTCTGGAATTAATTTTTGTTCGGGCATTTATCCTGCGGAAAACGACAAGTCCGGCCAAGCTGGATTTGCCGTGCTTGGAGGGGTTTTGGTGATTGGTTTGGATGAGTTATCGGCTGTTCTAGTTAGGCCAATGGATTTCCTGAAACCTTTCCAATCCACTTCATCGCCAATATGACGTTGTGATGGGTTACGCTGGACGATTTTTTATAATTGGATTTGTGTTTAAGTGCGATTTATGGAAAAAACTGCGCAAACATTTTCCTGATTAACATAATTTTATCAGCAAAAACCCGCTCCAGATTATCTTCCTATTTAATTTTTTCGAATGTCCTGAAATCAAGACCCTTTAGCCTTACCCTGAAAATGCTAGAAATCCAAGATTTTAAAAAACTTACAATACTGCATTGAGCTAGCAATGCGAAGTCATTTCAAATGAAAAAAGGCGAATTCATCTGATCAAAGGGTGAAAATGGAAGTGGATAGTCCACTCTACTAAAAGCCATAGCAGGAAATCCATCCATTTGAAGGTGAATATTGCTTTCTGGCAATTTCGGTGAAAGCCGAACCCGTG
>Ga0163217_1003010_pt1 | contig 10649 bp, 17 predicted proteins | sample SynspAceP_FD_185933 | JGI IMG/M metagenome (GOLD analysis project Ga0163217, IMG submission 185933) | Saline lake microbial communities from Ace Lake in Antarctica - Synechococcus sp. Ace-P (PacBio error correction) | ecosystem: Environmental > Aquatic > Non-marine Saline and Alkaline > Saline ...
TCTCTTCCCCCCTCCCTCCCCTTTCGGCCCCGATTCACCTCCCAGCCAGTTTGGGTTGCCAGCGCTGGCGGGCAGGGGGAGGGAGGAACAAAAAGGGGTTCAGCCCATTCGCTGGTGGGATCTCCCAGGGGTGAGGCCAAACCTGCCGCAAGCAACGCCCCTCCGGGAAAGGATTGGAGGCGGCCAGCGCAGGCCCCGGCCGGCGCCGTGGCCATCAACAGGTTGCGCAGCTTTCCCTTGGCCCAGGGGCCAGCGGGCCGCTGCCAGCCGGGCCGGCCTTAAGCGCCCTTCGCCGGAATTTCCCCCGGTTCGCTGAATGTGGGCAGAAGGCGCCGCGGCCCAGAACCCGGCTGTCCAGCGGCGAGGGGATCGCGCAAGCTTGAGCGGGTGGCAGGCGGCAGCCCAGGGCCCGTACCGATCCGCCTCAGAAGAAAGGCCTCGGCCTGCTTGGCAGGCAGGGGTTGTGGCTTCCCTTGAAGCTTCTTTCGGTCCGTCCTTGGCCGGGGAAGGGAAAGGCGGGATCCGGCATCCCCTGGTGCCAGTGCACCAACTGCGTGGCCTCCGGGCCCGTGGATCAGCCCGCAACGCCCAGCGCGGATTGACCTTCGGCCCGTCGTAACGCTTGCCCGGGCCAATACATCAAAGGGTGGCTGCCCAGGCCATGACCCTGAGACGCAGCTCCTGGCCAAGGGCGCGGGGCGTAAAGGTGAGTTTGGTGGCCATCGGCTGCCCACCGTCCATTCGGCGCTGTCGGCTCAAAGGGCCACATAGGTGGCTCACCGCCGAGGGTGAGCTGATGCCGGCCGCCTTGCAGCCGGAACCTCGGCGGCAGCAGCGGTTGCCCTTCCATCCAGTCCCCGGTCTTGGCCATCGAACGGCGCCAGTTCGGTGATCAGCATCTCAGGCTTGGTTCCGCCTGTGCCGGGGATCAGGGCGCAGGTTGTGAATGGGCAACTGGAGACACCTTCCAGATGCGGCTCGGCGTACTCCGTTGATCGAGCGTCCGCTTGCTGAAGAAGCCGCAGCGGGCACAGTTCAAGCAGGGCATCTTGCTCCAAGCTCTCGCTTTTCGCAACCCAGGCCTCATCCACCGTGTTCTGGGCGCGGCCGGTAATCGCCGATGTTTCGCCATCACCCGAAGGGAATCACTGCTGCAGAGGTTTGGCCAGCAGCGGATGGAAGAGGTCCGCGGTCACCTTCGCTGAAGTGCCCCGAGCCGAATCAAGGTCGATGGCCTCGCGCGATCGGGTCGTTTCTCCAGCCAGGGCATCCGGGGTGGGTAGCCATTGCGGTTGATTCGCCTCGATCTCTTCGGCGGTGTGGCCGAACAAGGAAGAAATTCTCGTGGCCCACCAGATCGCGGATTTCCACATTGGCCGCACGAGGGTACGCGATCGTGACCGCCCCGTTCAAGGGCCAATCTTCAAGTTGCGGTGCCGGGCCTCCTTGCCGGCCGTTGAGATCTGCTCGGAAAAAGGTCGAACCGCTGGATACACCTTCTGGCCAAGGCTGACAATGAAGTTCGGCAGGAACACCACCCGCATCCGGCCGTTCCCATGGGCGGAATCCATGTTGACGATTTCGGCGAATGCCGTTGATCAAAGCGAATAATCAGCTTGGGCCATGCGTAGCCCGGGACCGCCTTCCACCGAAGAATGAAGGTGCGCGCGGCAGATCCTCACCGTTTGCGCAGGCGCAGGTAGCGCTCGACGATCTTGCAGGGCGGGCCCAGGTGCTGGCGCTTGTATTCGTGATCCGCTTTCACCTGCACATCGAACAGGGGAGGCAGGGATCCACCAAACACCCCAGGCTGATGGATGGTGTTCGCCAGCGGCTGTTTGCCCTGGTTCGCGCACGGAATGCCAGCGCTCCAAGAAGCTGGCGTCGTCGGCGAAACGATTCCCAGGCGCTGCCAATTCGGCCAGATCAACGGCGCCAGTTGGCGCCGATCGCCTCATCGAGCAAGCCGGAGAGGAGGGGGGGTTGCCACGGCGATCCAGCGCTGGGCGTGACGCCCATTTGTTGACGTTGGTTGAAGCGCTCGGCCATGAGCCGGCGAACTCCGGCGAAACAAGCTGGCTGCGCACCAGTTGGCCTGTGCAGCTGCCGCCACCCCGTTGCGTGGTGGCTGCCCACCACGGCCAGGTTGGCCCATGCCGCACCTTGCGCTGCACCGCCCTCCGAAAATCAGCGGACATCCTCTCCAGCCAGGCCGGTTGGCGGGGTAGCGGATCGAACCCATGCGCAAGAAAGCGCTGTGATTTTCGAGATGATCTGCAGTTGGCGGGCAGCAGCCGGCTCGAACAGATCCACTCCCAGGTTTCCCAGCGCCTCGGGTAACAGGTGTGATTGGTGTAGCTGATGCTGGCGGGTGTTGATTGACCAGAGCGTGTCCCAGTCACGTCCGTGCTCATCCATTCAGCAGCCCGCATCAGCTCAGCCACGGCGATTGCCGGTGGGTGTCGTTGAGCCTGAACGGCGAAATTTGGTGTGGAAGTCGGTAACCGCCAGCCCCTGCCCCTTGAGGATTGCGGAAAACATGTCCTGGAGGCTGGGTCAGCTCACGAAGAAGATCTGCTGGCCTCAGGCAGCTTGTTTTGCCTGCTCCATCTCCGTCATGGGATAGAGCACGCTTCGAAGAGCGTTCCGACCTGCAATCTTCTGCCAGAACCGCCCGGGTGTAGTCCTGCCGGCGTTGAAGAGGCGAAATCGAACGCTTCCGGGGCCTGGGCCCGACCAGAGCCGCAGGGTGTTGGCGTGCTGACTCCATAGCCAAGGATCGGCGTGTCGGTAGCGACGCCGATCACCGTGTTGTCGCCGATCGTGGACCGGTAGCTCCACTCCGGGCGCACCACTTCCCAGGGGTTGCCCTGGGCCAGCCAGGTTCCCGGGTGCTCTCCACCTGTTGCCGTAGCGAATCTGCTGGCGGAAAGATCCGAACTCGGTAACGGGATGCGTAGCCGATCCCGGCAGCTCAAGGATGGCCATTGAATTCCTGGAAGCAGGCCGCCAAGGCGACCCAGACCGCCGTTGCCCAGCCCCGGTTCCCGGTTCTTCCTCGATCAGCTCCTGCAGTCCAGGCCCAGTTCGCTGCAGGCGGCTGCGGCGCCTCGCGCAGGCCCGAGGTTGACCAGGTTGTTCTCTCAGGTGAGGGCCGAGCAGGTATTCGGCGAGAGATAGCTGACGTCCGGACGTGGGCCTGGGTGTAAGCCCGCGGTATCGACCCAGTTGTGCAGCAGTTGATGCGGGCGTACCGCCAGTGCCCAGGGCGCGGGTTAGTAAATCGTGCTGGGTGCCAGCGAGGGCGACTTTCGCCAGGCTGGAGAAGAGAATGGTTGCGCATCCCCTCGGCCAGGGTGTGGCCGTCAGAGAAGGGAGCGTACCCCGGTTGGCGGGGGGTGCGCTGGTCGTTGCAAATCAAAGCGTGACGTGTTGCTGAGACCTTCATGGTGCGGAGGGTGATCAATGCTGCCCAACGGTTTACGCGATTCCCTGTTGAGGATGGATGCCCTCAAGGCTTTGGTTTTGGTTTTTTTTGCTCAGAAAGTGCAGCAGGTTTCGGGGCAGCGTCGGTACGGCGTCAAGCATTTCCGCTTCGGATACAAACCAACTCAGCTCGCTCTCCACAACCCAATGGCCCGCTGAACGAGCCGGAGAATCGCGGCGGTTAAGGTGGATTTCGAGGAAGGTGCCAAGTTGGGATGTAGCGATCGTCGATGGCCCCATGCGCTGGGAATCGAAGCCCCGCCAGCCAGCAACCCGCAGGTACACAATTAAAAACCTCTGCCGCAGGCGTGCAGGTCCGTAAAGCGCCTCCGGTTTCGCTCCACCAGGTGTAGCCACTGACCGAAACCGCGCCGGCAGCCGACGCAGCGGCAGGCTTCGATCAATCAGCACCGCCAGGTCCCGGCAGGAACCCACCCGTTTCTTGAGGGTGCGGTCCGGCCGGCCAGGCCGGACCGGTGGTGCCGTGTGTGTACTTTGACACGCGGTTCCTGAATCATTCTCGACCAGTTTGCTTGCAGGAAACATCAGGGCAGCGCTGATCGCTTCCCAATCAGTGCTTCCTGGGCCAGTTCCCAACCGCCGCCGGTCGTGCTGTCCGTTGGCAGCAAACCCTCCAGGCTGCCCATCAGAGTCCGCCCGTTCAACTGGCCCACGGGAAATAGGGCAGTTCGTTTCGTTCAGGGCCAGGCCAGGCCCTGCAGCAGGGGCCACCTGGGTTTCCACTTCGCTGATCGCCCGGATCCTCCAAAGGCATCGGTGGAGCCGAGGAAATGGGCGCGCAAGATGTCGTCACCACTGGCGGCGATCAACGAATGCAGGCCCGTGGGGATCGGGGGAGAAAGGCCAAGATCAAAGGCCAGCAGCCGCTGAAACCATGGGCGGCGCGGCCTCAATGCAGATGGCGATGGGGTCCCAAGCAGCACCTGCGCGCTGTAGCGATAGGTGAGGGTGTGGGTTATGCGGGCGCGCATGCCTGGGACGTGGAGCGGTGGGGAGGGTGGAGCTCGCAAGCGACAACGGCGATTCGGCCCCAGTGTCGCCATTGGACTGTTTCCGCCACTGAAAATCGGACGGCATCGAGGCAGTGGCCGGGCGCCGGTTGCTGTGACGAAAAAACTGCTCGCCGATGGCGTTCATGCAGGGTGTTGAAGATCAGCTCTGGAAGTGGATCGATCGCCTCATGCAGGCCCCGACCGACCAACTCATCGATGCGCACAATAGCTCCAATTGCGAAGCATCAGGCCACATCAGGCATTCCAGGTCGTCGGGTGGACCTGGCACGGGGTTGCCGCGAATCCCCGCAGGGATTTTGTTGATTCCCTCCAGGCAATAGCGCACGGAAGCGTGGAAAAACGGGGAAGAAGCAGGAGGAAAAGACGCCACGGCCTTGGGGGCATGGCCTTACTGCTGCGACTGCCGGAACATCTGGTAAGGCCGCCGGCGGAGCGCAACAGCGAGAATCCACTGCAGCTCATTCGACGCACACCGTCCGACCCACCTTCGGCGGCCTGGCAACAACAGAAAATACTTGACAATCGGGTTAGATCCGGCTTGTTCCTTTTTCGGTCGCGCTCGACCAAATCCCGGCCCAGTTGCTGAATTGCCAGGAGAGATTCACGGCTGAGGCGGTTGCATCGGTGATGCCATAGAAACAGGCTTGGCCCAGGCGTAGCGGATCTGGTGGCAGTTTGCTCCTGGGCTGGCTGCTGCCGAACTGGTCGCTTTTCGTGAATGTGGATAGATGTCGTTGAGCTGCTCCACATCTCGGAGGTGATCACCTCGCGGATCTGACGGGCGTTCTCACAGGGCCGAGGCGATGCCAGTTGACCGAATGCTGCTGGGGGTTCTCCGGGTGGTTGATCAAAAGCCCAGCACGTCCGCTGGGGCGGCCCTGCCGGACAGAGCTCGTCGAATAGCTCACGATCGTCGCTGGCATCGATCAGGGCAGCCAGGGCTCCGGCGCTGCCCGGCGGGCAGTCGAGGGCCATGGCTTTCCGCTGACCTCAAGGAAGCGACGACAGGTTTTCCGCTCCGCTTCGATATAGCGGTTGCATCCAATAAAGGGGAGTCGGCGACCGCTTCAGCATGTGGCTTCATCCACGATCCAGGTGTCCTTGCAGCCCCCGCCCTGGGAAGGAGTTCACCACCAGTGAGAGCCGCGCCGCAGGGCGACACGGGTGAGGCCGCCGGGGCTGACCCAGGCGCCCTTGCCGCGCAAGCACATAGGGGCCTAGGAGAATCACGTGACAGGGGGTAAGAGCTCCACCTTCCACTCAGAGGTAGTTATTCGCTTCGGCATAGAGTGTGTAGGAGAGTGAGGGTGGGATTGACGGTATTATCAATATGGAGATGTACGTGAGTGTGCCCTGAAGTCTTCTCAAGCCAAAGAAGCTGGAATCCCTCGGCGGAGGCCTGGGGGCCGATCAGCATGCCACGATTGTAGTGCGTCCGCGATTCACCCAAGACGTTTTGAACCACGCGTGACAGGTCTCCTGTGAGTGTGGACTCGATCATGACAGAGTTGTTATGCTACGGAGAGCGCAGCGACTCCCGCAGCATGATGTGGAGTCGAGCTTCTTGGCTGTCATCCTATCTTGTAGGGTATATAGGGTGATCGCGTCGTCGAGGTTAGTAGCGGAATCATCTCCCGGCACATAGGCATAGATCAGCTTGTCGTCGCCACGGCCGTGCCGGGGCATTGCATTCGCCACCCGGCCCGGCGGCGTAGACCCTTCCATCAGCCCCGCGACCCCCAGCATCGATCGGAGCGGAAAACACGGCTGGGTTCAGGAAATCGTCCGTCGATGCGCCGGTAGATCACATCCACCAAGCTCCCGGCCGGCGGTGCTGCGCATCCAGACCCGGTTTGTTCTCACAGACCAGATCCACGGCCTTTCCACCAGCTGGATGCCCATCTGCTGGGCCAGGAAACTGTGCTCGAAAGTAGGCGCTGTTGAACACCCCTGGCGTGAAGCAGCAACCACCTTGGGGTGTCGTCCAGGGGGCGAGCTTGTGCAAAGGGTTCTGGAGCAGGTGGGAGGGGTAAGTCGTCGATCGGCTGGACGGTGGGCCCGGCGAACAAGGCTCGGGAACTCCGCTCATCAACCCGCCGGTTTTCCAGAGAAGTAAGCCACGCCCGATGGGCAGCGCAGGTTTGTTCCTTCCCCAGCACACCGCCAGGTGCCCTGTCCATACACGGATCAGTCAGAGAACCGGACACATGGCAACCAGCGCCTCGAGCGGCGGCTTGAAGCCCCGCAATCTGCGGCCGCCAGCCATGGGAGCTCTCGACCATCGCTGCGGGGAACGACCCCCGTCCTTGAGGATGGCCTGGTCCGCCGTAACATCGGCGAGGAAAGTGATCGATCGCTTCGAGCCGCTGGATCAGGCCCCGTTCCAAGGCGCTGCCAGTCGCCGGAGCGGAACAGGCGGGGGCAGGGGATCAAAGGGAAGGATGCGCTCCGCCGCCATCCTCGCCGGAGCGCGTTGGCCCGGAACGTGGCCCCGAGCCGCTTGAGCAGCAGCCGGCGGCCACGTGTTTTGCGGTTGATCCTCCTCGTGCCGAGCTGGCCCAGGGAGGAGAGCAGGGGTTTGAGTGCGGCCCGGGGCTCGGCCGTTGCGGTGAAGTACTCGTCATAATCCCTTGCGTGCAGATACTTCCGGTGAACACGGATCAGCCTTGGGCAAGATGGGATCCATGAAGAGCCGTCATTGACAGCCCAGTGGATCGGTTGCTACTGATTCAAACTCGGGTTGGTGATCGATCCCCCCGGCTGTGTTGTTCCAGAGCCGTAACGATCAACGACAACCGCCTGGCAGCCCTGCCCTGCAATGATCAAAGCGGCTCCTCGACGAATTGGGCCGGCCCTTCAGGGCCCTTGTTGACCCATTCCCCAGGCGACGCACCTCTCATTGGCGTCAGCCCGGCGTGTTTGCGGTTCCACCTCTGCTTGGGGCCCGGCTGCAGGCGCCGCTGTTTGCCTTGGATTCTACCGGTGCTGATTTCGCTGGCACCTTGAGCTTTTGCTCCATTGGGTTTGCCCGCTGCGTGATTAGCGCCGTCAGTCGCTGCCAATTTTTTCCCACGTTGTTTCGGGGTGTGCCCGTTTGGCGTGCCGTTTGGTATCGGCCATGACTTCCGCCTTCCCCCTGCCGGCTTCAGAACATCTGCCAGCGACGCTGACCAAGGTGGAGCAGGCCCAAGGCTGACCTCTGCGGCCTCGACCTCCTGCCCCGCTGCCCCGCTGGCCCGCAATTGGCTGGGAGGCCTCGTATGAAGGCCACCCTCACACATTCGCCTCAAGTGGTTGGGGATCTTTTTTCCCGGCCGTCACACCTCGGCCGCTTCATGCTGCGCTTGCCGGCTTCCCCCAAACGGGGTGATCACCGACCGAGGCAGCTGGACTGCTGGGTGAAAGCGATCGATCCGTTGCGGTGAGCACGGCAGCGCTGACATCACCACCCGCCAGAAACCTGCCAAGCTGCGGGGGCTGCTGTTGAAAGACATGCCGCCGTTGTTGGACGCCCATGGAGCGGCTCGGCTCACCAGCCGCCATACGGCAAAATGACAACCCGCAATCACCGGCAACCCTCTGGCCCGGGATCGACCCCGAGGAAGATCGTCGACACCCGCCGCTGGTGCAGGCCAATCCAGGATCGCCTGTTCTGCGCCGATGGCCGCGCCAACCTGGCCCCGCAGCTTTCAAAAAAAAAAACCCGGGGGGGGGGGCCCGTTTTTCGCGGTGCTCCCCGACATGCTTTCCTGCTCCACAACGACCTGGCCTTCCCTGGCGGCCCAAGTCACGACGGCCCGGCTCGGCTTCACCGTGATGGTGGGGGCTTCTTCTCCGCCCAGCGCAATGGAACTGGCCATCCCTCGCTCTGGCTGGAGGCCGACCCAGCCTGCCCGATTTTCGCCCTGGCGGTGCTGCGCCATTTCGAGCAGTGCGGCAACCGCAAGCTGCGCAACAAAGAGCCGGCTGATGTAATCTGAAACGACGAAGTTCGGCCTGGAGGCCTATCGGGCGGCGGGTTCTGGAGGTGTATGCGAGCAGGCCGGTGCCCCCGGCTGAGGCCCGGATCCAGCCCCACGACGGGCCGCCACCTGGTGGAATCGGGCCCCCCGCGATGGCCTGGGCCTGGAATCCAACGCGCAAGGAGGGGCCTCGCTGGCTCGGGCTCCACGGTGCCGATGGGCCGACTGGATGGGGAAAGTCGATGCTGGCCCTGGCCGGCCTGGCCCGCCGCTATGGCAGCGGCGAGCTCAGGCCTTCACCGAGGCCCAGAAAACGCCCTTCTGCCCGATGTTTCCGCTGGCTCGCCGCCAGGCGCTGGAGCGAGCCGCTCCTGCAGCGTTTTCGCCCGACCCCGGCGCCCTGCAAGGCCGAGCCGTGGAGCTGCACCCGGCAGCGGCCTCTGCCAGCTTTGCCCTGTCCCAACCAAAGGCACCGCCCAGGCCGCTGGTGAGGAGGCTGAGCGACGGGTTGACCTGCCTGAATCGGTGCGATCCCACTGGACGGCTGCCCCAACGCCTGTGGCCAGCCCTACATGGGTTCAAGTATCGCCTGAATGGGCGCCAAGGCCCGCAAGACGGCGAGATGGTGAGGCGGTGAGATCCTCCCCTTGGCGGTGCCAATGGGCCGCCGAACCCCGGTTTGGCCGAAGCCTGCCACCAACAAAGGGGTGCCCCTGAGCGAACTTCCCCGATGTGATGGAGGAGCCTGCTGGTGGAGCACTTCTTCTCGGTGCCCGGCGGAGCTGGCCGGCGGCCTTTGAGGCCGCTGGCTTGGCGAGGCTGCCATCGTGGAACCCCATCAACCTGCGAGGACGGGCGTGGCCTGCCACGGCCTGAGACAAGCCTGTTTGCCGGCCGCCTTTGCCGGGCCCGGAGTCCTGCGCAGCCGCTGGCCCTGGCTGCAGCGGCTGCGGGCGCAGCAGCCGATGTGCCCCTGGAGCCTGGGTTGCAGGCGAATCGAAAAACCGGAGCCTGTCCGCTCGATGCCGACCTGATCGCTCGCCCTGGCCCCGCGCCCCTCGACGCCGCCGGCGGCGCTGCGGCTGCTGGACGGCTGGTTGTAGGGGCGCTCCAGGGATCCGCCGTGCGCAGGTGATCGGTCCAGCACCGCGGTCCCGCCCTGGCGGCCCGCCTTTTGCGCAGGCTTTGGCCGCCGATGGGGTCGGGCGGGCGCCCTGGCCTGCTGCCCCTGCTCGGTCATCAGCGCGATCCGGCCGACTTTGCGTTGGTATCCGAGCTGGCTGCTGGGTCCGCAGCCGTTTGCGCTGCCGTCAGGCGGCCCTTGAGGGGCTTGCTGTCGGACTCTCCAGCGGCCCCGCCTGCGCTGCGCGCCCTGTTTGCGCCAGCCTGGTTACGGTCTGCAGCCTTCCCTGGCCCCCCTCTGCGCTGGAATCTGCTGGCCCGCTTGCCCAGCCCAGGCGGGCGCTCGCCGGCGCTGCGCCCGCAGCCCTGAGCCTTCGTGCACGGCGCGGCCAACGCCGCTTGCGGTCCTTGCCCGGCAATCCCCCTTGTCCTGGTGGTGCAACGGCCGCAGTGGTGGGCTGATCCCGCCCCGGAGGCCTGGAGTCCCCTGCGCGCCCGAGTTACAAAGCCCTGCGTCGCTCGCCGGTGCTGCTCCGCAGGCTCTGACGGCAGCGGCCTTGCCCGTTCCGAACCGCTCCGCAGGCGCTGAGGGCCAGCCCTGAGCCTGATGCCACTGCTTGCTGCTGCTGGCAGTCAACGTCCTGCGGCGATGTGGCCGGCGGCTGGCCCCCCCGCTGGCGTAGCAGCGGCCCAGTTGATCCGCTTGCCCTTCCTGGGGGCCTGCCCCCTCTGGCAGCAAGGCCCTGCGCAGGAAGTGGTGCGCCCTGGTGGCGGGCCAGCGGAGCCATCCGCTGGCGACGACGGGCCGCTGCCTGCACTGCTGCTGCATCCCCGTTCGGAGCTCCCTGGCCCGGGCGCTATCTGGCCCACCTCGGCCCCGTTGCGGCGCCACCTGCCTGCCCCGCCCTACAGCGCGCCGGATCGATGCAGGGCGCTCGCTGGCTTGAAAAGAAGCCCTTCAGACCGCCCCCGTTGTGCTGGCGTTGGTGCTGGCCAAGCAGATCGCCTCACTGAGGCCTTGCCCGATTGGTGTTGCTGAGCCCCA
>Ga0163217_1112287_pt1 | contig 10649 bp, 5 predicted proteins | sample SynspAceP_FD_185933 | JGI IMG/M metagenome (GOLD analysis project Ga0163217, IMG submission 185933) | Saline lake microbial communities from Ace Lake in Antarctica - Synechococcus sp. Ace-P (PacBio error correction) | ecosystem: Environmental > Aquatic > Non-marine Saline and Alkaline > Saline ...
TTTTTGTGTGAGAGTTTTAGCAGAATTGGAACAGTCTTAAGACAGGAGAAGTTAATGAATGAGCCATATAGAATCAAACCTGGGTCCCTAGACCCTCCAAATTTAGGAAATATATAAATAAAATTCACGGGTCCGGGGTCCCCTTTCAAGTTGTCATAAAATCCAATTTTCCTTTTGTGGGAATGCTCATTTAATATTGGGATGTTGTTTTTGGTGTTAAGGCCCATCGGGCATTTAAATTATAGTTTCCCCCTTATAGCTTTTTTTTTGTCAATTCTCTCAACTGTGAATCTTGAACCCCCCGTTCCTAGTAATATTTAGCATATATACCAAAGACCAAAAGATGGGGTTTTAGCTTCTCTATTAATATATCGTGAAATATAGCTAAATTCTTTAACAGGTAGGAAATCTTGTTTAAATGCTGCAACTGTAAGCTGAAACGTCTGTAGACCATATTGCCAATTGTCCGGTTTTTCTGTGGCCAATCGGTTAGCTAGCCTTTTTTATTGAATTTTTTTTTGTCGCAAATTCACTGCCACGGTCATGGCAATGAATGGTTAAAAAATGGGAAATCTATGTTTGGAAGTTTGCAAAAGAGGTTTGAAAATAGAATCAACTCTTCAAATCAGACCCATTTGAGGGGAAAGAATATGATGAATCATAATGGAGTGCATCAAAATCTGGAAATTTTGATTGCGGATTTCTTGAAATAAATGAATTCATTGCCCTAATCTGAAATCATGTTCAATTTTTTTCGGTTATTTGGCAGGTTCTGAGGCATCATCCTTTCTTTTTTTTCAGCTAGTTATGTTATGTGTTGTAAACTTGTAATGGGCAAAAAAATTTGGGTGATGCCTTCCTTCCTCCAAGCGGTTCATCAATGGCAATAGACCTATCTTTGCGATTAAATAAACACAATGCCCTACAATCGCTCCACCTGCACCAGAAAGATTTTGCCGCCCCGTGTACAATTCGGCAGACAGTGCATAATCGAAGTTAAGGCAGGCGTTATCAAAATGGACTACACCATGTGTCCTTATTCATTTGATCGAATAGTTCACGATTTGTTTTCTGCATTTGTTCTTGATAAGGCCCAATGTTATTATTTTGGAATCCTTGAAAACCATTAGATTAACATCACATGTTTACTTTCTTTTAAAACTTGTTTCATATGCGTTTTGATCTCGGCTTCTTTGATAGTCCACTTCAATCGACTAAATCTGAAGTAGAAGCGGGGAACCTGTCCAACCAATGACTAAACGTAGGTCACTGAGGAGGGGTAAAGGTGTAATAGAAAGCTAGTGGGCCAAATCTTTTATCCATTAACGTCTTTGATAGAAGACTTTCGCTCGTTTTGTTGGGCTGTAACCCCACTCACGAATCAAAAGTAGTGATAAAGCTATCCACCTACATAAACACTTGCAGCCAACAGTCGCCACAAGAACCGTTACTTTTTTAACAGAAAGATGAGCTAATGCGCAGTCTAAAACCCAATTCGTCTGTAATCTTCTAAATCCAATGAAAATTGACACAACGCTTTAAACGGTAGCAACGGTAACAGCTGCAGCTCGAAACCAGTCGTACTTTCGCCGTGGACTATCCAACTCCGCTATCAATAGTCAAACTAATAAAGAAAGTTTCTTTATTAGTTCTTTTAACATATTTTGTCTGTTACTGCAGGGTGATAGGCGGCTAAAATATAATGAAAAGGATTTCTCGTTTATGCTAATACCAATTGGTCCATGATGTCTTCTCACAAAATAGGGGAGGTTCCATATTGAAAAGGACGTAATACTGCCTAACGTTTTTTTGTTTGTGTCAAGTGAGCCAGTTAATAAATTGGATCAACTGCTACGATGAAGCTTGGATGCAGGTTCGACCAGCTGCATATTCACCGCAATATAAGCTTACGCAGGGCTGAAACCTTCTATCATTGTGAGTCTTCTCCTTTGAAATGTTATATACTCATGCTCATTACTCTGTATAGAATTTTAAGTCCTTCAAACAGGCTTAGCAGACAATTAATTGATTAGCGGTTAAAAAATCCTGCAATCTTTTTTTTGATTTTGCTCAACTATGGCTGTTAAGCGACAACAGATACTTTCACATTGGACATGCATCCTTGTAAAAGTTAACAAGCATACCTGCTTGACGTCACACTGGACGGACTAACTGCCCATCCCGCAACACAACCTAGTCTGGTTCCCAATAAGAAAGAGGAGGTTTAGGCGCCCTCACATCGTCCCATGCATTTTCCATGCCATTACCTTTCCGGTTAATTTCGCCCATTTTTTTTGGAAAAGATCAACCGTGAGCGGATGGCTTCTGTGTAATTTCAGCTTAATCTTTGGTTGTACTCTCTAACCATCTGAATAAAAAGGAGAGGTTTCTACTGTACTTTTCACAGATTCCTTCGCGAACTAAGAATAGTTCTTTTTTTTGTCTGCTATTAACAACAACGACTAGCATTGCCAATATCCACAATCCAAGTCGTCATCAATTGAACTGCATAACGAGTGCAGCTGAAGAAAGTGCCCCCCATCTGCCACTCAAGCAAATCCTCATAAATACTGCGGCGTAGCTGATCCAGACCGCTCTATCGGGCATACAGAGATAATGTACCGCGATTTAGTTAAATGGAGAACCAACTCGCTAAGTTACAGCTCCAGCTAAAGCAAGCCATTACCGGATGCTGAAGAAGCAAACCAGCGGTCTGTAGGGCTAAAATTAGTAACTTTTAATTCAAACGCAGGAGAAATGGGATGGCCGGCAGTTTCTCTAAATTAAAGGGGTCTAAAAATTGACTAACTTTTTTTGTGGCTATTTCATTTTGCAAGACATCATTTAAGTAAGGAAAAGTAATCTTTTTGACAACATCAGTCAAGAATATCAACCGAAGTATCTGTGTAAAGCATCCAACTCAGAGAAAGGCCTGCCTGCTAAGCTGGCAAAATAAGCTTTTCATCACGTTTTCCCCAATATTTTATAAAAGCAAATATTCGTTTTCGTATGTGCTCGAACTTTTTTTTCCAAGTCATCGCACATCGTCCTTTCTGTCAATGCGTTAATAAATCCATGTATGGTTTAAGCGTTTGCTGTACAAAGCTTTGGATAACTGAATAGCTATTATCTTCATTTTTGGGCTAAGGCAAAATCCATACAATCCACCACGTCCCACCGCCTGTTAATTTTGCACCTATAGCCTTTCCTGAATCTAGTGGCAGTAATGAACAAGGTGTTGTAATTCTTGATTGGCTGATGCCTAAGAGGTCGAGTTGTTCATGAAGCTTGGGTCCACTAACGTTCCTAATTCAAATTGGTTGGTCTGTTTCAATAGCCCATTTAGCTTGATTAGCTATAGCCCTAATTTTTTTATAGCTAAATCTGTTTTCTCTGGGAGCAGAAATTGATCACAGATTGCTTGCAATGGTTTTTCGACAGCTTCTTTGGTTTTGACTGGTAATACCAGTATCGGCCTACGACTAAAGTAAGCTGTGAGAATCTAAGTGGGAAAAAACTGAAAATCTTGCCCTTAATGTTAATAAAGAGGGGATTGACGCACTAAAAAGGTTCCCCCCCCCATGGCAGCTCCAAAACCGCTCGGATTATTTATGTGCGATTGTTTCAGAGATATTCGGTTTAGTTGTAAGCAATAACTGAATTAGGATATATGACTCGTCCAAAGTAATGGAAACAAGGGCACGTATTGTCCGCGCCTAGCAACTGCGGCACTAGATCCCATATCCTCTTTCAGCAGGGATTGTAACTCGTGATACGTATGAATCAAGAGTTTTCGAGGGTTTAATTTAAACTTTTTAAACGTTTTCATCAAACAATCACCAGTCACCAAAATTATAAGCGCTTCAGGAGCTGGTAAGAAGCGGTCCTTTATAAAAAAAACAATCTAACTGTTAACCGTCCATTCGTCGTTTTTCAATCGTCGTTTCAATCGCTTGTAGCAAGAACGGGATCCGCTATATCGCAGGTTTCAACCATAAACTACAGAATGTTCTCCCCCAATTAAAAATAAATTTTTTTTCCGTTCGATATACCCAGTTGCTCTCATAAGACACCCTCTTGTTCTGATATTTTTTGTAGTTTTTTCATTTTTATCGATAAAAGTTTCGCCTAATTTTTCAATAATCTATGTGGTGCACGTATCCCTAATAGAGGGCATACCTGATCCATATACGAAACAGCTAACTTTATGTAATGAACCACAGATATTCAATAATTAGAAATCCTGGAAATGTGGATAAGACTTTTCAATCGCACATAAGCAATCAATAAAATAAATGGAGATGAATAGTCCCAAGAACGCTTCGTGAGATACTTTTAGTTTCACACAAAATGAGAAAATTGCGTTAGCGTAATTGGAATAATAAGGTCAAAAGGAATAATCACTTACAAAGCTAAACGTTCAATTTTTTACAATTTTAAAGATAAAAATAGAGCGTCAAGCAATATAATAATCAGAGCAGCATAAGGCTGATCAATAAGCAGCAGAAATTTGCCTAGGCAAGTAGCAAGAGCAAAGTAAATCATAAAGTAATTCTAGGGCTAGAGGAATAGCCGTTCTGATTAAGGAACAGCCGGCCCTTTTTTTTTGGTAGGTGCATGACAGATTAGCCCTCCTGTTCTTCCAAGAAAAGAGCACTGCTCAAGTCATTGGATTAAGCTAACAACACTACCTGCAAAGCCAACTAATGCAGTTGGCATAGCAGTTCTTAAATTTTAAGGTTATAATAGTTGAAACGAAAAAAGTTGGAAAATAATGATAAGCCTGTGTCCCTGATTAAAAAACTAGTGCTTAACGACACAGGAAAAGGAACCGCGTTTCAAATTTCGTTTCCCGGGACATAAATTCCCACTAAAAGGACACAACAAAAAGACTTAATCAGGTAAGCAAGAACCAATTATGAGCTAATAAAAAAGCAACCACTGTTTTTGGAACTTTGAGAATAAAATGGCTAAAACTAACTGCGTATAGCTGTGATATCTTCCCCCAGATTTCAATCAGTTTTTTTCCCTCCTACTCGGTTAAACCTCCAATTGATCTAATAAATGGAATCGTTTTTGGAAAAATAAAAAGAATAAGAACTTCCTAACAATCTCAATCATTACACTAAATAAGTTTTGCATTGACTAGTTTAAGATCCTTAAAGATAACATGTTCAATAAAAAGGATTTAAGAGATTGCCTTACGATTAACGTATCAGATTATTTGTTATGAATCAGAACAGAAGTTTTAAAAAGAAACTTGGAAGAGTCCACTTGCATCGAAAGAATTCAGTCAACCATTTCAAATATTATCGAACGGGATAATGGAAGATTGTGAATTATAAGAATAGCTGCCTGGCGGACCTTGAGTAGTCACATCAGAATTAGCGAGGTTAACGGGTCTATAATGACCGCAATTCTCTTTATTAGAATGTCAAAGAAGTTTATGTACCAATCATCCAATTACTGGATGTCTTATAGGCAGTATTCGTCATAGAGCTTTATCAAGCAAAAGAACGAGTTTTTTAGGGGCAAAAGATATGTAAAAGAAACCTTTATTATTGGGGATACAGGAATGTGTTGCAGTTGGAAAGAGCTACCCTGTTGACGCTTGCTACAGACCGTGTGGCTTTTCTCGTTAGTATAAAAAATAAAACCGGTTCGACATGATTATACTACGATGGGTTTCCTGTTATACCTCAAGAACGATGTACGAGAAAGATCAATATACTATAAATCGGCAACAGTCTTTCCCTGAAAGTCTATGAATGATGGCTCCGATGATCACCTTCTTTAGGATGTGAAAAACGGAAAGAAAAATGTTTTTTTCTCCGGGTTTAATCACATCAAAAATATACGATATCATTGAAAATAAAGTTTCAATGTATTAAAATCAACCGGATATTTCTAATAGTAGAAGCAATCAACATACTTCCAATTGCCAGCAGATGGCAAATAGTTACATTCAGTGATTTTTTTGATTTCTTCTCTTATCTATGTTGATTGCTGAGCCTGCACAGATTGAAAATGGTTATTTAGGAGTTAGAGCAGGATTTGGTATGCATTAATTCGGATACTGCTAATTTACCCAGATCCAAGCAACTATTATTAACCCTTAATGCTCAGGTGAATTCGAGAAGATGCGTTGTTAATGGCGTCGATGGCATCTTGGAAAAAGTGAAGTTAACAAAATTTAACTGAATTTATTATGCCAACCGAAAATCAGGGCAGATTTTAAATCTTGCATAAATGTGGAAATCGGGATGTTTTATTGACCGTGGTATATTGTAACTGTCGAAATATGTAAAAAAAGGTCAGAAAGTCGGCTTTTCGACATATTGATTTGTCTACTCAGAGTCGATACGAATGATAGCGTAAACAGAGGGAATTATAGCTTAAAAAATAGATAACGAACTGTAAAAAAAAAGAAAAAATAGATGGGTTTGAATACTGCGTGGCAAATAACGACTGATTTAACAATGTTCGAAAAGATTGTAGTTGCTTGATTTTGGAAGTCAATACGAATCAATTCTAATTACACGTCGTATTAGAGAATTCGGTGTGGTCTGTTCTTTAACCTGGATTTTCTCACAAATAACAGCAAAAGAGCTAAGCAATAATGTATGCAAGAAGGCATATTTCTCCGAGGTGGAACAGATGAGTGTTACGATGACGGTGCTTATTCTGTTGATCCTGCTATCTTTTGACTGGGAAATTCCTATCTTGAGGCTTTGTTATGGCAATCATGCTGATGACAACTGGCACTACGTGGAAAAGTAGAAGCCAAGTTTCAAATCGTGAATATTGGAAAAGCTGTATTCAAATAACGAATGCTCGAGGCCCCTTATATTAAAGGTTTAGCAAAAGAAGAGACCGGTTTGGATGAGTCATGGCGATTTAAGTCACGTCAAGTTCCGACAGGGTTTTTGAAGTTGCAGCACGAGTCCACGAATTGCCCAATTGGATCGATGGGTTGATTCGAAAAGGAATTTTCATGCGGTTTCAAGTTCCATCAGAGAGTACGTCACACGGAACCAAGGAGATCAAGAATGCCCCTAAAAAAACTTTGCTTTTCTGTTTGTGATTGCAAAAGGAACGTGGAGCATTCATAACTTTATCCGAGTATATTGAAATTGCAAAAAATTTCGTGAAAACGTTGGGACTAAAAAGTCTTATTAAGCCCTTATCTGGCGGAGTTAACTCAAGTGTGTAGAGTCTTATTGCAAAAAGGCTATTGGAGAGCGAATTGACGTGTATTTTGTGGTTTTGATCACGGCCTATTGCGTAAGAAATGAAAGCGCAATCAAGTAGGATAAGTGTTTAGAAGGTAAATTGGGGTTTTTAAAATGTCATCAGAAGGTAGTACGCTATAAAACGAGCTCATGGATAAACAATTGGTTGTTAAGTGACCGCAGAACAAAAACGGTAAAATTATCGGAAATGAATTTTTAATTTATGTTTTGAGGTGATGAATGCAACAAAATCTAAAAGGGGAATTGGGAATTCTTAGCTGCAAGGCACCCTTTATACGGATGTGATTGAAAGTGGAACAGATACAGCTCAAACCAATCAAATCACACCAATAACGTTTGGCAGACTTTCCTTGAAGACAAATGCAATTCCCAATATTAATTGAACCATTGAACACCGTTATTTTAAAAGGATGAAGTTACGTGAAAGGAAAGTTGAAATTAGGTTATGTGGCCAGAAAGCTAGTAATGGGCGTCAAACTGCAATTCCCAGGTCCTGGATTAGCTATCGTAGTACTTGGCGAACTAACTGAAGAAAAAAATAGAAATCGTACGGTGAAAGTGATGCTATTCTATACGTGAAAGGAAATCGCCATTAGCTGGACTTAGATCGTGACGTGTGGCAATACTTTACCGTTTTACCTGGTTCCGTAGTGTTGGTGGTGAGTGGGCGACGGGGACGAGAACGTATGATTACAAAGATGGTAACCTTAGTTGGTGTTTCGTGCGTTACTTCAAAATCGACGGGGAGTAATGACACGTGATTTTGCTCGTATCCCATGGGCAGTCTTGCAAAAAATATCTGTCCGTATCGTAAACGAAGTTGCTCACTGTTAACCGGTATTCGTGTACGACATAAACGAGCAAACTCACAATTCTAACTTCGATGTGGGAATGAAAAAGAAAAACCTGTTAGAAAACTTGGTTAATTCAACCGTGTCTAATCAGGTTTTTTTATTGCACTGGACTTAATGGGACGTAATTTGGTAGATCGTAATTGTTTGGCCATATCTTGTTTTTTTATAGATAACTATGATCCTGAATATTCATACTTTTTATGAAATGCTTCTAAGAAAAACTGTTCTAATGCTAGTTTTCTGTTAAATTTTCGCAGCACCCCTTTGGAGAGCAAAAGGAACCTGAATCCTGCTAAGGTTAAAAGCGACTAAACATAAACCAAAGAAGGGGTTTCTCTTTATGGAAACTTTGCATAAAAATTCCGTTTGCCTTTCAATTTCAAACATTACGGTATTTCACTCTGGTGGTAATTTATTCTCAGATTCTGGGTTGATATTAGTTAAGGAGTTTTATGCACAACATTAATTTTTCTTAACTTTTGAAACAAGAACCTCCACTATTAATGAGACTTGAACTTTACTGATATAAGGAATCATCTAATCATTCAATCATTGAAATCATTTTCCAATTAATTGGCTGGATATCAAACGATTCTTCGGCTTTGACGTGTTTATCAAAAGATCCATTTTTTTCAGAACGTTATTAGCTAAAGAAGCATGCTTGCTTCACAACCGTTTATTTCTGCGTTTATAGATTGGTTTAGTCAGAAGAAATATTTCTCGATATAAAGAAGTCAAATCAAATCCTGCCTGGGATAAACAGCACTAACTGCGCGTAATACCAACTGAAAGTGATTTTCGATCTAGACTCAATCCATTTCGGAATACCTTGGCAATCAGGAAATCATCGGGGTAATAACGCCCATTCCAACGAATGGCTATCAATCGCTTGTTGCTTTTGAAGGTCTGAGCGCGGTGAACTTTTTTGAAAGCAGAACTTCGTTCTTGCGTAACGTTACACGCAGTCGAATGGTGTTGCAGATTTTGTTCCGGTCCACTTTTGTACCATATCAAGAAATCTGACCTGTAAGCTCTATCTAGGTGACGTCATGATAGTGGTTTTGTAACTCTGAATGATATAGCTGTGGTGGTAGAATATCCAAAATTTTCTGCTGTTTCAAACGTAGTTAAAAAGAACAGCTATCAAAGGGTCAGGTGTCCTAAAATTCTTGATTCCCGACCAAGAAAAATTGATGACTTGGAAATTTGAAGTAAAATAAGTATCTAACAAACGAATGACCTGAAAAGAAGTGGAAAATACACGAATTATAATTTTTTGAAGAAGTATGAATCAATCAGGACTGATAGTATTAATAAAGTAGCCCACCGACCCAATTCGATATCGACAGAATTGACCAACGGCTACTTTTATTACTCATGCAGTTGTTCATGAATGCTTGTTAGATCATTCGAACCAATGTCTCCAACAATCAGCCAGGAGCACGATTTTGGAACACGGAGCCTGCCGTGCACGGAGAACTGTTTTGATGCGGTTGTGCAGTCGGTACCCCGCTTGTACGGCCTGATAATGATTTCCGTTCTGCCCATTTAGTCCACATGGGTGTACATCGTAGGACGTTGCCGTCAACGGTGACATAGGCCATCATTCCGTTCTTCCATCATATTGCGATAATGTCATCAAGGTAAAGTTTTTTGTATTCGATTGGTACCAGAAGATGAGCAATGATCGGATGGAAGGGTGTAGCTTCCGAGGATGAAAACAATGTTTTAACGTGGCAGCAGCTACTGGTAGAAGCCTTCTCAATAGTAAGTTTTCGAGTCGTCCCGCATCCCACGAAAAGTAAGGGATGCACCTAGTAAAATGAAGATAATCATTTTTTAATTTATTGTTATTTTCATTTTTGGTTCTCCTTTTTTTTGATATTTATCATTTTTTAATAATCCAAATGACTTCGAAGGTGAATTTTTTGTTTTTGAACATTTTTGGAAACTAGCGCTGATTCAATGGTTGAAATGCATAACTTTTTGGGAACCGCAAGAGAACAAACTCGCTAGTACGAACAGGGAACTTTAAGTCGCTTCGAAAAATAGTTTTCCGTTTTTTCTGCATTCAAGTAACCGTTCTGGTGAATAAAAAAGGAACGAAATATGAAATGTGGGGGCATATTTTCTGGAAAGAGCTAGTTCCGCTGCATAGCTAAGTCAATTCTCGTTGCGCAAACTCCAGATGAGTACGTTCTTATTTTTGAATTTTTTTTGGCGAAGGCTGTTTCCAACGATGCACAAACAATAGGTTTAACACCAACACCTCCAGCAATCAGTCACTAGCTTTTTTTCCGTTTTTTTGCGATGTCTTCCAGTGGCTGCCATAACCCAGCCATAAGGACCTTCGACGGTCACTGTTCGTTTCCAACCTTGATATGTTGGATGATAAGGGGGGGGGGGGGGGGGGGGGGCGGGGGGGGTGGGGGGGGGGGGGGGGGGGGGGGGGAGGGCGGGGGGGGGGGGGGGGGTATGCGTGTAATCCCCGGAATTGTTTTGATGGATACGGAAAGTAATAACATTGCCCTGATTTTCGGTG
>Ga0163217_1036866_pt1 | contig 10648 bp, 4 predicted proteins | sample SynspAceP_FD_185933 | JGI IMG/M metagenome (GOLD analysis project Ga0163217, IMG submission 185933) | Saline lake microbial communities from Ace Lake in Antarctica - Synechococcus sp. Ace-P (PacBio error correction) | ecosystem: Environmental > Aquatic > Non-marine Saline and Alkaline > Saline ...
ACCGAAGGGGGAAAAAAGAAATGCAAACAACACACACATTACCTAAAAAATAGTTTTTCCCTACGCCCCATTGGAAATCAAAAAGAGTTTTTTTTTTACGTCCCCCCAAAATGGCACTTTGAAATTTAAACTACTTTGGTGCTCATATAAAGCGATTTAACGCGCCGATGCGTTTTTCGGATCAAGCTGCTCAACAAGAGTTATTACTTGTTTTATTAAACCCTGCATTGTTTTTTATGCCGGCAGCTATCTGGGTTGGCGTTCTTCAAACTCAAGACAAGCCCTTGTCCGCTAGTCTTGATAGCAGTTCCTTCAAGGGCTTTCCCCTTGCCAAAATCAAAAAAGCTTGAGTTTGGACCAAACAGTTTGAAGCCAACCATTGGCGTGGTGTGGTTCATCTTGATTTGATACTCTTCAGTGGAACAATGAAAGTCCAGCAGGAATTGCAGGTTTTACTTTGGTGAATTAAACTGAGAAAGAATGTTGAACCGTTAAGTGGCCCTCACCACCACAACAACCCCATATAATAGGTCCTGTGCCGTATCCCGAACGGTCATAGAGAAACTTTTTTGTGTAGTCCCCCTTGCCATTCTTTTCCATGTCGAGTTGTTGGACCGTAAGCTGGGGAAGCCTCTCAAATAATGATACATAAGGAAATCACACATGCGACTGAGCGCCCATGAAATTACGAATAACCAAACAACCTAGTACCCGCAAAATATGAACCGTAAGTTTGATGGCAAAGGGAGTGGTTTTCGTGTGTTTCATCCATTCGTAAGCACCTTGTTAAGTACTTGCCTGAATTAAAATAAAACCAATTGCAAGACAAATAGGCAGGCCAATCGCAGACCAAAGCGAGTATCTGCCGCCTACCCAATCTGCCATCAGGAATACATTATCCGCCGCCATGCAAATTCAGTTGCGCTTTTACATTTAGAGGACACGGCAACAAAATGTTTCGCAATATCAAGCTTCAAGTGGCAACATTGCTGCAGAAAACCATGTTTTTTGCACGTAAGGGTATTTTGTAGCGTTTCTTGGGTATTAAATGATTTGGAAGACATGAACAAATAAGGTTTCTTTCAAAATCACACCTGATAGAACGTCCTTGAATATGGCCATGCATCAACGTTGGCCAACGAAACGCACATCCAAGGCTTTTATTCTGATAAGGTTTTAAGCGCTTCAAGTGACTATTTTAGGGCAAAGGAATGAGCCCACCAATACCAATACAAACGATCTTTTTTTTAATTGGTTTTTCCAGTACAAGCCTTGTGTGCGCCTCGATTGGACCTGGTTGTGAAACGTTTTCATTTTTGTCCTTAAGGTGCGAAGACCCACTAGGCATAACATCTTCGCCACCTCAACCATGACAGGGTTTGCCGGAAAGTTTTCTCAGCCCCCGGTATTGCAAACCGCACGGTGTTCCAGTGCTATTAATAAGGGTCCACCTGCGAACTAGCATTAATTTTTAAGCAACTTACTTGACGTTCTTTGCGCAAGCTCAAAAAGAGCGGCTTTAATACCTCTTCGGTAACCCCGGTTTTTCTATAGTCAAGGGTAAATGCCAAGCTGTGGGTGTGTATTACTTGCACGTTTTTAATCACCCGCAAACCAGTCCGCGGCATATGGTTGCCCGCTTGAACGCTGGTTGAGGCGTGTTTCAAGTGTTGACCATGCTTGAGTGTGACGAAATTTGCGTTCCACCAGTTGAGTTCCAATTTTTTAAAATTTAGTCCATCGATAAGCCCACACAAAATACAGCTTAATTAGAACCCCAAAAAAATACATTCTGAGTCTATTTACGCCGCGCTTATAACTTTGTTAAACTTTTAGCAGGGTGTAGTGCTGACTTTGCCTGCTAAGTGGTTTCTTCGCGAACACGAGCCGCTGGCTTTTGTTAACTCTCGTGAACACAGGTATCATAAAATATAGTAACGTCGAGTAATGGCGTTTTACTTTACAGCAATTTTTTGCCTAGTAAAATTTCTAAGCTTAGCTGGTCCCTGCAGCGAAAGTTGCGAATACCTTCTGCTAGCTCTCAGTTGCCAATCGGCATTCTCGTTCATATCCCCATCTTATTGGGGCTTCGTTAAGTTTGTCCACCAGACATTTTATTACTTTGCCATTATCCATCAAAATAAGGTTTACGTCGCCCTTGTGTGTTAGCTAATTCTTTCGAGTAACTGGTGGGCTAATAAGTTTTAAACGGTCGCAGCCCTGCCAAGGTAGATTATTTCGTCGATATTTCGAAAGCCTTGCACCCATAACAACGGTTTTTTTGTAAAACCGTATGAATTTACTAACTCAGTTATAAATTTCTGTTACAGACATAACGCCTGATCTTCATTGCCTGCATAGTCGGTTTTACCGGTCCTTGCTTTGTACCAGTCTAGAATCCGGCCTACAAATGGAGAACATCAAAAATACAACTAGCTTCATGCAAACAGGCTCTGGGCTTGAGCCAAAAACTAAACAGTAGGGTTAGTTACAGTTAAATACTTTCTTTTTCTAAAATCTCTGGCCGCTTTTTTATACCTTCCCAAGTTTGAAGCGTATTTTGATCCAAAATAACGCGACTTATCGATACTGCATCAGCATACAATTAGAATCAGTTTGTGTGCTTTTTTTAACGGAGTTTGAGCTGCTAATCGAAACTTAAATTCTAAGCATCGACTTTCGGTTGAAATACGACCAGGAATACACCAACTAATTTCTTTACAATAGCGACTGCAATTTATCGCCAGCATCAGTTGAGCTGGTTGAAGCTGCATTGTCCGATTGCGCTTGTGCCCAAGCAACAGACTCTTTTGATTAACTTTCCGGCGTACTGTGCATTTTGAAGCGGCTTTTTAACAGCAATTGAAGGATTGTTGTGGCGTCTACAGGTTGATACTTTTTAATTCGCTATGTCCGCCTGTGGTCCGCCAACTACGGTTCCGTAGCGTGCCGCAATGATTCAAGTGTGTTGTCATTTTTTGGCCTTAGATAAAATAATGTTTGTCTAGATTAACCGATTGGTCGCCGGCAACTGCTAATAACAGATTGTTTGTTTTTATATTATGAAGATATAGAAATTATCAATTGACCCCATCATATTGTTTAAGCGGAAGAAAAAAGGACAGTAAGTTTATTAGTTGAATGGTTGTTTTCCCCCCAAAAAATCTCGATTGACTCTTCATGCCCTACTCAAGAGTTCAACTCCAGCCTAGTATGTAAAGTGACACTAAAGCGTTGGTGAAAACCTGCAAAAAGTTAAGCGCCAAGTGATTTGGCTAGCTTAATGCACATCAGTGACAAGTTTGTCCGATCTTGAATTGCCGAACGAATTTTCAGTTTTAAACGACGCCCTTTACACCTGAAAATGCGCGCCAATCGAATATTCGCTTCAACGGTGATTGTATACAGGCCTTGATCAAAATCCTTGAAAGAGGATGAATCTTCAGTTCGCAACAGAAGCATTTACGTAATTCTTTCTGGCTTTATCGGTTTTAATTGCGTCCAATTGGACTTAATGCAACGCTTACCGTCTTGAAATGGGAACTTAAGTTAGAAACCGCGCGGTAAATTCCTTATATGACTATTGGGGGTGACTCAAATTACATCTCGAGTTGAATAAAGCCTTAAATAGCGCTATGATCAAATAGTAAATGGTAAATACTGATGCACAACAACGCAAGGAGCAACATCCTCATAAACTTTAGCGAGTAAACGAATAAACTTTAGTTCGGTGAAAAGAAACTGCTTTGGGCGCCACCATTTCAACAACCTTATTTCAAAGATGAGAAACATGGGAAGTATAAAAATAATCAGCTTCTACGCACAAAAAGCACGCGCTTGAATGGCACGCTATATTAAATTGAAAATCGCATTACTTTGCGCATCAGCATTGAAGAACTTTGATAGTGTTGGTTACCAGTATGATGACTAGAGAGCTGGATACAGAGCTAGTCTTTAAAGAGCAGAAAAAGCTAGAAGTTAAAAAACAAGAAAAAATAGCCCTCTGCCCATACGTTTTTAACGCTGAGGGTTCTTAGTGCCGGAGGGCTCTTAGTGGCTGAGGGCTCATATTGGCTTGGAGGGCTCATATTGGCTGAGGGCTGCATATTGGCTGAGGCCTCCATATTGGCTGAGGGCTCTTATTTGCTAAGGGCTTTTACTGGCCTAAAGGTCCTGCCAACATACATCTCTTGCTGTATATTTAGGGTTTGCGTTTCATTGCCTTGCTGATATTGATTTCGAAACGAAAAATTTTTCTTTGTGAAAGCATGTGAGAAAACAAGCTAAGTAGTATATCGCGTCTCCATCTCTTGTTTTCGTGAATAAAACGTTTTGCTATTACCCACAATTTCTTGCTGTCCCTGTTATTGACAACATTTTGCGCTTTCCTTATCAGCGCTCCAACACCGAAATATTGACAAATGAACTGTATTTTGCTGCTGCAATATGGGAATTTGCTTGGGCTATTCGGGCGTTAAAAACGTGTCGTAGCACGCATAATGAGGCACGTCCACAGTTACCCAAAGATTTTTTCTTCTGCACTAACCGTTCGCTTGCATTAAAAAAGTAGCAAGCATAACGTTAAGCAACCGATGCCACTAGCTGCCTTTGTTTGGTAATGCTTAATGGTTTTGAATATGTCATTATGTTCCTCTAGTTACATTAAGTAACGCGTAGATATGACGCGATTGATCTAATGAAATTGAATTGCTAAAATCAACACAAGGGGAGGAGAGAAGTCCAAACCACGCTAATGCGACGGTAATAAGCGACGAATAGGGGCAAGCCAACGGATCCGTAAGTTGATGTAATAACATAACGAATTCGGAAGGGCCCAACATTTGGTACAAAACTGAGTATCAATGTTCCTATCAAGACAATGAAAAGTAACCAAAAGGCACTTTAAGTAGGCCAACTAGCACTAAATAAACAAGGGTTAGATAGCCCAGGGAACATAGAACACTGAGTACAAAAGACACGATAAATTTCGTGAGAATAACCCAAAATGGCGACACAAATGTCGCGGTGTCGGAATTTACCCAGAGAACGAATTACTGCGGCGTAATGGACCTACAATAGGCTGGGTGCCTTAAACCACAACTGACTGAACGGATTGTAGAAATCGCGCGCGCCCATTGCACCATAAGTCCCTTGCCAGCACTATCATGGCGTAAGTATCAATAACAACGTAAATTACAATTTTGATGTCGCAAACGCTAAAATCTAACTCGGATAATATTCACCGAGTCTCAGTTTAAGGGTCGAAGAGTGACATTCTCATCGAGTTCTCTGCAACAGCAAAGCCGTGCGCATGGCTTTGCTTACAGGAGCGAGGTTCTATATATCGTAACCTTTTTCTAGAGGTAAGGCACAATCTATATCTGTATATCTATATGTACCTTCCAGAAAATAATTTAGAAGCGATTGTGAGCTACACGACGCAAATGAGCTACTGGTCTCTCTGTGGGTCTCTATAGAGTCTTGTCATATCTGGATCACACTCATATCCTAAGTTTACATCATGTTATTATTATATTTGTACTACGCACCACATGATATGTGGCTGGCAAGACTAAACATCTCGCCACAGTGCGCCTTTATCTGATGTGCAGTCAGTTTGTGGTTAAGGCAACCCAGCCCTATTAGTCACGGCACACACACCGGGCGAGTAATGTCTCTGGTAACCTTCGACACCGCCGACATTTGTGTTCGCTTTTTTGGTTTATTCTCACGAAATTTATCGTGTTCTTTGTAACTCAGTGGTTCTATGTTCCCGGGTAACTAATCTACCTTGTTTTAGTGCTATTCTGGCCTACTAAAAGTGGCTTTTTGGCTGTACTTTTCATTGTCTTGATCACGCAACATGATACTCAGTTTTTGTACCCAAATGTTGGGCCTTCAATTCCGTTAAGTATTACATCAAACTTACGGATTCCGGTTGCCTTGCCCACTATTCGTCGCTTTTTAACCGTCATTAGGTGGTTTTGGACTTCTATCTATCGATGCTGTAATTTTGAAGGTAGTGACAGGTCTTAGCTATTCGAATTTGCATTAATCTAATCGGTCAGTATCTACCGTACTTAATGTAACGAATGCATACAGGGAACATAACTAGTAGCATAAATTCAAGATATTATAATCTGATAGTTAAGACCACCAAAGCTATTACTATCGATTCTGGTAGAGTTCATTGCTTTGCTAACTTTTTTTAATGCAAGCGAACGTTAGTTGCAGAAAGAAAAAACTTCTTTTGGGTAACTGGGACGTCATCATATGGTGCTACCGACCACGTTTTTTACGCCGAAGATAAGCCAAAGCAAAATTCCATATTGCGCAGCAAATACAGTTCAATTTGTATCACAATATTTCGGTGTTGGATAGCGCTGATAAGAAAGCGCAAATGGTCAATAACAGGGACACAAGAAATTTGTTGGGTAATAGCAAAAACGTTATCATTCACGAAAACAAGAGATGGAGACGCGATTACCTACTTACTGATTTTCTCACATGCTCAACAAAGAAAATTTTCGTTTGATCAATATCCAGCAAGGCAATGAAACGCAACCCTAATATACAGCAGAGTGTATGTTGAGCAGGACCTTTAGCCCAGTAAAAGCCCTTAAGCAAAATAAGAGCCCTCAAGTCCAATTGAGCCTCAGCCCAATATGAGCCTAGCCAATATGAGCCCTCAGCCAATATGAGCCCTCAGCCACTAAGAGCCCTCCCGCCACTAAGAAACCCTCAGCCGTTAAAACGTATGGCAGAGGGCTATTTTTTTGTTGTTATAAACTTCTAGCTTTTCTGCCTTTTTAAAGACTAGCTCGTATCGCGAGCTCTCTAAGTCATCATACTGGTACCAACACTATCAAAGTTCTTCACATGCTGATGCGCAAGTAATGCGATTTTCCCAATAAATATAGCGTGCCATCAAGCCGCGTGCTTTTTTGGCGTAGAAGCTGATTAATTTTAATACTTCCCATTTTTCTCCATCTTTGAATAAGGTGTGATAATGGTGGCGCAAGGCATTTTCTTTTTCAACCGAATAAAAGTATTCGTTTTACTCCGCTAAATTTATGACGGATGTTGCTGCCTGCGTGTTGTGCATTCAGTAATTTACATTTTTACCCTATTTTGAACTCACTAGCCGCTTTTAAGTGCTTTATTCAAACTCGAGAGTAATATGATCACCAATAGTCAATAAGGATTTACCGCGCGGGTTTTTCTAACTTAGTTCCCATTTCAAGACGGTAAGGGTTGGCCATTAAGTCAATGGACCGCAAATAAACCATAAAGCCCAGAAAGAATACGTAAATGCTTTCTGTGCGAACTGAAGATCATCCTCTTTCAAGGATTTTTGGCATCAAAGGCCTGTTAATAACACATCACCGTTGAAAGCGAATATTCGTTGGCGCGCATTTGTCAGGCTGTAAAGGGCGTCCCGTAAAACTTGAAAAATCGTTCGGCATTCAGATCGACAACTTGTCACTGATGGTGCATTAAGCTAGCCAAATCACTTGGCGCTAACTTTTTGGGCAGGTTTTCACCACGCTTTAAGTGTCACTTACATACTAGGCTGAGGTGAACTCTTGAGTAAGGCAAATGAAGAGTCAAAATCGAGGAATTTTTTGCAGGGGAAAACAACCATTAACATAATAACTTTACTGTCCTTTTTTCTTCGCTAAACATATATGAGGTCAATTTGGATAAATTTCTATATCTTCATAATATAAATACCAAACAATCTGTTATAGCAGTTGCCGGACAATCGGTAATCTAGACACATTATTTTATCCTAAGGCACCAAAAAATGACAACACACTTGAATCATTGCGCACGCTAACGCCGTAGTTGCTGACACAGGCCGACATAGAGGCGATTAAAAAAGTAATCAGCAACCTGTAGACGCCACAACTAATCCTTCATTGCTGCCTTAAAGCCGCTTCATTGCCACAGTACGCAGAATAGACAACGAGTTCTGTTTGGCTTTGGGCACAGCGGCAATCGACTATGCAGCTCAACAGCTCACTGATGCTGGCGATGAAAACTTGGCAGTGCTATTGGTAAAGAAAAATAGTTGGTGTTATTCCTGGTGTATTTCAACCGAAGTCGATGCATAAGATTAAAGTTTCGATACGGCAGCAACCGTTAAAAAGCACACCCTGGATAAATTGTAATGCTGATGGCAGGTATCGAATAAGTCGCGTATTTTGGATCAAAATCGCTTCAACTGGGAAGGTATAAAAGCGGCAGAGATTTTAGAAAAGAAGGTATTAACTTGGTAACTTAACCCTACTGTTTAGTTTTGGCTCAAGCCAGAGCCTGTGCTGAAGCTAAGTGTATTTTTGATTTCTCCATTTGTAAGGCCGGATTCTAGAACTGGTACAAAGCAAGCAACCGGTAAAACCGGACTATGCAGGCCAATGAAGATCCAGGCGTTATGTCTGTAACAGAATTTATAACTATTATAAATCATCACGGTTACAAACCGTTGTTATGGGTGCAAGCTTTCGATATCGACGAAATAATCTACCCATTGCAGCTTGCGACCGTTTAAAGCTATTAAGCCCACAGTTACTCAAGAATTAGCTAACACACAAGGCGACGTAAAACCTTAATTTGATGGATACATGGCAAAGTAAAAAATGTCGGTGACAAACTTAACGAAGCCCAAATATCGATGGGAATATGACCGAAAAGAAATGCGATGCAACTGAAGAAGCTAGCAGAAATATTCGCAACTTCGCTGCAGACGCAAAGCTAAGCTAGAAATTTTACTAGGCAAAATGCCTGTAAAAAGTAAAACGCCAATACATCGAACGTACTATTTTTATGATTACCTGTGTTCACGAGAGCTTAACCAAACCAGCAGGCTCGTGTTCGCGAAGAAACAACTTAGCTAGGCAAGTAGGCACTACACCCTGCTAAGTTACAAAGTATAAAGCGCGCCGTTAAATTAAGAACTTTCACGAATGTATTTTTTTTTGGTCTTAATTTAAGCTGTATTTTGTGTGCTTATCGATGGACTAAATTTTAAAAAATTGGAGACTCAACTGTGGAACGCATTCGTCACACTCAAGATGGTCAACACATTGAAACACTCTCACCAGCGTCAAGCGGCAACATATGCGCGACCTGGTTTGCGGGTGATAAACAACGTGCAAGTAAATACACAACCACAGCTTTGTGCATACCCTTGACTATAGTAAAAACCGGGTTAACGAAGAGGTATTAACCGACTCTTTTTGAAAGCTTTGGCGCAAGAACGTCAAAGTAAGTGCTAAAATTAATGCCTAATGTTCGCAGGTGACCGCTATTAATAGCACTGAACACCGGTGCGGATTGCCTACCGCAATTGAGAAACTTTTTCGGCAACCCTGTCATGTTTGATGGCGAAGATGTTATGCCTAGTGATCTTCGCCACCTTAAGAACAAAATGAAAACGTTCACAACAGTGTCCAATCGGGCGCAACACAAAGGGCTGGTAACTCGGAAAACAACTTAAAAAAGTCGTTTTGTATTGGTAATTGGTGGCTCATTCCTTGGCTAAAAAGTCACTGTAAAGCGCTTAAAACCTTATCAGAATAAAAGCTTGGATGTCGTTTCGTGGCAACGTTTGATGCAGTGCCCATATCAAGACTTCTATCAGAGTGGTGATTTGAAAGAAAAACCTTATTTTCACTCGTCTCTCAAAATCATTTAACTACCCAAGACACCGCTACAAATACCCTTTACCTGGCAAAAACATGGTTTTCTGCCATGCAGGTGGCCACTGGACTGATATTTGCGAACCATTTTTGTTCGCCGGTCCCTCCATGTAAAAGCAGCAACTGAATTTGGCCATGGCGGCGGATAATGTATTCCCCCCTATGGCAGATTGGTAGGCGGCGAGATACTCGCTTTGGCTGCGATTGGCCTGCTATTTGTCTTGCAATTGGTTTTTGATAATTTCAGGCAGTTACTACAAGGTGTCTTACGAAATGGAATGAACACACGAAACCACTCCCTTTGGCATCAAACTTACCGGTCATATTTGGCGGTACTAGGTTTATGGGTATCGTAATTCATGGGCGCTCGTCGCATGTGTTTATTACCTTATTACTCATTATTTGAGAGGCTATCCAGCTTACTCCAAACAACATCGACATGGAAAGCAATGGCAAGGTGGACTACACAAAAAAAGGTATGACCGTCGACATACGGCACAGGACCTATTATATTGGGTGGGAGGGACTAACGGTCACATTCTTTTCATCAGTTAATTCCACCAAAGTACCTGCAATTCCTGCGACTACAGTCATGTTACACACTGGAGAAAGTATCAAATCAAGGATGAATACACACCAACGCCAATGTTGCTTCAAACTGTTTTGGTCAAAACTCAAGCCTTTGATGCAAAAGGAAAGCCCTTTGGAGACTGCTATCAAGACTTAGACCGGACAAAAGCTGTCTGATGAAGAACGCACCAGATTGATGCGATCAACAATCGCAGGGTAAAAACCAAGTATCACCTCCTTGTTTGAGCAGCATGAATCCGTAAACGCTACGCGCGTTAATCGCTTTATATGAGCAAAAGTATTAATTCAAGGTGCCAATATTTGGGACAGTCAACTCTTTTGATCAATGGGGCGTAGAAACTAGGTAAGAGTGC
>Ga0163217_1055909_pt1 | contig 10648 bp, 3 predicted proteins | sample SynspAceP_FD_185933 | JGI IMG/M metagenome (GOLD analysis project Ga0163217, IMG submission 185933) | Saline lake microbial communities from Ace Lake in Antarctica - Synechococcus sp. Ace-P (PacBio error correction) | ecosystem: Environmental > Aquatic > Non-marine Saline and Alkaline > Saline ...
AGAGAGAGATATCGCTTTAATAAACCACACCACACACACCAAATTGGGTTTTTTGCCCCCCAGTAATTTCCCCCCTAAAAAAAAAAACAAAAATGTACAGCCTTTGGAACCCTAAAGGTTAAAATTTTTTTAGTTTTTTTCTTGCCTTTACCCTGGGGTTTTTACACTAATGCGCGCCATCGGGATCCGTTTTTTGGGATCCTATAATGGCGTTTTTAATTACTGGGTAAAAATAGCCGAACCTGCCCCTTTAGCGCAGCTTTCCTGGACGAGCATCTTGAATCCTTTTGGCCCATTTTGGGTATTACGGCTTTTTTATCCGCTTGTAATTCATTAGCCAGCTGCAGATAATGTTTGTTGATCTTTTTAGCTGCCTTGTTTTCTTTTAGATTGTCCTTATAGGGGTGGTGCTTATCTCGAATGGCTAATGTTACGAATTTGGAAAAGAAGGTGATTTTTTTCTAAATTCTTCTTCAGGAAACTTTTAAAGTTCTAAAGTATCCATTGGAAGCATTGGCCTTTTAAACAGGATGCAGAATTCGATAGTTTGGGTATGTTCCCAGCGACCAATACCCTGCTGAATACACAATAATTCAAAGAAAACCTTTGTAAAACAGACTCAAAATACGTCTTCGGAAATAATTTTGCCGTGAAACGGCTAATAGTTTTTTGAATGCCACGGTACCATTCTTCATCGATATCAATAGCCTAAAAAATACAAGATATCCATCGGCATACTACATGTGTATAAGCTTACGATTCGGCTAGTTAATATTCTCTAAATAACCAACCAAACAAAGCTTAAAAAACACAATAGGATCAATGCTTTTTTGGTCCACTTAAATCCATAGAATTTTCAGTGGTTTTATAAAATTAAGGTCTATTGCTGCCATGTAAACGACGGTAAGAAATTATCTTCCGTCACACGTTTTGTAAGCCTAAATTGATTGAATAACTTTCTCTTGAAAGTCCCCTTTTTTTTCCCTGCAATACATAAAGAGATAAGAAATACCATGTTTTTTATAACAAATCTCATCAAAAGCTTTTTTTTTCTTAACTTGTGCAACAAGCACACCGTGTAATAATTAAATTGGCTTGGTTCTCGCCTACTTACGAAAATCCTCGCGGATTTCTATTCGCTTTTTTTTTTGCTAAATTCGTGTTAACCACGCAACTAATCATACACAAACACGTTTGGTACGCAAGCTTGCCCCCGTCCTGAATAAAGCTACATAATTTTTAAACATTAATGTATAGAATGACAAAGTAATTAGCCGTATACAGTGAAACCTTTTAAATAAAAATTCTTAGCCGACTTTACAATTGGTAAACAACACAAAGAAGTGGAACTTTGTAAACTCTACTCTATTTGCACAACAACAGTAACGAGTGGATTAAAAAGTACAATCGTAAAAGACTAATGAATACCCGAGTAAAAAGTGGAAACAAAAGCGACCAAAATATCTAGAATTACAAGCAACTCAAAAAGAGGTTGAACAGCTTAAAAACTACTACTTAAAAAAGATCTGGATGCTATGGTTAAATTGGATTTCTTACCTTGAAGTAGCTGCTGAAAGATCTAGGCTATAAAATCTGTTTTGCCGACTAAAAAAAAAGCTAAGTATAACGCCTTAATTAAAGCTAAAAAGACGATCTAAGGGATTTGCTTTTCTTTGAACAACTATAACTCCATTTTTGGACTTAGACGCAATGCTTATTACAAGCATATAAACACAGAGCTGATGAGCGTTTAAAACTAGAACAACAGATTATAGATATTGTTAGATAAAAGACGCAAATCCTTCCTAGAGAAGGTGTTCGTAAACTTACCAGGTCCTTAGATAAAGAGTTTTGGTTAAGCTAACATTAAAGTTGTAGGGATACAGTTTTTTTTTCTGTTTAAGTACTTAGGAAGTATAATATGCCTTACACTTAGAAGAAAACCAGTGCTAGAACTACGAACTCTTATCATCGTTTTTTATAAAGGTATACATAACATTAATAAAAGACTTAAGAAGTGACAAAGGTCTAATCAAGTTTTTGGGTTAGTGGATATAACATACATAAGAACTGCAAAGGCTTTTTGTGTATTTGGCTTTATACGGGGATAATGCCATTCTCGCAAAATAGTAGTTACGACCTAAGTGAAGCTTGGAATTAAAAGGATGTGTAAGAGCACTTAAATAGGCCTATTTATCAAACTAAAAACTTAAGCAACTCATCATCATTCAGACCCGAGGAATACCAGTATGCAGTAATGTATACACATCCAATACTCAAGAAAAAAGATAGATATTAGTATGGACAGAGAAAATCATTGCTACGCAAATGCTATGGCTGAACGTGTAACGGGATTCTAAAAGACGAGTTTTTTATCTCGATCAGACCTTTGATAACCGTAGCTCACGCAAAGAGGGCTGCAAAAATGTAATTAAATTTATACATGAAATAAGATTACATTTAATCTTAGATCTATAAAACAGCCGAATATGGTAATATCAATTTCAGCGTAAATCAAATTAACCTGTAGCCATATTTCAGGACAAGCACAGCTAAACAAACCTATGACATCAACAACAATCTTCATTTTACTATTTTATTTACCCAATTTTTAGTTGGACAAAATAACTGTGGAGATTTTAAAGATTATGAAAATTCTCAACTTGGATAAAGGGAAATTAAGTGAATTAAAAATCCGAGTGAAAGAAAAATCAAAATTCTCGATAGAATTAAACGTGAACAAAAATCTGAAATTCGAAAGACATCGACTTTTTGCTGACTATTATAATAGACGGAAGTTCAATTTTTACAGCCGACGATATTCAGAAAAAGGAAATAAAATATTGAGTTTTGAATATCTTTGAAAATAATTTTGCTATTGAATTCATTATGTGATCCGAAGGAATATATCCGGGCCAAAAAAGATGTAAATCTTGGATTGCTTTAATAAATGGATTTGAAAAACCAATTGTTTACGAAAATAACGAACTGACAATATTACATTAAAAAGAAAAAAGGGAAAAATCATAATAAACTGGAATGAATCACAAAAAGGAAATTGAATTAAAGACAACTGATTTATTAGTTCCCAGAAAGTTTATTAAAAACTGAAACCGACATAAAATTAAGAAAAGGGAAAAACAGAAATCGTAATTAAGAACTGGAATCAAATTAAAATTAATCGAATTGGAATCTAATGAAAGAAAACAATAATTCTGAATAAAGCCGCGTAAACACGCGTATATAATTTATTGCTAGTTCTAGCTACTTACGAAAATCCCTCGCGGATTTTTCTATTTGTTAGTATTTGCTAAATTAGGTGCTTAAAACACGCAACAAACCATATACAATCAACGTCCTACACCATTTGAAAAAACCTTCGGTCACCATAAAATTAGTACTTTAAAACTCTTCACCTATAAAAACTGAACTTACAGAACATTATCGATTTAAAAGTTAAATTTGGTAAATAAGTTTTCTAAATTTGGAAAAAACAGCCAAAAATCTTCGAGAAACAATGCAGAAATTATGAAATGCTGGCAGAACCAACGTGTGCAAGCACGTAATTGCAAGTAAGGAAACGGACCGCGATTTTGCTTTATACAACCATCTACGCAGATCTCATAAACGATATCGCAATTAATGATACGATACGAATAAAATGGAGAGTATCGTAAGGATAAAAAATACATAGAAATCATTAAGCAATGAAAACCCAGGCAAGCAACGGTCAATTACAAGCGCCTTTTATACGGTTGAACAGAAGTCACGAATATATAATCTTTCACCGTACATTGAGTGAATTCCTCATAGCCCACAATGGTTATAATGAAAACAGGTTTCGGATTTGCTCAATATGTTATTGAAACCTCGATACTAAAATCCGTAGGTCATTTTCACGTTCCATACACAGGATTATGCAGGAAAAGTTTCCATTGGTACGCTGCGCTCACCGATATAAGAAACCCCTTGCTGCCGCCCATCTTGTCGTTAGAAAATGATAGAGCAGGACAAAACAGGTGATGGACTGAATAAAACGAGAATAGCAGCCCAGCGGAGCGTGAAAAAAAGCGATTGACCTATCGAAGGGCTTATGAACGGAATTACAGTTAAATCTGGCGAAGGAATGTTGTTAACCTTTGAGAGTTCAGACCTTTTAAAAGGAAATGAAATTTGTTCACGCCGAGAAGTAAAACGAGGTTTACACTCACGAAATTAATTTGAATACAATGCAAAAAAAATCATAGGCCATTTTTTGACAAAACCAGCAGTTAAAAGGTGGGGTTGAAAATCTAATCGGTAAATGCTGTCAAAGTATGGTTCTATCATAAACCAATTACAATATCAATAGAAGATGAAGAAGATGCGTTCGCAATTAAAAGGTACATAATTGGGGTAAATCCTTATTCTCTTTCCCAAACAAGAGCAGATATTCAAAAGTTTAATGGGAAGTGGCAAAAAGGGATAAAAAATCGGTTTCAAGATAGTTGGTGGAATGGGCTTTGAGTTAACGACAAATTGTAGCCGAGGCGCCGGTGGGGATAATTAATCTTAATAGTGAATGAAAAAACTGGTACACAACTTTTACAATTATGTAATTAAGCAGTTTAACGAACCTGGAAAGACGTGCTAAGACTAGCTTTTGTAATAGAGAATATTAAGTTTATAAATTAAATGGATAAAAAACGGTGTAGAACAATGGTACGTTGCACAAGTCCCTAATTTTGGCTCAAAAAAGTCATATGAACGGTTTTGGTAGAGGTTTTTTCTTTTATCAATTAATATTAAAAAAGTGATTTAGGGAGGCCTTAAAAGGCTGAAACATAACTGTTCAAGTGTAGTTTTTACCCATAAGCCGTCAAAGCGTATGTTTTGCTTCACTTTTTCGAGCGTTTTTTCTGTGAATTTTTGAGGTCTTTCTTTAAGTATAGGCAATGGCTGACAGATGCCTGCACCTTGGTTGGCTTGTTTTTATTCCTATGGTATTTTAATTTTTCGAAAGCCCCATATAACTGAGTAAGTGGTTTTCCGAAAACAGGTTCTACCGTACTTTGGCGTTTGCCCTTCATATACTTCCTAGCGGACTGTTTACGCGTTCAATGTTTCGCTCCATATTCGCTCTAATCAGGTGACCGAAAACTCTTCTTTTACCTTACCTAAACAACTAGCCCTTTCCCAAGGGCACATCAATACAGAATTAGACGATGCCACGATAGGCTTTTTTCTTGTTTGGTAGCGACTAATTCTAAAAAAACACCTTTTTAAACGGAATTATTTTTTCCCTTGTGGACATATATAATGATCTTGTTCTTGGATGGTAAAATAAAGCCAACAGGACCGCCCTTTTATAAGTGCCATGTGGTGGAAAAAGCTTGTTAAAGATTCTTGACTCTAGAAAACTATAATTTTTCACCACTACTATACCCTGTGTCCGCAACACAGTTTTCCATACAAAACCTTGTTCCATAAATCTCCGCTTGAAGTCGTTTTTTACATATCTTGAAGTTGTTGATTGTCTTTACCGTCGGCAATGACCACTGCCCTTGGATGTCTGTTATTAATACGTGACAAAGCAGTAATCCTACACTAACTGAGAGAGGTAATTAAGTTTTTTCTGGCTTTACCAGGTTTTAACGCTATTCTTGGCATTCTGGATTTGTTAGGAACTATAATGTGGTGTTTGTTACTCGTATACTTTGCTTCCCCCTTTAATTATCCTGCCTCAGGTCGTTGGTCCTTGATTCTTTTGCCCATTTTTTATTGCGGCTCGCTATTGCTTCCAAGTTCTTTTTACTACGTTAATCTGCGTTGGTTTTATGATCGTGATTTAATCACCCTTAAGATTTGCGCTGTTGGTAACTTTCTTTATCCATCGCACTAAATCGCGCACGTTTTGCTTAAATGTTCCTTTAAATCTTCCTCAGGTACCTTTAGCTTTTCGCAAGGTAATTCCATGCTCGCATTTTGCCTTTACAGGAGCACGAATCAAATAGCTTGGTATGACCGCTGACATTCCTTTCTCTTACAACATAAAATAAACATCCTAAGACAGTTGTGAATACCTTCTTCAAATACTTTTCAGGTATAGTTGACGTGTGCGACTAATGGTACTATGCAAGGAAGCTCTTCATCTATATCATAGCCTAAGAAAGAAAAGAATATCCCAACGCATAGAACCATGTGCCAATCAGCTTACGTCACTAATAAAGATTCTCTAGATAACCTACTAACCAAAAGTTAAAGAAAACTACAGGGTCAATTACTTTTCTGACCACTTTCCTCCATAATTAACACTTGGTTAATGGAATAAAGATAATCTAAGCCTAAAACAACTTTTTTAAACGCCTATAAAAATTAGTCGATGGTACTCGGGTCTTAACGTGGAATTGAGAATAAATTTTCTTGATATGAATTTTGTGCCTGCCATACTTAAGTACGAAAAAATTCCCTTATTTAAACAATACTTGTGGCTAAGCGGCACAATGGGCTAATAAGTAATTGCTTGTTCTTGCTTACTTTGGAAATTCCTACGGAATTTCTAACTTGTGTGTACTTGCAAAAGTTAAATGCTAACCCAAGCAACTACTTATAGGTACTGTTGTTAAAAAACAAGTTTTTTTCTTAAAATTTTAGGAAACAAGTTTGATTTATCAATTGTTATCCTGCCGCAGCCAAAAAGCTTATATTGCTTTGCTTGCTTTTTTATTTTTCAAACTCGGCCATGCATAACACTTTCTCATTTTTTTCCCACAAAATAAACATCAGGATTAATAACTTCGCTGGACAGCCACTAAGGTTACTAAAGGTTTTGCTTTCTTTGGTTACACTGCTATAGAATTGTTTTAATGTTGGATACAACGTACACAGGTCATCGAGGGCAATGTAAATGCTGCAACGGATATGACTATTTTCCTTTTTTACTAATTCTGTTTTCCTTAAAATTTCCAGACTCCCTCAATACAATTCATTAACCTGTCATAACTTGTTTTTAACTGCTTAACATTGGCTATATCGATTCAAACCCTAAAGTCCTCTCCTATAACAGTTGCTGCTGAATAAGAAATGCCTGGAATACTCTCTAAAAAAATTTAACATATTTTTTAAAAATTCATTATTCCATATCAATTCTCGCATCTCTTCTTCCTATAGAGACTAATGCTGATTATTCAGTAATTTCATCTTGCTGATGTCTTTTACTGCTGCTCTTTTTATCGCTATAAAATCCTGAAACAATAGCACTCCTGCCCTATTGGTTTTCAACTGTTTTAATTCTTTTTATCAAAGAACTGCGTTCTCGACCTTAGCATCTTATTCTTGGAGTTCTTCACTAGGTGGCATGCCAAAGGCGTAGCTCTCGCTCCCAAACCTAACATATACTTAGCATCTACTATCTAAAGCATCTGTTTTTGAACGCTGGTCTTAACTTGTGCAGACGCTTAAACGCGACAGATTGCATAAACAACCGAAATCCCCTGTACATACAAATAATGTGCAACCCTTGATGATAAACTCCTGTAGCTTCTAATACAACTAATATTCGAACTATCATACAGATTTTTTTTAGCATTTTAATAATCTCCTATAACCTATAAATCATTAAAGAACATCACTATGAAACCTTAAACTTCTTTTACTAATTTATATCTGTTAGAAAACCTAAAGACAAGGATACGATTAGTTTTGGAAACATCGATGCCTAAGCTTTTGTTTTAATATTCTTTCCATAAACGTCATTTTTTAATAATAACTATAATTCTCTTTATATTTTGCTCGCGTTTGATTCGATCTCTAACAATGTAGGATCTTAGGTACTGTTCAGATTCTAAGAAAATTATGAAGGGTGGGAAATTTCTATGAAACGATAATCACTCACTTGCGTGTATCTAAGCCGAGAACTTGCTATCCTTCTATTTTAGTTTAATATTAAGTACCTAAGCTAGTCTTTAAAAATAATAGCTTATAATGGAGCTTAATTCTATGAAACGATATCAATTTAATTGTATCTTAGCCGAACCTCCTAATCACCAAACAAATAACTAATCTTCAAACTATAAAACAATACATACGAGGCCGAGATCCGTTACCTTACCAAGATAAATCGTGACTAAATGATTAAAATAAAATTTTACTAAACATTCTGTCTATTAATCTACACTTTTATCTATTTGTCATAGAAAATCGAATTGAATATAATGGTGAAAAAGACGAAATATGGATATTGGGTGTATTTATGACAATGTCAGGATTTTGACTATTCATAAATTTGAACCATGAAGTCTGAAAAACTAGCAAAATATATTAATGTGTATGTTGATGATTTTTACAATGATAAATTAATTAATCATTTTTGATCATATTTCGCCAACAAGGAAAAATGCCAAAGGCTACTTTGATATAATCTTTCAAATTAGATAGTTCTAAATTTACGCATGAAAATTTATACTCTTTCTAAAAAGTGAAGTAAAGAAAGGGTTCCAATTTAGAATGAGAATTAGTCTTTTTAAAAACTTAACAAGTAAATAATGCTAAAATTCAGTTATACTTGGAAAAGAGGAGATTTCACTGGAGATATTGGCCAAAAATGAAATAGGAAAAAAAAATTCCATTGCTTTCTATCAACAGCAGTGCGAAAATGTGGATGGAACTGTAAAGCATTTGTAGCGTTCTTCGAACATTTTGCTGATAGAAACGAAAAATTGAAAATAAAGGGAAAATTGAACACTTTTTTTGAAATTGGACTTGAATTAGTTGAAAAAATTGAATGATAACATTGCACAAAAAATAGTGTAAAAATCATATTGGGCTAAAGGACGGACTTTAGAAATATGAAGGTTCTAGTAAATAATTTTTTTTAATTTTGGAGTTTTTTTAATGATTTCTAATTGGTTATGCAAAGTTACTGCGACTAGGACAATTTGCATATCATATGGATGTATTTATAACAGAAATCATCCAGGTAAAGGTTATTCAAAAATCTAATGATTATATTATGAATTATCTGAATTGAAGATTTTAAAAATATGGAGACTTGCTACTAGTGACGGACATAAACTTTCATGAAAATATGGATTTAAACATTAGAAAATCCAAGAAAAATTATAGGGAATTAGTAAAGTAAAGTATATGATAGGATTGTTAATGAAGAATATATTCCTTGAAAACTAGCATCGTAACATTAACACCTTTAAAAGAGCGTGACTTTTGAAAATTTATTTTTATTTTCAATTAACGAACCTGGAAACTATGGGAATATTCTCTAATTCAGCAAGTTTCACCTGAAAAATGAAAATCTATATTGACAAGGCACATAGAAGGAAGAAGAAAAAAATGTGACTTCAATATGCCATTTCTTGTAATTTGACAAACGGAGTAAATAAATAGCAGGAAGTACAAGATTTTATGACATTCAAGTGACAATGCTTCATTGCCAACTTGGCTTACTTGGTATGAACAGAGTTTTCACAAGGAACTGGAATTAATAAAATTGCAAATATCTTACTCTGAAATTTGCATTTGAAGTTTTGAAATAGAACGAGTGGGAATTCAGAGCAGACAATGAAAACTATAAGAAGTTAATGCGATGAAAAAGCATTGGATGCGTTGTAGAAGGAGTAAACTAAGAAGTAATACTACAACCAGACGGTTCAAGAAGAAATAGTATTGTGTTGAGTATTTTAAAAGACGAATGGAACAAAACTTACAGAGAACTTAAAGGAAAAATACCCAGCCACTAATACGGTATATAAAAATATCAGATTCAGTGTTATATCAAATTTTTCGATTTTAATAAAGTTTCAGTCCTTTAAAAAAAAGTTCTTGCTTTTTACAACAACCGCTAACGCTTTCAATATACGGAGACGTTACCCAACATTTTGGTACATTAAAGGGACATTCCTTTACAAAGTTTACAAGGCACATCAGTTTAACAACTTTTTAAAGCTATTTTCTGAATAACTCAGAAATTATGCTTGGAATGGAAACGACACCTATAATAAAAAATCCTAATCGATTGTTTGTTGGAAGGTACCTTTAAAAATAAGCTTCGTAAATATTTTTATCTAATCCTTAACGTTTTAGCTGTTTAGTAATTTTGTCCTTTATGAATTTCCAATTCCCCCCAATCTTAAACATAACTATCTGCGCGGGTGGTTCCTGTGCGGTTTTGTGGGTTTTCTGATAGATAATCGAAAGCAAAATCGCAATAGGGACCGTAACCTACTTTTGAATTGGAGTAACTTTCTTATTCTTTAAGTTTAAGAATTTTTAATAGAGTTATTTAAAGTTCTTTGATAAATTATGCTTGGGGTTTATACAATAAGTAGCTAATAATATAAGAAATCAAGTAAAATCCTAAAAATTTGGGGGAAAAAAAATCCCCCCATAGCTGACTTTTGAATCAGTCTTGATTTGGATAGCTTGCTTTTGCATACCTTTGAATAACCTCTTTGAAGCCGCCATTTCTGTTCTTTTTCAGTTCGTAAGTGTTCTTTGAGCAGGTATTCAAATGCCCGGAAAGTATCCGCCTTTGATTTTTATGTTCTCTGTGTTTTGAGTTAACTTTTCTAATTTATTGAATACTCGATGACCTCACGGGCTAATTTCCGTCACTAGTAGCTGCCATCACTTCATCTAATTTTTTATAGCTCTT
>Ga0163217_1105265_pt1 | contig 10648 bp, 6 predicted proteins | sample SynspAceP_FD_185933 | JGI IMG/M metagenome (GOLD analysis project Ga0163217, IMG submission 185933) | Saline lake microbial communities from Ace Lake in Antarctica - Synechococcus sp. Ace-P (PacBio error correction) | ecosystem: Environmental > Aquatic > Non-marine Saline and Alkaline > Saline ...
TAGAAGAGATTATAATCACACTATAATAATATTTTTTGAATGATTTGTATACATAATGACAATTTAATCTTAATGAGTGATAATCATCATAATAAGTTCCAAATAAATCCACACTAATTAAAAAAATCAATAAAATCCACAAATCCCATGCCTTTTTTGAAAATACTCTTATTGCCACCTCTTGCGACACTACAATTTTTTGTCTGAACCCTCCACACCCAACAATTGGGATACACTGAATATTCCCAATAAGCCAAATCTGGATGACTACTGGCAACGGTCCCTTTCTTCCATAATTTTCCTCCTTGCTCCACCTCCCACTCCATTCCAGCCTTTTAAGCTTTCAAGTAAAATGGATGATAGCAATCGCAGCTTTTTGCCGTAGCGATTAAAAAAATCGCTGATCATCAGTTAGAAATGGCAATAGTAAATTCCCCAGCGTCTTTTTTCAAAAGATCAATCATCGTCGAAGGCTTTCGTTAAAACAGGAGTTCGCCTTTAATAAGATTCGCTTTAGACTCAATCATTTCGATAACTCTGAGCTGGAAACTTCCATCACCGTCCGCGAATGGTTTTTGATTGCTTATGACAAATAAAACTCCGAAGTAAGCTAAGCGGAATTCTTGAGTTGGCGGCGAAATCTCTTGGAGCAATGATATAACTATCACATGCATCCCGCTTCCTTGCTCGCGTGATTGCATACATCAGTCGGTTCTCTGACCAGATTTCCAGAAAACAAAATTAGTTGATCCAGCTTATTCCTCACGATCGGAGCCGTACCCAAAGACAAAAATCACCTGATCAAACATTCGCCTGCACATATCGATATTCGACTTAAATGTTGGATCCGAATCCAGCTTTACAAAAGCTTCTCGAATCAGTTTCAATCTGAAAGGTAATCCCAGCACAATCCTATCCGCGATCTGCCGGGAATCGATGAATTTTTTACTTTCGACTACGATCGCTTCGGATTTTCATTGATTTCCAGACGCCTTCGATTTTTACCAGCTAATGAGATTTTCAGCTAAAAAGTAGCCAGTCGGCAACCTCAGTTTTCCCGTCGTAAAAATTCCCGATTGAAAATAGATTAAAGGGATCACTGATGGTAAGTCCAGAAGGAAGCTTTTCGAAGAAGTATACGCGGTATTCTTAACAGCGATTCTGCTTCATACTCTGAGTCCAATCCTCTTCGATTCCATTCACCTGATAAATAATCTGAAAGGTATGCAATTGCCTTGGAATCCCAGCACACCACTCTTCGACCGACGAAGCAATCGGCAGGCAAGCCCGCTCCAACGGGACATTGTGAAGCTCGCAAAATACAATCGAAAGATTGAATAATTGGAAACAACGCTGAAACCTCAGGACTAGCGAGCCAACAAGGGATAATCGGAAACTCTCAGCGCTCAAGTCCTCCCCATAGCTTTCAGAATTGGCATTTGACGCTTTTACTGACACTTGATGGAGAAGTTGACGATAGGTCACGTTATGCCGAACGTCAATTCCATGGTTCAGTCATCCTCCTCACGAAGCGAAGCAACGTCATGAATTTGGAAATCTTGCGCTTTCCACAATAGCATCTTTTAATTCGCATATCTTATGCGCTCAATTTTAGACTTCCAGCCGTCCCACCAAAAAACCGGATTTCTCCGTCCAATTCCCAATCCAAGTAGAATACGATGAATTCCAAAAAATGATAAGATTCTTTTCTAAAGAAAGGCGATCATAACCGCAGAACTTTTGAGCAAGTTTTTTCCGCTCGGATTCCATTTTCAAGGAATGATCAAGGCCATCAAGTTTGAAACGTTGAAGCAATTGGATCGCATCATTTATCTTTTCAAAAAGTATGAAGGATTTTGGAAGAGGTAAAGTAAATCTTCAACCTCGAACTTGGGATTCAACTCCATCAGAAATCCGTAATAAAGAATCTAAATTCCCCTAGAAATTCTGACTTATTCTCTGATTTAAGTTTTCCATTGCAAAGAAATACAGATTAGAAATCGTTGCCCTCTGCTAACCCATATCAAGATCTGAAATAATCGTAGAAACTGAATCCACAACAGAGGCCAAAAGAAACAGTAAATTACCTTAGGCCTTTGAAAGGGAATAATATCGCTTCAAACTTTGAAATAAGATCGAAAGAGCTTTTGGAGTTTTTTCAATTCATAGAATTAAAGGCATTCCTTCGCTCAGCAAGATAACCAAATTATTGGAAATCTGGCTTTTAAACTTCAACTGATTTTCCGCAAACAAAGAAGATTGGAACGAATGGAGAGTGCTTCAATCATCCTGAGCAATTCCAGATTCTTTGGATGGACAGCTGTGAATCTTCAGTTTTTTCTAAGGAATTTTTTTTTTAACCAAATTTTGAAGTCAAGCAATTTATCTTTCCTTGGAAAAATAGCCATTATGGGATTGCAAGTTTCCATTGCCGGAGTTCATTCAGCTTGATTTCAGCGGAATTTGTTTTCTTCTGAAAATGAACCTCCATTAATGATTCTCTAATGAAATTTGCGAAGGGATCTTGGTTCCAGCTAGCAGCAAAGGTTGGAATTTTTATAGTTTTTTTTTCTTCCAGGTTTGATCAATTCAGTAAATTCGGCGATAATGCGCCGGTCAACGCTGAGAAACGATATTCGCCTCGCCCAAAATGAATCATTAATCGTACTGGTAGCTTCTTAAATAGTTTAAACTCCTTTTCAAATTCCTTAGCTGCTCAAAATTCAAACTTAGTACTCCGGCTTCGAAACAATGAAGCTAATCCAAACGACTCCTCATTCAGATACATGCTTTGGATTCGGATCGACAGTTGACTCCGATCAACAAAGTAAATTCCGAAATGCTCAAATTTCTCGATTAAGCCTTGAAATAGTTCTTAGAGAGCACAGAAATTCCCGTTCAAATTGCATGGAGTCCAAGCCAAGATTTCCTTCTTTGATACTCTTCACGAACTCATTTGCTCTTTATTTTTGAAAGCGGTTTGATCAACTCTAAAATTCAGAGTCAAACATCAGAATTCATCGAACCCGGCATTTGCGATTCGTGGTAAAAACTACATCTAAAGCTGCCTTTTCTGAGATATCGACCACAACTTTTTTTTCCCTCGAGCAGTAATAAGTCCGAAATCCAGATTCGCAATCATTGTGATATTTCCCAGTTCCGGGAAGGGCCCTTCGACTACTAGGCTTTCTTGCCTCACTTCAGCAACATGACGCATTTTCTGCGAAGGCATCCAAAGGAAGAAATGAGAAAAGACTGGTTTCCTAGTACCGCCCACTTCTTGATGAAATGATTTATACAATAGTCGGCTTCCAAAGACCGAGTCGTCTTGAGTCAATAATCTCTCATAATCCTGAATAAATAAAATTTCCTTTTCTGAGCAAATATGGCCAGAGTGCTAAGTCTTGAGCCAATCTTTCGTCTTGAAACTTGCTACTATCAACTATTGAGAGTTGGGAAAAGAACAATTCGATCCTCCAAAAAGTTTAAATTATAGAACTTGAGATTGAAATGGGGAAATGGGTTTCAATAAATTTTTAGTAAGTCGATGCGAAATCAAATCGGATCAGATGGTATTCTAGAACCTTTCTGCAGCGCTTCAGAATCAAAATTTAACTTGAAACCATTTGAATATGCCTAAACTAAAGCTGATTCAATTGCCAATTAACTTAGGACAAGCACCCATTTTGAGCTCTTTTTCAAGTTTGCAAGCAAAGAAGTAAAGGAGCTCGAAGAAATTTCCCCATTTCATCATTTCCCTTCTAAAAAAAGGCCAAGCCAGAAAAAGACTTTGATTCCGGTTTCTTCTTCGGTCAATTGGTCCGAAAAAGCAAATTTTTGAAAAGTAGCTTTAGAAATCCGATTACCTCTCCAAGCAGTGATCTACCTCTGGGATTAGCTGAATATTTTTTTCCAACAATCGCTTTCGTAAATGATTCAAAGCTTGATCCCCATTTAAGGAAGTCTAGCTCCTGCAGATACGAACTCATTTCCCTAGTTTTTGGGATGTAAAAGTGATTTATTTCTCGAAGAGAGATGGTGAGTTTATTGCTGTAAAACTGAAAAATAAGAGTGCAGCCATTTATTTCAAGCGAATCGGCTCATTTGCTATTTCTTTATAAGCTATTCTACCATCATTGAATGGCAACCATTTATTCGAAAAACGAGCCATTTGCTTGATGGTAAGGACCAAATCCCGTTTCTATCGAGCGTAGATTTTAAAATCGCTTGGCGACTTCCTCTGGACTCTCATTTTTGGACTCGTCGCGTGAGATTTCCCCTGTGAATTCCCGTAGAGCTGTCAAGCTCCTTCGGATATGGAAGCTGTAAAACCTGACTAGACCAAAAATGAACCCCCATTCAATTACTTCGGTCGTAATGCTCAAAATCATTCATGCATACTTACTGCGAAAGCTGTCGTGCTGGCGTGCTCGGAGCCGTTGAATAGAGGAAATTCCCTATTCGAGCCTTTTCGTTTTAAGATCTCAGGCAAGCATCACTGTAGCATATACTCGTTCGTAGAAAATTGTATCCATTACCTTGCCTGAATACTCCAAATCCAATCCTGGGAAAGTGCTCGCATGAAATCCGCGTTATTGAAATCAAATATCGATTTTACCAAAATGAGAAAGGGTTTTTTCTGACATCGACTGAATATCGGCTTATCTTTTGGCTGCATCAGCCTTAAAATCGCTAACAGCGTCAATGATTATTGAGTTTCAAGATGACAGTGTTTTATCTAAGCTTTTCTTGATTTCTTACACAGTGATTACGACTTTTGCGCCATTCTACATAAAACCGCGCAACATGCTTCACCGTACCAGAGGTGGACCAGTTGATGGAATTAGACTTTATCTTTTAAAATTGCTTTTTCATCAGTACCACAAAGATCAAGGAAATATAAAAATTGACCCGAATATGTTTTGAAATGATATGGAATGGATTAAGAATCAATCTTAAAAGCCTAAACTCTTTATGATTCCAAAGCTAACAATTACAATAAAATTGATGTCGAATTCCAAAACAAGCATGTGCCCATCAGCATAGCATATTCGCTTATCTTAGATTTCAATCTGCTAATATATCTCAGCCTTCGAGAAGCATTTGGGATTGTAAAAAGAAGTTACGATTATTGGTAAGGAGAGCACAGAGAACGATTTTGAATGATGATGATTACATCAGAAACATAGATAATCCGATTGAGTCAAATCGAACCGCTGTGGCTCTTGCTAAATCTAAAATCAGTATGCTACAATCAAAATGCACGCTGGCCGCTCTAAAGCAGTAACATGCATAGCATTAAAATTGCTCTGTAGATTTCAATCACCATTTTAATCTCAGCTTCGGAAAGCATTTGATTGTAGAAAAAAGATTAAAAATATCACCCAGAGCTTCAGAGAAGCGATTTGATTTTTATTCATCAGCCTAGGAAATCAATATCATCTTAAGAATTCGGAATAAATTAAATTCGTCCTTAAACTCAATTTCGGATTTATTTCAGAAGGCTGTTATATTCTTCTTTAAAAGTCATTTTCTTGGTGGGAATATGTTGATTCAATACATATGGATAAAACATGAATCCAGTGAGACTTCGAATATGAAAGCGCCATACCCTTTCTGCCATGAGAAATTTCCGTCTGCCCACGTCTTTATTTTTAAAAATGTTAAGATAATTTTTTAATTTTTCGCAAATCTGATGGTTTTGTGCAGGATTCCACTGTATGAAAACAATGTTATGATCCGCAACTCCATTGACAATTATGGTTTGTGGAACTCAAGATCTTGAACCATTAGACGCCATAAAACCTAAAAACTGCGAATCTTTTCAGGCTTCGTGTCTTCACTGAAAAAATCAGCTGGATATATACTTGTATGAAAATGCTTGCATAAACTTAATAAATTAATATTCTGAGTATGTAGCATAGATATCTTATTAGAAAATATCCGCTCCCCTTTTTTTCCACTAATTTTATGCCTAGTCGAGAAAAGAAAACAAGGATACCATCTCTCTGAGCGAATCGCAGAAGTAAATGCCTTGCAATTTCTGAGGAAGTAGTATTTGTCATTGTGTTCCTGGATTGGTAGATGTAAGAATTACAAGGCTATCCTTAGAAGAGCGCCCTGAAATTTCCATATACTCCAAGACGAATCGAACTTTCTGCTCACATTTGGCGTTTTGCGGAGGGTTGCAAGTGGGCGAAAATCAATTATGATCTTCAAAACCTTACAGAGGCAGAGTTTATGGATCTTTCCAGAGATTGCAAGTGATACCTTTCGCGAAGTAAGAGTGCCATTGACTTTAAGAGATACTGACACCAGATAGTGCGGAAGTATAATTACTCGCAATATTACTTTATCCAATAAATAGCTGGCATAGAATTAGTGAACAATACCGATCGAGCATGTAGGAATTGATCGAATGCTCTAGGTTTCAATAGTCCGAAAATTTTGACAAATCGTGGATGTAGATCATTGCTATCTCCAAGGGATATTCCAATGATTTCGCAATGACATACGGCTTTTGCATTGGAAAATAAATTATTTCTATGATATCCGAGTTCAAAGTCGGATGTTGGAGATCTGAATTATCGTTACAAAGCATAGGGAAAGCATGGTGATGTGTGCCATCTTGGGAAAAATACCCCGAGCAATAAAGTTGTGATGAGTTTTTAAATCAAAAGTATTGCCGGAATCACTGCTGACTATGTAATTGAATCTTAAAGAATAGACATTCATGATCTGAGAACTGGTTCTTTTTCAGGAAAAGACTACATGAAGAGCAAATGGAGGTTTGAAATTCAGATCATCCAATCAGATCTACAAACGAATTCTGACCTATGAGCTTTACAAAGTCGCTCGAGATTTCCCAGTTAAAAGGAACGAGTTTTTAGGATTTGTACACCGAACAAGGGACTTTTTGCGAATTTTGTGGAAAACACGTAGCCGTCATCGAATAGAATTGTGAAATCTCTAGAAACGCCAAGTTAACTCAAATTTCAAGGCATAGAAAAATTGTTTAATGCTGTGACATGAGACACATGCTCAATGACGAGTGTCTGCTAATCATGCCAAGCTGATCCAATCAAACTGATCTCCGAGCAGAATGGACGAAAAGTGGTGGAGATGCTCTCAGACTGAAGCGAATTGTTACGTTCCTCAATCGCAGACTACGCAGCAAGAATGTGGCCTGTGCTCGCTGAAAAATATGATGTAGAAAAATCAGTCCGTTGATATGTTCCCGACTTATCAGGTGAGAATGTAATAGCCCTTAATACTTAAGAATGACTGAAGAAAAATGCACCGAACTAGAACGGGAAAGTCTTGGGAAAATTACAATGTTGATTTTTTGTTAAAATTTTCGAGCATTAAAGAAGATTCTTTAAGTTCGACAAGAAATTCCGAATATTCCCATTTCCGATATCAAAGAGATGCAACCAATTGGGAAATCTTTATCGAAAAGCGAAAAAGATTGGATTGGAATTACTTGTCATCATATACCTGATGAGTTTGTACATACGAAATTGATTGGGGAAGAAGTCTCTGGAAGATTCAAAGCCTACAAAGAATCCGATGAGTATTGCTGCCGTTTGTGATGAATGGCGTTCAGAGCTTGTTACATCCTTATACGAAGAATAACCATTAAAAAAGGCCTTTACATTAATTTTGGTAAAGTCTTTTAAGTTAAACTGACATAAGCGAGTTATTATTTCCTATGAACTATAATGCACATCGAATGCTTTTAAACTGCTTGGATTAAAAAGGGTTTCACAAATGCTTCCAGCCTGCGACTTAATCCGCACAGCTGTTCCACTTTTAGTCATAGGAATATTCTCTTCGATTGGTGATGGGTTCCGATGAAATGATGTCTGGATGTTTTTCCCACTTTCAAAGTCCTTCTGATCGATGGTGATAGAATACTAATCTTCACACCATTCATGATGCAGGTGATAGGGTCGTCAACTCGACAGCAGTATCAAAAGTTCTTATCTATAGTTAGTTTAACTCTAGATGTCGCCTCCACACGAAGCTTTGCGATATAAACTCAGAAGCAGTCGTCTGAATATCCATATGCTGAGGAATACTCCTAATTTTTGAACTCATGATTATGTCATTCGTGCATCGGATGAGTTGCGTCGTAATAACGAATATTTATCATAATTCAGCGCTCATGTCAGGGTTGGGAGAAACTGTCTTCTACGTCTAAAACTTGGAGCCCAACTAAGCGGCACCTAATGCACGTCAAACAAAGAATGTCTTAGCTTGCCCTGATCGATACGTGATTATTCTCTTTTGCTTCACAATCGCAAGTACACATAAATCACTAAGTCTGATTCGAGCGGCTAGTATCTCCCAACGATCAACCATAAGACGCAACAGTCTAATACTCGTAAGTGCTCACCGCCTCAACGAAAAGCGATCGATATGCATTACTGACAGTAATTTGTTTTGGAATAGCATTCCATGCTGCGATATCTGAGACATTACGACGGCCTAAAAAAAGAGTTAATGCGCATACGAAAAAGCATGAACGCTTCATGAGCAGATCTATGATCTTTACATGACTCCGCATAATTACGCGCATCATCGCCGATTCTTGATGTGAGCCCATTCTGATGATATACTTTTCATCATGATCATTAGGTCAAATGTCACCTAAGTCACTGATTGTATTATTCTGACATAATTATTTTATCTAACTCAATAGCAACGTTTTAATTATGTAGTACAATTTTGGATGTAGGAGCCCCAAGCTTTTTCAAACTTGAATACTTTGACTCGTCCAGAATTTTTCAATCTTCAAATTATAAATCCTCTAAATTGATTCGTCTTGCATACAGTTCCACCAAAACCCCATTTGTAGTCATCGGGGCAAAATCAACTAATTTATGTGCCCCTTCTTTATGGAGTTCATTGAGATTTCAAAACTGCGGCTTTAATCGGCGACCTTCAGCAGTATATCCTCACCGCAAATGCGGATAGAACTGACACCCTCTGATTTCGGTCGATATTTTGCATGGGTTCGGAACGTGGACCGCTTGAAGTAATCATTTGGTCCTTCCATGAAAAAAGGAAGTTTCTATCCCTCTCGCCGCTACTTTTAAGTTTTTGAAAGGTGCTTGCCTACAAATGTTAAAGATCATTCGATTTTCCGAGTCCATTTCTGCAATGCGATATCATTCTTCTTTGTTAATTCTTATATTTGACGAATCATTTAGACAAGCTTTGACACAATGAAAATAGAATTTAAATACAAGATATGAAATTATCGTTTCCGACAAGCAACGCGAATATTGAGCTCAAGAAAGAGAAGGCAGAACCGAAAATAAAAATTCGAGTTCTGTAAAAGGCGGATGGATGTTCTGCTAATGATGCTTGAGGTTTGATGAGCGCAAAGTGACGGATCTTATTGAAGATAAAGGCGTGAAAATCCTGGTTGACAGAAAGCTTACATTTATTTGGCTGAACACCTTAGAATTCAAGATGGGAATGGCAAAGGATTTCAATTGTAAATCCAAAATGCAAATGAACCTGTGGATGTGGAGAAGCTTCTAGTTTCATTCCATTTAAGAACTCTTCAAAAGACAGCTCAAAAGCTTCTTTTTTATGGTCCCAGAGTTTATTCATAGGTTTTAACGCGAAAGACACAAGTCTGGCGAGATCAGAAAGAGTTTACCTCATGCTAATTCTCCAAATTGGAATGGATTTAAATTAAACTCATTATCGATATTTCAATAATTACTTTTTGCCTTTTACTTTTCATCACTAAATTCAAGTGTGGACCCTTACGATTGACAATCTTCTTCGGCACATATTTCATCTGATGGTTGTCGTGAAACTGTTTTTTCTTACCCAATCAAATTACAACTCCAATCACTTTTTTTAAAGGTTATTCGCTATTTAACATTCATCTTACCTTTTGACACATCAAACTCACACCAAATTCATGGAAGATCAAATCAAGAAATCACTCATGATACTACTGCCATAGGGTAAATGGTGCGTTGCAGGATTTATATGCCAGTTCGATATAGCCTCGATAATGAGGAAACTTGTTGCGGAATGGAGTTGGAGGTATATTGATGTTGCTATGGGTGATTTAGGTCGAAGGACCTGAGGCTTGAATCTTATTCAATAAGTAACGTTCAATGAATGCCTCATCCAAATTAGTTGAAGGCCAAGCGCAGTATTCTTTTTCAAATGAAACTGAGAATCGTGATTATTGATCGTTATAGTTGCAGAAAGAAATAATGTTGGAGTACGCTTCAATATGTAAAGATTAGGAACTGGTCAATCGCAACTAAACGATGGCTGCATTTGAACAATATTTCAGACGAGCTGCACTTCTGCTGGCAAGGTCTAAAACGTTGAAGCGTGCAATCTCTTTACGGCAGTTCATCTATCTGAGTGAAATTCTATCATTTCACTGTAGGAGAATTGCTGGTAAAAAAGATGTAACCATATTTGAACGAATATACTGGTTCTGGAGATTGCGATCTAGTGAAAGATGAGATGCGAGGAAGTTTGAACGCCCATTTCGCTAATGCAGGATAATGACTTCGTATCAAACCATCGGTCTGGGCAAGAGACACCTGACGGATTGGAAGGGGTTAATGCTTATGGAAATGACATCACGATAGACTTCCCAATT
>Ga0163217_1098353_pt1 | contig 10647 bp, 19 predicted proteins | sample SynspAceP_FD_185933 | JGI IMG/M metagenome (GOLD analysis project Ga0163217, IMG submission 185933) | Saline lake microbial communities from Ace Lake in Antarctica - Synechococcus sp. Ace-P (PacBio error correction) | ecosystem: Environmental > Aquatic > Non-marine Saline and Alkaline > Saline ...
AAAAAAAGGAAAAAAGGGGGGAGAGATTTTTAGCCCCCCGGAACAAATCCCTTGTTTTTTTTTGAGGCAACCTTTCCCCTCCCGCACCGGCTGGCCCCGGCGGGGTTTTCGGCCCAATTGGCGGGCCGCGGCGGGCGAGTAAAGACCCTCCGGTTTTACCAGAAGATTTCGGCCTGGCAAAAGATCCAGCCGAAGCAAGCCCGAGCAAATTTTCCCCCCCTCATCCGCCCAAAAAAGCCCACTTCCCCAAGCCGGCGGCGGGCTCCGCCGCTCCCTGGGCTCGTTGCCGCCTGGAAAGCACGCCCTCCCCGGAGGAAGCGCCTTCCGGAGGTACGCCTCCCGAACGGAGCGCCCCCCGGAGGTACGCCTCCCCGGAGGAAAAACCGCCTGGGCGGTCCCTGGCCAAGTCCAGGGTCCCCCTGGGCGCGGTGTTTTTCCGCTCTGCGTTGGTTGGTCGGCTCTGGCGGCACTTGGGGCTCAGCGGTTTGCAGTGTTCAATCACAAGCCGATCCGACAAGCCAGTGATGCGCGGCTGAGTGGAGCAAGTGGCGCAGCCTGCAAGGCTCCAGCAACAGAGTCAGCAACAGCTCGAGGCGCGTCCCTTGGAGGGTTTTTGGGCCCAACGCCAGTGAGTGGCCAGCAAAATCGAGGTTTGAGCGCTGACCTTCAAGCGTAGCCAAACAGGCGGTCCCAGCCAGCGACTGGACCACCCTTGCAGGGGCGATGCCCCAGTCCTGGAACTTGGAAATTGGGCTGAGGCCGAGTATCTGCCGCGCTGGCCACCTGCGCCTGCTGGCTTCGCAGGAAATATTACCTCGGCTCCGTGAGCTGCTTTCTGCGGTCGACAATATTTTGCAAAAACCAGTCCTGGACCAGCGGCCCCGTATTTGCCGTGCGTGGAGCAGTTGGCGCAGTTCCAGGGCGAGCTTGAGCTTCGCTGCCTGAAATTTGGCCGGGCTGGCCGTTAATCTGCGCTTGGCGGAAAGATGGCGTGAACAGGTCACCCGGCTGGTTGCCTTGCCGGTGCCGGTGATTTGATCCGGAGGAGCTGAGCGTTGAAAGAAAGTACGAAGATCGGCTAGCCCGGCGCACCCGCGCCGGCGTGTGCTGTGCGTCTGGAGCGTTATGTGCGGGTCGACTTCCCAACGTGCAAACGGTCAATCACTTCCGCTACTCTCGACGAGGCTGAGCTGCAAACGGGTTCAGCGCACCTTGCAACTGACCTGGGCAAGGCCCAGTGGGGCCTGCGCTGGCGCGGCGAGTCCGATGTGTACACCTCCAGTCTTGAGCAGGCCGATGGCAAGCTCAGGCAGTAACTTCGAACTGAGAATCCGCAGGTGCAAGGCCATGCAAAAGCAGCTTGAGAGCCTTGCCGAGCAGGAGGTCAGCCTTGTCGCCCCGGACTGTCGCCTTTGCAGCAGGTCTGGCAGCCTAATATCCAGAGCCGCCGCAGCCCTAGCCACGGGTAAATGGGGAGGCTTCAGAATGAGTAAAAGTTTTCTCGCTCCGTCTGGGCTGTGCTGCTGGTTGCAGCCTGCTGGGCATGGCCGTTGCCGAGGACCCCGTTTATATCCTGATTGCCTGGCGCAACATGTCGATAGAGACGAGTATCTGGGTCGGCGTGGGCTTTCTGCTGGCTCCTGTGGCTGTTGTTGTCACTTTGGCGCGGCGGTTCATCCGGGTGCTGAAATGTATCGGGGCGGCGTATCAACCCCCTGTCACGGCATAATCGCGAAAGCGCGCCGCCCAATCAGGTGGCCACCCGCGGGCTCTGGAGTTTTGCCGCGGGCCACTGAGCAAACGCCTTGCGGCTGCTTCAAAGCGCTCGGCTCCGCATACCGGCAGCCGCTGATCAACTATGCTGGCGGCGCACGTGCAGCACATGAGCTGGAAGACTATGGTCGAAAGCGAAAGCCTGCTGCCGAAGTCCTATGAGCCCATCCCTAAAGCTGATGTTGGCCATCGCGGTTACCCAGGCGCAGTTGCAGATTGCCCGCGGGCAGTTGGAACAGGCGCTGGCTACGCTGACGCGCTTGCGCAAGACCATCCCAAGCCACCCTGTATGCGTTTGAAGCTGCATGGCCAGCTGTATGCGGGCTGAAGACTGGCCAGCGTCCTTGAACAGTTCTGCCCGAGTGCGTCGCCCAAACTGCTCAAGCCGCTTTGATCAGCAGCGCCTGGTAACATCAGGTTTTATCGCTCGTGCTCAAGTCCCAGGCGGGCGTGCGCGGCCCAAAAAGCCCCCCCAATCAGGAACCCGGTCAAGACCAACGCCGTAACAGCGGTGTGGGAAGCCCTTGCCCAGCAAGCTCAAGCAGGACCCCTGCGCTGATCGAAGCTTACTGCCTGCAACTGCCGATGCCTGGGGCACTCGGAGCTGGTTGAAGAGACCTTGCGCCATGCACTGCGTCAGACCTTCAACGGCGGCCTGGTGCACCTGTATGGTTTGGTTCAGGGCAAGGATCCTGCCAGAACAGCTGACCACCGTCCGACAGCATTGGCTGACTTGAACACCCGCACAAATGCCGACGCTGTTTGCCTGGCATTGGGTCGCCTGCTTCTGCGCAATAGTCTATGGGCAAACGCCCGGGATATCTCGAAGCCAGCTATGCCAGCCGACGTGAAATATCCAGACTGCCTGCGCCGAACTGGTTTCGCTTGCTGGAGCATCTGGGCGATCATGCGGCCAGCCAGGCCAATGCTGCCCGGGGTTTATTGAGCTTGAATTGGCCAATGACCTGCCGTATTGCCCATGCCGGCTTCCCGCTTGAGCTGATCCAGAAACGCGCCCCCCGGTAACCCGGGGTGCGTAACTGAACACGTCGGGTGCAATCTGTTCAGCAGGCATGCCCGCTTCAACCAGTTGCGGTCCGCGTGGCCATAGACCATGGCACAAGGTTGGAACCCGCCTGACATAGAACTCGTACTCAACAGGATCGCCTAGGATCCTGCAGTGATTAAGCCTTGGTGCAAAGCCCTTGGCGCCAATTCCATTCGGGGGTGGTCACTGACAATCTAATGCACTAACCCAGCTTGCTGTTTTTGCTGCAGAACGCCCCAATGGGCGGCCTGAATAAAGCTCGTCCCCGTGGCGCACCCCCCCAATACAGGTGTGGACTCGCATGCGCAAAGCCGACATTTCAGCCAGTGCTGAACCATGCCTGCAATCTGCGACAGGCCCGTGCCGGGCACAATCAACAATCGACTGGCCTGTCGGGTAATCTGGGCCAGGTGGCAGTCCGCCAGGGGTACTTGTACATGGGCGATGCGCTTGTCACGGATCTACACAGCTCGTTTTAATTCAGTTCCAGAGTAGCGGGTTCGCGGCCGAAGAATATGCAGGCTCCAGATCGCGGCCCTTCATGGGGCGCCGAGGCGATGGAAAAGGCCCGAGGCCTCGCGCGTCGGGGCGCGTCAAGCAGCAAGGTATTGGCCAGCGTGGTAGCCGCAGCTGTTGCCTGCCGGCTACGCAACAGCACACGCCCAGAGACTCGCCACCGAGCGGCTCGCAAAGCGGCCACCTGACAGGCAATCCCGTCACGGTAATTCGTTGGAGCCAAGATACCCTCCATAGAAGTTCGCCAGTCCTGCATTGGGGCTCGGCCCAGGCAGGTATAGATCTCCGTCGCGCCGAGCCGTGCTTGCCCGGCTTGATTGCGCCTGCCCGCTGAACGCAAGCGTAGCAGCGCAGATATGGCAATTACCATTAAACGACAAGCTTTTGCGGTGGCGGTAAATCCCAGGCGCCGGTCGCGGCATCCGTATCCGCTCAAGCGGGCTGTACCTGCAGCACATGCCCGCGCGGGCTGGATCAGCACTTTGTAGTTGCCGCTGTCAGTCCAATGCCCAGTTCCGCCCAGATGGCGTCTACCCGCTGTTTTAACGGCAGGGTCCTGGGGCGATGGCGATGCCGCACTCGCGGCTGGTTTTCGCCTGGCCTTGTTTGGTAAGCCGTCAGACCCATCTTGCTGCCCTAGAACGCGAGACCGGCGAGGCAAAGTCCAGATAGTCGATCGGCGTGTTTATCGATCATCACCGTATCGCGCTTTTGGGATCCATGCGTGTGGTAATGGCCCAAGATCACAATCAATTCAGTCCGCGGATATTGAATGTCGTCATCGGTGACGATAACAAAACTTGGTATGAACATGAACTGCCGCAAAACTCCAGACGCCAAGCATGACCGCGCTTGGCGTGCCGGGATACTGCCTTCTTCATTCGGTACGACCGCCATGCGGTATGAAAGCAGCCCTCTCGGCGGCAGATAGAAGTCGGTAATCTCCGGAAAAACTGCTTTTGCAGAATCGGCACGAAAACTTCATTCAGAGCCACGCCCAGAATGCCGGCTCATCCGGTGGGCGGCCATATAGGTGCCTGTGGTAGATCGGCTTTTTCAACGACGGGTAATCCGCTCGACGGTAAAGACCGGGAAAGCGATCCACTTCGTTGGTAGTAGCCGGTATGGGTCGCCGAAACGGCCTTCATCGCCATCTCGCTGGGATGGATGACGCCTTTCGAGTACAATTTAGCCGCTGTAGGCGAGGCCAACTGCAACGCCGAGCCCAGCGGCACTTCACCAGCTCAATGGCTTGGCCGGTAATAGACCGGCAAAAAGGCGTACTCGGACAGGCTGTTCCCGGTACCCGGGGTTACAGGCGCCGAGATGTGGCAGGATCCGCGCCCAAATGCCACGGCACTCGGGAAGGGTTCGCCCGATGCTTTTTCACACCATTCCTTGAAATCCAGCGCGCCGCCACGATGGGCTTGCCAGCGCATGATCAGCTTTGTACGGCAATTAACCTGCTGGCGTAGATCCCCAGATTCGAACGTTCCTTGTTTGGCACTTGGTGACGACCAGGCCCCAGAGTGATTCAGCGGGCCGGCATCGCGGCCAGCAGGTTGCACCCGGGATGGCGCCAAGGTCGACATCTTCACCTTCCAGCAACACGGCCGGCAGGGCGCATCACGCACCAACCCTTGGGGGCCATGAAATGAACTTTTGCGGAAATCGCAGTTTTCGACCAGGCATCCTTCACCCCTCGGCGAATCAGGTCCTTGAAGGAAAGCCAGCAGTTTTGCGATCTCGCGCAGCTCACTGACCTCCTCCGCGCCCTGCCCATGCCCCGTTTGCCGGTGTGCCGAACAGGTTGCCGATAACCGGCATTCATAACCTGTGGGATTTTTCGAACCAGCAATGCCAGGCCCCACCCTGAACGCAGGGGTCGGTTCGCAGATTTCGGTCAATTTCCAGTACAGGGGAGACGGGCGTCTGGATGCGCTTGATGTTCGCCACGCGCTGTTCCAGGCCTTTGGGATAAAGTCGCGTTAGATCGAGTATTGCATTGGAGCTTCAAGCCTCAAGCGGCAAGCTGCAAGCAATCCGGGGATTTGCCAGTAGCCTGGGGTGTCTGGTCGGAAGCACATTATGGCCGGAACAAAGCAGCCTGTCGGGGGGCGTAAAAGTGCAACAAGCCTGCAAGCAGCCGGCAGGGCCCACTTGCCGCTTGAGGCTTGTCGCTTGCGTCTAGTTTTTTTGCTGCGCCTTCAATCGAGGAAGAATCATCGTTGGGTCTTTGGGTGTCTTTCAGACGATCAAGGAGGAATTCAATCGCGGCTATTTCGTCCATCGAGTGCAGAAATCTTGCGCAGAATCCCACATCCGTTGCAGGTCAATCTTCACTGGTCAGCAACTCCTTCACGGCGGGTGCCGGAACGGTTGATGTTGATCGCCGGGAATACGCGGCGCTCGGCAATCTTGCCGATCCAGGTGGATCTCCATGTTGCCGGTACCTTTGAATTCCTCGTAAGATCACTTCGTCCATCTTCGAAACCAAGTATCGACCAGGAGTGGCAATGATAGTCAGGCTGCCAACCTTCCTCGATATTCCCGCAGCGCCCAAAGAAAACGCTTGGGCTTCTCCAGTGCGTGGGCGTCCAACACACCGGTGAGGACCTTTGCCGGACGCTAGAATCACAAGTGTTGTAGGCAACGGGGCCAGACGGGTAATGGAGTTCAAGCAGGATGATCAACGTCTTTTCTTGGTGTTCAACCAGGCCGCTTGGCCTTTTTTCGTCACCATTTTCCAGCCACTTGTACGTGACGGCTTGGCGGTTCGTCGAAGGTCGATGCAACCACTTCGCCGCGCACGGTGCGGCTGCATCCTCGGTCACTTCTTTCCGGACGCTCGTCGATCCAGCAGGACGATCAGATGGCATTCAGGTTGTTTGGCGGCACGATATTGGCGGCGAATGTTCTGCACATCAATGTCTTACCCGCTTTTGCGGGGCAAACCAGCAAGGCCGCGCTGGCCCCTTTGCCGATCGGGTGCACACAAATCGATGATCCCGCGCCATCAGTCTTCGGTCCGATGGCCGTTTACCGGCTTCCATCGCAGGCGGCTGGGTCGGAAACAGGGGCGTCAGATTCTCGAACAGAATTCCTGCTCTTGGTGTTTTTCCCGGTTTGTCGAAGTTGATCGAGTCAACTTTCACAGCGCAAATAATAACGTTCGCCATCTTTCGGCCGGGCGGATTCTTTGCCGGAGAGGTGTCGCAGTCGCAGGTTGAAAAACGACGGATTCTGGCTAGGCGAGCAACGTAAATGTCCGTCAGGGCCAGCAGAATAAGAGGAGGTCCTGCGGAGCCGCAGAAGCCCGAAACCGTCCCTGGAGGAATTACCAGCACGCCATCACCGTGAAATATCTTCACCGCGCCTTGGCAGCTTTTTCAGGGTGGCGAAAAATCAACGTCCTGTTTACGCGACCCGGCCCATATTTCCAGGCCCATCTGTTTCGGCGATTTCCAGCAGTTCGGTATTTGGCTTTTGGTTTGAGTTCAGTCAGGTTCAATAGGGTCGGTTAGGATATAGTGTCTTTCCGGAGGAACGGGTTAGTAACAGGCCGCCATAAGGCTATGGGGCGATGGGTTTTGGCTGATGTTGGAAAGCCACGGCCGCAGGTGCGGCAAAGAGTTGATGGGCAAATCTAGCACTGCTTGTGGGGTGCGTCCATAGCTGGCAAGCAAGAAAAACACCCCCAGCCAGAAAAAAACGCGCCGGGGAAGGCAATCCAGATTTTATTGCTGTCGAGGAATGCGCAGCTGTGCTTGGACAGCGCGCCGACCGCTTGGTGGCCTCGATGTTGGCCATCCTTGAACAGCATGCAGCGTTTGGTAATGCCACGCACGCCATATTTCGGCCGGGGTATGGCAATTTTTCGTCGATGTTTTCAGTTTGCAGATTTCAGTTTGCCTTCATATTCCTTGGCAATCTCGTCGAGCAACTGGGGGCAATCATCTGCACGGACCCACCATTCAAGCCAGTAAAGTCGACCAGTAAACAGGCCATCTGCCTTCAGCACTTCGCGTGAAGCTGCGTCGGTGACATGCACAATCAAATCACTCATTCGTCTCTCCAGGGGATCAAAGGGCATTTGCCCTGCCTCACTATAGCATCACCCGAACGAGAAAGCGGAAGGCGGACGCCAGCAGGCACAAGGTTCCACGTTGGTGTTAGAAATCGGTCAGCAAACACCTTTGAGCGCCTGCGCATGGTGCAGAGAAAACAGGCTGATATTCCATTGTCGCGCAATTGACCTGGGTCAAACAGCTTCCAATATGGTGCTGGCCAAGGTCGATCAATGGCGAAATCCCGCATTCTGGAGCGGTCTTGGCGAGAAGGTGCAGCTTCTGCTGCCTTAACGAGCAGGGTGACCTGACTGAGGAGGCGATGCAGCGCGGCATTGACTGCTTGCCGCCCGTTGCTCAGCTACCCACGGCTTGCCGCGAGGGCGCGGTACGCATTCGTCCGGCACCAATGCTTGCGTGAAGCGCGCAATCGCGCGCAGTTCATGCGCAGGTGCGGCAGATCAATCGGCCACCGTGTTGACCGGTGGTTTCCAGGCCGGGAAGAGGCGCGTTGATCTGATCTCCGGTGTAGCCCATACCCAGGGCCGAGTGCCGGCAAACGAACTGGTGGTGAATATCGGCGGCGGCAGTAACCCGATTTAATCGGTGGGTGAAACGTTTTGCCATCGATCCTGCGGCGAAAGTCTGGCAGATGGCTGTGGTTCCTTTACTCGCCTGTACTTCCCCGGACGGTAAGGTGAACCGCTCCGGGCGTTACGCGCAGGCCCCTATACGCTGCATCGTCTGGAATGATGCAGATTCGAAGCAAGCGATCCAGCCCGCCTTGGGCTGGCAGGAAGGCGTCGGGGGCGCCTCGGGCAACCATTCGTAACTATCCGCCAGTGCATTTCAGTCGGCAAAGGCCGCAGCCCAGGATGAACTGACCCTAGAAGGTCTGGGCTGGCTCAGCGGCAAGCTGTTCATAGGCCGGGCAGGTCGACAAAGCTGGATATCCCCGGCCTCAAGCCGGAACCCGGCGTCCTATTCAGCCCCGGCGGGCCTGGCGATACTCGAAAGCCTTATCGACGCCCGGTGTCAGGTGATGAGTCACTCCGAGGGCGCGCTGCGCAGGCGGTGCTTTATGACTCTGGGTGCGTCATCGCCATGAAGACGTGCGTGAGCGTAGCAGCCTCAGTGCCCTGATGGAGCGCCTTGTCATGTTGGATCTGGAGCAGGCTGCCGGCGGGGTAGAGAGCAAAGCGCTTGGTCTGTTTGGCAAGGTGGCTGTGGCCCTGGGGTCTGGATGACGACAAACGACAAACAGGCCCAATATGCTCTGCTGGCGCGCGGGTGCACGAAGTTGGGCTGGATATTTGCGCACAACCAGTAATCACAAGCACGGTGCCTATCTGATCGAACATCCGATCTGGCCGGTTTTCTTCACGTCAGGAGCAAGCAAGGCCTTGGCCCTTTTGGTGCGCGGGGCATCGACGCACTCTGCCGAGTGCTGAAACGCCTTCGGAAATTTGGGTGAGGAAGCGGTTTACGCCTGCTGCGTCTGTGCATGTTTGCTGCGCCTGGCGATCTGTATCACCACATTCGCGGAAACCAGACAATGCCGGAGCTGCAACGTTGAAAAGCCGGCGACAACCATCTGGATATCCACTTCCGGATGGTCTGGCTGGATGCCCAATCCCCTGCCCAGGCAGACTTCGCTCAGGAAGCGCAGTTCTGGCCAAGGCCGGTTACACGTTGACGGTGCGCTGAGGGAGCTGGCCAGCTTCTCCAACAGGGGTGCTCTGCGCACTGCGGGCCAACTGGTTTGCCATCGGGCTGCTGCGCACTGTAAGTGCCCGTCCGTTTGTAATCCAGCTCTGGTATTGTCGGTCATGAACACTTGCAATTTCCTGCTGGCTCGGGTGATCAGCTTCTGCCCTTCAAGCGAAAACAGTCCTCCACGCGCTTGTCCGAGGTTTACGTTCATCATGTCGGCGCTGGCATCCATACCCTGTTCCTGGCCCGTCATTGGAAAATAATAGACCGCGGCTGTGCTTCCAGGACCGGCCAATGATCGAGCGCAACGTTGATGTTGGTGTGACATCAGTTCCACGGAAACGCCCGGGCGCAGGCAGCACATGCCGCGGATGATCAGGTCGATCTTCACCCCCAGCCTGGCGAGGCCTTGTAATAGCGCCTTGATGACTTCGCATCGGTTCAGGGGCCATTGCCTTGTTTGCGATGATATGCGCGGCCGCCCCGGCTTGTGCGGTCAGGGTTTCCCGTATCAGCTCCAGCAGGCGCTTTTTCAGGGTGAAAAAGGCGCCTGCAACAGTTTCTTCATGCCGCAAGGTCTTGGCCCATGCCAATTAGCTTTGGTTGAAGAGTTTGTGCACGTCTTCGTCAAAGGCCAGGGTCCGACGTCAGATGCTGTAGTCCGGTGGTAATAGCCGTGCAATTGCCGGCGTGTAGTTACCGTACGCCATATGCATACGTAGCGTTCAGCAACTCTACTCTCTCACGGCGCAGGATCAACATCAATCTTTGGCGTGGTCTTGAAACGCGACCACGCCTTAGATCACCAAACAGCGCCGGCCTGCTGCAGGCGGCTGGCCAGTTGCAGGTTGACATTCTTCGTCAAGCGGGCCGCGCAAGCTCCGAATGACGACAGTGACTTCCTTGCCAATTAACGCGCGGCCTCGACCAAGCGCGTTGACGATCTCGGAGTTGGCGGCCGTTGCTGGTTACAGCGTCTGCTTGAAATCGCCTAGCACATGGGATCCTGCGCGGCTGGCGCAACAGGTCGACGACCTCGGCTGAAGGACTCGTACGGGTGCTGGAGGCCAGAATAATCCCTGCTTGGTAATAGCTGGAACAGCGTGTCGGCATCGACAACAACTTGGGGGATGGCCCGGGCTGAAGGTCGGGAACTGCAGGTCGCTGTGATTTTCCAGGCCGGTGATTGAAAACAGAACCGGGTCAGGTTTACCGGGCCATTGACCTCATAAGAGCCCTCGGGAATTCATTCAGACGAACTGCTTGAGCAGGAAATGTCAGGGGTTTCCGGGGCAATTATCGGCGACTTCCAGAACGTACCCGCAATCAACCGTACGGGCGCGACAGCAAAGTTCACCGCGCAGGGCGGACGGGCCAAGGTCGTTCGACCTCGTCCGATCGACGATCAAGTCGGCGTGCGCGTCAGGCGGAACTGATAGCAATCCGAAGTACTTTCAAAATGCCGGGACAGATCGTCGGCATGGGCGTGGATATCGAGACAAAATAGAACGAAATGGTAAGGCCTGAGCA
>Ga0163217_1018977_pt1 | contig 10646 bp, 12 predicted proteins | sample SynspAceP_FD_185933 | JGI IMG/M metagenome (GOLD analysis project Ga0163217, IMG submission 185933) | Saline lake microbial communities from Ace Lake in Antarctica - Synechococcus sp. Ace-P (PacBio error correction) | ecosystem: Environmental > Aquatic > Non-marine Saline and Alkaline > Saline ...
AACTGCTACGTCACTTATTAAGAGACTTTCCTTCGGCAAAGAAACGCTCAACCTGCGCCCCAGCCCGTGTTTGTTCCTTAGATGTCATCGGCAACGCCTACGAATTATTTGATCAAGCATTTGCGCCAGCAGTGGCAAATCGCAGGGGAGAATTTACACGCACCGGAAAGTCTCGGATTTATTGTCCATCGTGTTTAGAACACAAGAAGGCGACAACATTTGTGATCCAGCCTGTGGCTCGCCTCCTTGTTGATGAAGTGGGGCAAGCAAGTCAAAAAAGAAACTTCAATGGCTCTAAGAATTACGCCTTGTTCGGCCAAGAATTCCATCGGCTCTACCTGGTCGTTGGCGAAAATGAAACATGTTCTCCATGGGGAAGACAACAGACCCGCATAGATGGGGCGACCCATACGCAATCCGCGTTTGATCGACAGCGCGGAACGAAGAGCAATCGCACCCTATGCGCTTCGACGTGGTAACCGCCAACCCGCCGTTCAGCTTGGAAAAATGGGGCCACGGCCTCGCTGAAAATGACGTATTCAACCGCTTCCACCGCGGTGTGCCACCGAAAACAGGCGAATTACGCCTTTATTTCCGCACATGAATGCGGAACGCCTAAAACGAAAGAAAACGGCCGCATGGGCCGTGGTGGTGCCCACGGCGTGTTATTCCCGTGCGTCCAGCGAAGGCAAAATCGCAGAAATTGATCGAAGAAAACTTACTCGATACGTGATCGGCTTTGCCCCGAAAAACTCTGCTTTGGCACGGAATTCCGGCTTGCCATCTTGATATTCAAGAAGCCTCAAACCGATAACAAGGTGCTGTTTTATCGATGGCTCCAAAGCGTTTCAAACAAGGCAGAACAAAACTTCTCACGACGAGACATCCGAAAATCGTCCAAGTCTATAAAGACCGCGAAACCACCGACATATTCCTACCCCATTGCCACCTTAGAAGAGATCGCCGAGAACGACTACAACCTCATATTCCGCGCCTATGGTGGACCACTTCGTAGAAGAAGACGAAAATCGACCTGATGGCCGTGCGGCCAAGAACGAACTCGCGCTGGCAAACCGAACTGAGCGACCTAGAAGCACAAAATGCCGGATTCTAGAGGGAGTTTGGGATAGATTCCTAGGGCTGGGAGCGTAGCCATCAAAGACTTATGTGAATCAATAATTGATTTTTGTGGTAAAATAAAACTGCTAAACATGTTGATTATGTGAACCCGCATACAAAATGATCCGTTACTACAAATTGTACGTAATGGCCGGTAGATTACATCTCGTTCGGTATGTAAGCGAAAAGAGTTTATTCTCAGTGGATACGCCGGAGGACTCCTCAACAGGCGATATTATATTTAACAAGGGAAAAGCTCCAGTTGGAGAGGTTGGAATTCTTGAGGGATCGCAGTTGGTGTTTATTCTAGGTCAGAGAACTATGATTATCGTTCTTCACCCAAAGAAAAGCAATAATCAATTTTTTACTGTATCACTACTAAGTAGTTTATTGTCAAAAGCAGATAGAAGATTTAGTATGGCGGACAGTTGCGCAATATGCGAGTTTCCAGACTGTGGAGAAATATTATTAATGCTCCACCACTTCGCGAACAACGCCAAATCGCTCAAATTCTTTCTACGTGGGTACAAGGCGATTGTTACCACCGATAAGCTCATCGCCGCCAAGCCAGCAGCAGAAAAAAGCCTTGATGCAGCAATTGCTCACAGGCAAAAAACGCTTTGCTGGGTTGCAGTGAAAGAGTGGAAAAGCGTATTCTTTGGGAATTTTGGTTTTTAATTTGATAAAAGTCTATAGGAATAAAGCACACCCAAAGATTTTTCTTTTCAGATATATTTTCTTTTATCAGATGTCAGCGCAGCGTAATAAAACCAATAGTCTCAAAGTTCATCAAGTTTTAATGTCCGCGCCATCTCGTCTTCGAAGAATGGTTCAGATTGGTGATATTTTATTTTCAACGGTTAGGCCAAACTTACAGGGTTTTTCCATAATAAGTGGAAGCATATTCAGACTGTATAGCTCTACAGGCTTTTTCTGTTTTGACACCTAAGCAAAATGTGTGTGGAAATTATATTTTATCAATGTCTTTTAGTTACGACATTCCAAAGCTGCAAATTGATGCTTTAGTAGTTGGTTTCAAATTTAACCCAGCAAATCAACTGCTCAGATGTAAAGAATTAAAAATTTATTGCCCTAACTATCCAGACAACGAAAAATCGCGGCGGTTCTCAGGCTGCCGATCAAGAAATCGACGCCTTTACAATCCAAACTGGCGGCATTTAAAGCAAGAAAAAAAAGCTTGATGCAGCAGTTTGCTCACCGGCAAACCGTCGTGTTGTGTTTGGAAGCGCGAAACGTTCCTTTAATATTATCCTCGGAGGACAAATATGTGGGTGTTTACTGTACGGCACAGCCGCAGTGGAATTTGTTCCACCAACGGTGAAGGCGAAAAAACGCAACTTGTGTGGAAACGTCGGCCACACAAAACCCATTACTGAAATCCATCGAACAGACAAAGACGGCGTGGTGTTTCCGAATCGTTTAGGGCTGACCTGATGTTGTACGATACCGACTGGCATTGTTGGAGCATTGTGTTCGGTGAACGCCAAAAATACTTGCCTGGTGATGGACCTAACAACACCCGTTTATTGAATGACCATGTGGCACCGAAACAAGGTGACGTTGCCAGCTTTATAAACGATTTGAAGGGACTTTGTTATCTGGAATATATGGGCATCAAGCAGCGCCGCATAAATATGGATGTTAAAAGAGGTCGGCGGAATGCTTAGAGGCGTGCCACGGAGCTAGGCACGCGGCGGTGTTTTTACCTAACGCAACGACCGCAGCGGCAAGCGCATATCAATGATGTGTCCTTGCGTGTGGAGCGTCATTGTTAATGAAAGACTTTATGCCTCGAAGAGGAAGAAGAACATTCCGATTTTTAAATCTTTTTACTGCGGAGATCCCCCGTAGAGCGAAAGCCAACAAAGATCATTTTATCCCGTTCAGCCTTTTTGCTGGATTGGTAACGCTTTGCCGCGTGACCCCGAAAACCAATCACACAGAAATTTACTGGAAACGAGAATTACTTTCAGTACCGCAAAAACATTATTAGACGGCGTGGATAACAACGCTGCGACGCCGCGCTCGCCGAATTGCTCAAATCCTTACCGGCTGAATGTTGCGCACCTGGGTGCAGGCTCAACGAATCAGAAAAAATGCCAAGGCCCAGCGCTGAGAGAACTAAAGACGTTACAGCAAAAGAGTTTAAACATAAGGCCAATGTCATCGACTTCTCTGCGTATCAGAAGAACGCTAAAATGTCTAATTGTTTTTTGTTTATATAGCAATCTTTTCCTATTTTAGACTACATTGTTTTTTATATACAAACTTTTCGTATGTGTTAGTCATGGGTTTTGGATGGCAGAATGGCAAATCGAGAGCAGATCGGCGAGCAAATTTGCGCAGCCCGCAAGGCGCTTGAAAAAAACGCAAAAGCAAATGGCAGAACAAAACTGGTTTGTGAATAAATCGACTTTGTCCTTGATTTGAAAACGGCCGTTTCACTGGTTTCGTTTAGATATTCTCGAACGCTATCTAGACCGCGGTCGCTTAACCTTAGAAGTCACCCCCAAAAAACACCAGATTACCCAATGGGACGAGATAGAATCCTTGTTTTGCGGAGGAATGACCCTGATGTCCCGCTGACACTGAGTCTATTGTTTTCCCCCATAGCATCACCAAAACTCAACGTTTTTGCGGCAGAAGGCATGAGCTTTGGTTTGCTGACCATGCGTCTAGGCCATCATTAATCAAACCTAGTTCAAACAGAGCCGCTTTGTTTCTCTGACCATGACCAAGCAAGTTTGGACGGCTATTCTTCTGGTACCCTTGCATCCTATTTTTTCTAAAATCTTCCTGAAGGATTTAAATCGCCGTTTCAATTGCGGAAAAGCTGGCGCGTTATGGCTGAGTTGACGATATGTATTTGTTGGCGGCTGCAAGGCGAGAATGGCATTGGTCGTTGTCTATCGTAAGCGAGTTGGCGTGCCCGAGCTGGAACCAGTAGGTTTGGGGGATGATATTCTGCAAGTATCAAAGGGAAGCAGCTTTGTTTCCTCAGTTTATTGGAAAAATATTATCTACGCAATAGTTTGGCTGTGTGTACAGGCCTAAGGTGAGTATTCCGACGGCAGCTTTGTCGACGGGGCGAACCTTACAGCGAAAGATCTGATCGTTAAATCGTTTTGATGCTGAATTTACGCTGCTGAACAGTGAATGAATTTGTTTGTATGGAAACGGCGAGGTTTTGTTTTGGGATTGGCGCCGCCTAACCGCTATTTGTCAGAAAATTTGGATACTTTGTTTGTTGAACGTTTTTGATAAACCCCAATGGCGAGAGTTTGGCTACGAAAGATTTTTACCAACCTTGCTGAAAAGCCCAGCCACGGCCAGACGCAAAATAAATGGCAGCTACGAAGCGCTGTTGAAAGCGACGTTTGTACACTAATAGCCTTGATGAAGTACGTAAAATTGTATCGCTAAATTGGTTTTTAATTGTCTTTATTGGCAATGGTGGCGCGCATCTGAAAAATTTTGGCCCTGCAATACACACCACCGACAGACGCGCAATTTTTGTCGGCGCCCCGCGTTTGATATCACTCATACGGTTATGTATCAGACATTGACGATAAATGGCGTTAAAAGCTGGCAAGAGTCAATGTTTTTTCCTGATTATAAAACCTTGCTGGGTTGGCTGTTCGGCTTTGTTTTCGAATTCGCGATGCAAAGGACATTATTGATTAGCACGGCCCAAGGCATTCTTAGAGTATCTGTGCTATTTCTTACAACGAAGTGGACTTTTCGTTGGCCGGTTTTGAAAAGACTCTATTGAAAATCGGTGGGCGATAGGCCATGAAAATCGACAGCGATAAGTGGTAGATTTTCCGACACGATAAAATAACGTAAGTTTGAATAGGCAGGACGCATGCTGGTGAACACGCCTCAATACCAATGAAGAACACGCTCGAAGATTCCGCGCTGAGCGCTGTTGAGCAATTTGGGTTACGAAGTTTATTCCCCAGTGTTTGTTTTGGCACAGCGGGGAATCCTCTGTGGTGATTTTGCCGCACGTTCTTTCGTGAGTATTAGCCAATGCAGCGTTTTTTTTCCTATTTGGGCAAGCCTTGGAGTTTGTCAGAGAAATCCGATTGATAAGATCGGTTTTCAAATCAGCCTTGCAATCCTGCCATGAACGAAGGTTTAAGCGCGCCAATGAAAAACTCTACGATGCGTTTACCCTATGGCATCACGGTGACGGAGTTTAATCGACGGTAAAAAGCAGCAGTTCCAACCTTCAAATGATCGATTGGCAAACGCCCGCCATTAAGATACCATTTTACCGAGAGCTACCGTCGAAAAAACACCCACGGTACGGGCAGTGTATTCCGATATTGGTGGTGTTTTTTGTGTAATGGCTTGCCTTGGGTCGTGATCGAGGCGAAGCGTCCAGTGTCCAGCCAAAGGGAAAGCTAAGGCTGGGAATCCTCGGTGCTGGAAGGTGGTCTCGCAAAGTAATTCGTAACTCAAGCTCAAGATCAAATCGCATTTGTTTTGGCCTACAGTCATTGTTGATATCGATTAATGGCGAATGAACGGTTTGTACGGGCACCTGTGCACGAAAGATTAAATTCTGGCGAAAGTGGAAAAGAGAAGAGATCACCGAGGTGACTTTTCACGGCTGAAGAACACGTCCGCTTTTTCGCCAGCCAAGCTTAGATGCCTGTTCGATCATCGACGCGAGCAAACCACGCGAGAAACCTATCTTGCTTTGAATCGCGGTGGGGATTTGTTGTAACGGATCAGGATCGTCTTTGGTGTCTTTGTTGCGCCTGACAGATTGCTGAACTGACCGCGATTGTTTTAGCTTGTTCGACAACCCAAGAAGGGCGGCATTGTGGCGCGTTATCAGGCAAGTGTTTGGCAATTAAAGCCCTTGGTAAGAGCGCAATCACTACCTTTGATGATGGCGTGGAAGAGGGCGCGTTATCAATCCAAGCGCGCAAGGCAACTCGTAACGGCGGCGTGATTCTGCATACCACGGGCCTACTGGCAAATCCTTTACCATGGTGTTTCTTGCTCCAAGGCGTTTGATCTGGTTGCTGAGCTGGCGAAATGTCGGGTGATTTGTGGTGACTGACCCGAGCTGGATTTGGAAATCAGTTTATCGCAACCTTTATGTGGGCGGGCTTTGTCGACGAAAGATTAGTCCAAGGCGATGGCGACCATGGCGCGCGCCTTGCTCAGCAAATTGGCAGGGGGCAACGAGCGGATATCTTTTCTATTATTAATAAATTTGGCACCGCGTGGCGTTGCCGGAATGCTAAATAACGAAGCCCAGATATCATCGTGCTGGTGGACGAAGGACACGCCGCAGCCAGAATGGCGAAAACAATATTCGCATGCGCCAAACCTTGCCCAAAGCGGCGTTTGTGCCTTACGGTACGCCTTTGTTTGCAAGACGATAAAACTGAAACAGTTCGGCAAGATTATTCCATTCCCTACACATGCCAACAAGCGGGGAAGACAAAACGGTTACGCCGTTGTTTGAACGAAGAACGCAAGCAGAAACTCAGCCGCCAAGTGACAAAGCCATCGACGCTTTGGTTTGATCGCATTACCGATACGCTGACCGACAAACAACGCGCGGGGACTTAAAACGTAAGTTTGCTCAGCAAGGGCAGATTTATCCAAACCCACGGTCGCTTAGAAAATTGATCGCCAAGATATTCGGACCATTTCAAACTTTCAAACATAGTGGTTTTAAGGGCAATTGGCATGTGATTCCAAAGCCTCGGCAATTCGCTATAAAGTGTTGTTGGATGAGATTGGTTAAAGTGACGTTCTGTGGTGGCGAGTCGGCACCTGACACGCGAGAAGGGCCATTGTGAAAGTCGATAAGACAGCACGGCCATCGTACAAATTGTGGAAAAACAACGTGGCTAATCAGGACGAGAAAACCTACACCAGCAGAATTATTTAAAGCATTTTCTGAGGACGACGGCCCGCAGACATCATGAATCGTGGTGGACAAACTACTGACGGGCTTTTGATGAGCCGAAAAATACGTTTTGTACAATTGTAAACCGTTGAAACAACACAGTTTTGATTCAGCGATTTGCGCGGTAAATCGTTTTTGTACAAAAGACAAAGATTTTTGGCTATTTGATCGATTAACGCGGTGGTGCTGACGGAATTAGACACCACCAATTGAGAAGTATCAGGATCTTGGCTTAAAGCGCACGCAGCGGGCTTTTTGATATTGCGATCTCAAGGCTTTGTACAGCGGCCATGGAACCGAGTACAAAAACTGCCGAGCTTGTACGCGACCTGTGGTCATTTTTGATTCGGTTCAGAATAAGAGTGACCGTAAAGCATTGAGCTGCGTTTGGCGGTGAAAAATCGAAAATATTGATTGGTCAGCTAACCGATGTGAACTGAAAAGTGATGATTTTTATGCGGCGCTGTCGCGTTTGACTCGTTGCATGAAGGTGGCGTTGCAATCGGCGGGTATTTTTTGAGGATGTGCGCTTGTGACGACATAGAACGTGCCTTATATAAGCAAAACCTGAAAAACATGACGGACTTAACGTCAGAAAGTACGCGCCGCGGCCAGAAGAAACCATCGATTCGATCATACGAAAGAAGACTTCGCGGCTTTGTTGGATAAGCATATTGGCGGGGTGGAAAATTCGTGAGGTCGAAAGGCGCTATTGGTCGTGATTTGGGTACAATAGCAACCTGTTGCGAATGACAGACGCCGAGGCGCGGTATAAAAAAGACGCGATTAAACTGGGCGTATGACCAGACAATAGAGCAAGAGATGGCGGACGATCCTTACGCTCAGGAATATTTTTCCAAGCTGTTAAAAAGAAGCCATCGAAAAGGCCAGCGCCATGTTTGATGCCCGAATTTAAGCAATTATGGCTGTTTGCGGATTTAGAAGAGCAGCTAAAAGGAAACGTAAATGTGGCGGGGATTCCGCTAGAGAAAATCCGCCAGCTCGATCGTCCCTGTGCGTGGCAATGTGGCAAATTTAGCTATGGTTTGAATGCTGGGTTTGTTTGCTGAATGCCATCCAAATGCGTTGCCGTTTAACGAAGATAAAGGCATTGAATTGCGTTAAGATAGATCAAGTATGCATAAAAGCGCGTAGCGGGAATATTCGATTAACCTCATTGAGATGGAAAACCAGAATTCGACTTGGTCTGCTGCCTGTTTTCTATCAGGAATTGGTATGCAAAAACCGAAAGTTTTGATCACGGATGTGACACAAAACATCGCCTTAGACGTTTCGTCTCATTAAGCTAACTTTTTATGACTCTATTTGTACAGATGAACGCGTAGTGAGAATACAGCTTTGTCTATGGCGGACGACGCTATTGTCTTTACGAGGTGATTCGGTAAAAAAACGGCCTTTGTTGAAAAACAAGAAAGTGCGACGAAACAACAAACGTAACATTACCCTTCGCGTTTCCTCCCTCTGGCGAGTGCCAGTGATCGCGCCGGACGAATGCCACCACGAGGCGATTCATGAAGCGTGATTAAGCGTGGCAAAATGGATTTGGGATGCCTTGGTCGCGTGTCGCAGCAACAGGATTTGTTCAGCCCAAGACTATGTCAGCGGTGGGATGCAGTTTTATCTTGGTAAACGTTATGTTTGAAAGTCGAGGGAAAGACTACGCAAGGGCAAAAGATCAAGATGACGCGAGGCAAGTTTAGTGACGTTTAAGTCGTTTTTGATGAAACACAAAACCGCTCGGTGTGAAAGCACTGGTCACGCACTGGTATCAAGCGAATGCCCAGAACGGGTGTTTCAAGAGCGTTTGATGGCAAATAATTGCCCGAACCCAATGGGTCAAGCGTTACGCGTTTTTTTCGTGTGTTGGCCCATGCAAAAACAATGGGGCAGTTGCTCGCTCGTGGCTCCGCTTTTGCTTTAATCCTCACCTTTCATCAAAAGCGCCAAAAAGACTGTATCGATTACGTAATTTTGGCACCGAGCTTTGTGACATTGCTTGAACACAACCACAGCGATGATTCTGGCGCTTTGCCTAACCCAAGTTTATGCCGCATTGGAAAGAAGTGGAAAAATCGTTTGGATAGCATGGCGGAAACTGTACTTGAATGAGTAATAAACGGCAGCCGTTAATAGATTTTTCGAGTGTTTTTTCAAAATAAAAAAAACCAGACGTAGTTCGTTTCTGGTTTAAAAGGTGAAAGGCTTTATCTTTAATAGCTTTATTGTTAGACTTACCAGTGTGATTTAACGTGACGGTAATGTCTCTGCCTTGGGTTGTGAAATCGGCTGAGCCAGACCCTGCAACGTATTCTTTGCCAAACAATTGCTGATTGTTGATAGAAAGTGAGTGGCTTTTTGTCATGTCCATAACCAAAAGAGGCGTGCAACGATCACAGCGGCTTCCTTTTGGCATCATTGCTATTGCTAAAGTAGTAGGAGCCGATGTAGAGCGCCTAAACCCTACAGACATGTCTTGGACGTGGAAGTGTTGTAATAGGCCCGCTATACAGAAGCAGATGTTTTTGGGTGTATGAGAATGGTATTCCCTCGTAGTTATCATCTTCAGTGGATTTTTGGGCTCCATTATGAGTAACACCTGCCGATGCTTAGCTCTCTTGTCAATTCCGGCTCTTGCTTCTAGATCATCCTTTGACTTGGTTTTTTACGCAATCACTTCACGAAACAATACCGCTACTTTGGAAAGACGCGGTTTTTCTACATTGCCTTTTTTTCAAGATCGTAAATAGCACAGAAAATAGCGCATTTCATATTGTTTGGAGAATACTTTGCTCCGGATTTCAAGTTGCTCACCGCGGACATTTTTGTACCTCGTCGTCCGATGGTGGAGCTACGATTCGACTTGGCTAATGTTAAAGCAAGAGACTTCAATCGCTTTTAATTTGTATGTGAATGCGAGCGGAACGTGTCTTCTGAAAAATCATTGGACGATTTTGTCTCTTGTTAAATAGTTTAATTGAAATCAACATCTATGTCGGTCGTGTCCCGTGCCGCCAAGGGTAAGGATGTATTTTGTCAAATCTAGTGCGAAGTTTTGCTGAATCAACAGGCCTTTGGTCTGGTAATCGCTTTGCGTGTTGCCGTAACCGGTATGTTTTGTAGGGGCACCAGTAATAAACTGGTTATCAATATAATGCTCGACCAGCACTTCCATAGTAGGAAGTGGAATCGTTGTCGAATCCTTGATAGCTCCGATGCAAATACTGTGCTGCTGGTCGAGACCGATATAAAGCTTATGTCGTATTGTCCTAGTAAAATTGCCTTAAACTGTTTCCAGCTTGGAATTTTGGCCATGTAGTCACGACCCATAGTCGTTTCAGATGTGTCTGAGAAATATTTAACTTAAGTAAAATAACAAAACTGTCTCGGCATCAACTGTATCTTAAATTCGAAATGACTTTTGAAAGTTGTTTATCACAGGTTGTGGGTAAAGTGTGCACTGGATATTGGTGCGCTCCACAAATCATGGGAATTTATAATCGGTTTCGCCATAGGTATGCTGCCTGTCGGTAATTTCTTTGCCGCGCAG
>Ga0163217_1013081_pt1 | contig 10645 bp, 8 predicted proteins | sample SynspAceP_FD_185933 | JGI IMG/M metagenome (GOLD analysis project Ga0163217, IMG submission 185933) | Saline lake microbial communities from Ace Lake in Antarctica - Synechococcus sp. Ace-P (PacBio error correction) | ecosystem: Environmental > Aquatic > Non-marine Saline and Alkaline > Saline ...
TTGAGAGAAATGTAGGCACATAAACCTGCTTCTCTTCTGCGGCATCCATTTCGGTGTGCGTACAGCAAGGTCTCTGGGTTCGAGTAGAGCAAAAAAGTGAGCGCATAGAGATCCTTTCGTGGATTGTGTATCAAATTGCTTGAAAAGAAAAGCAACGCACCTGACGAGGATTGGGCAGATTATTGTTTTTTTGCCCAATGCCACAACCGGCGAAGCGCGGCGAAGACACTGCTTGATCCAGAAAACTAAGCATCAAAGTAAAGAAAACCGGCCCAAGCCAAAAAGCTGATCCCCATCAGATAAATCAAGGTCCGAAATGCTAGTCTGCAAATTTTTTTGCAATCAAAAGAATAATCAGGGAATTACTGGACGCATATTTCCTTCATTGCATGGGCGGTTTTTGCGCGTTGAATGCGTCCGTTTGGAATGAGCGGTTGTCATTGTCCTTGGATGCCTTGATCAGCGCAACAACAGCATATAATCAAGCCGCCAAACCATGAACAGGATGCGCGAAGAGGGGCGGTTGTTTTCAAAAACCATTGATGCGTGCCCTGTCTGTAAGACAGCTGGCGCTGTGTGGCATAGAAAATGTTTCATTTGTCTCTCCTGTGTTGGGGTTCACGCATAAGGCGTTCATTACCAAGACCGAAACGTCGTTGGGCGATGACATGCCGGGCAGGATTATTCTTCAAAGGTCAAACGACAAATCGATCGTGCACGCAAAGCTGGCTTTGCATAATGCAACCGATGTTTTTGCCCCAGCGTCATTCGTCATGTTCATTAGCAGGGGATACCCCAAAAAAGAAGGACTACATTAGAATTCTCAAAATGCTTGTTCGCGAGACTTATGAAAGGCGTGGCTTTTTCATCCATAGGGATTCCTAAGCTGCTCGATAATGCGACGATCGCACGGGCGAATAAACACAGCGGCTTAACAATGGCGAAGCCTTGTAAAGGTTGTTACGCTGTTTTTGAAAATCGCATTTGGAGCTGCGATAATTTCGTTTCCAAACCGTTGACACGCTCGTCCTTAGCCGTATTCTTTGCGTTTTTTGAGGCTGTTCTTTTCCAATGCCGTAAAGGCGCTGTTTTCCCGATGTCAAGCAGCAGCTTCTGATTCCAGATCTGCACTTCTTTATGTGTTCAAGAATATTGCCATTCGCTGGTGGACTGTTGACCACTGGATGAGGCCCGGTGGCTGGTCGCTTGACGGAATACCGTGCGCGATCAAGCCTGATCCAGTGCACGCACGCGGATCATTAGCTGCGAAAACGCGTGATGTCCCGTGCTCACATTGCGTTAATGGTGTCGGCTTTCGGCGAGCTTGCGCGGCCGAACTAGCAAACGTGCGTGAGATTTCCAATGTAAACTCAAGTGTTTCATTCTTTATTTCCGCTGCCACAGGGCGCATGACAAACAATCACGTCTGGCACCGGGACGCACGCACCACGTCTGCTCGGTCCAATTGCAAAAGCTCGTCTGGTCGGTCTGAAGCAGTGCTGACATGCACATCCCATCAGCGGTGCGACAAAAAACGCGACAACCTGCACGTAAGACCTTCGCTTGCGTGCCTGCGCGCGTATGCTTGATATGTTGTTGAGGTCGCAATCCGCGATGCGTCGGCAGCTTCGATCGGGCGACATAGACCTCATCCTCGCGGTTGACGCGGCGTGCCGTTATATCAAGCGTCACTTGAGGGTGCTGTTTCTCCAGACGGATCGTCGATTGGCAGAGCGATTGAAACAATGCTCAAAACGGCGTCACGTCTCAGCCGAGTGTGTCGGGGGACACTACCGCAAATGGCGATCTCTGACGTTGGGTTCAGTGGTCAGTCGCTCGCTGCAAGATCTGAAGGCTGACGATAACGCAGCCGAAGATCGCGGGGTCATGCAAGTTGCAGAAAGGAGAGTGGATAATTTTGACATAGGTTCGCCTATGGCATGATTTGAATAATTTTATTAACAAAAAATTATGTAGGAATGAATATTGACCAAGCAAGCTGCGCTGCATTAACTTGAATCTTGTGAGCTGGGGTTCGCTGTGTTAACTTGCCTGCGGAATTATGGCGCCAGTGCTGTTCGCAATTGAGCTGGAAAACATCCGCATGGGGCATAAACAGCGTCCTTCTCTTGTCAATCGTGGGGTGATTGGGTGGTCGCGGTGCACCTGGTTCTTTCGCAACTTTTGGTCGTGGACGGATGTTCCGAAATTGCTGGGGCTGGTCCATCCGCTGCCCGCAGCGGGCATGTCCGCTATCATGGCGAATTTGATATGGCTTGCGTACAGCATTGCCGTTGCCGCCACCTTGGACTACCGATGAGCGCGTTCTGACATCTGCCTTCGCCTCGCAATTACTTGTTTTTCGCTTTAATCGCATTCCATGGCGCAGGTTTCGCGCTTGGGCTGAGCCTGTGCAACCATCGGAGTCATTCTACATGGCATTATTCGTGCACAGACGTCATGTTGCGTGCGAGGATGAGTCACGCGAACTTGCGGCGACATTCCGAAAGAACTTGTCGATCTCAAATCTGAAGGTACGCGGCGTCGTTCAATACTCTGGGAAGGATTCAAGAACTCGACTGCACCGGCGACCTGCTGGATTTCGATAACTGGCCGGGGACTGACAGTCCCATGTCCCGCCGCTGCCACACTTCCGACAAATTCCAACTGCGATCGTGGCCGAGTCTCGTGAGCCATATGCGATCAATCGCGACATTGTACATTGCGCTAGCCACATTCCGAAAGTTCATGATCATGACCAAGCCGTAATCGAACCAACTGGTCGCTGCTTCAGTCCGAGGATGTTGCGGGCGTGCCTAATACCAGTGAATCATTGATACTGTTTGCGGAATGGCTCACGCCCCGAATCGCGCTGTGCTTGTCACTACCGCTTGGCTTTGCAGGATGGACCGTGCTGAACCGCGCCGCGCGAGACCCAATCTTTGGCCTCCGAAGCATTTGCTTCTTCATTTCGTGACTTTTTGACAGCAGTCGATGCTACTCCATGGTGCATGCGAGGAGCTATGACCTGTCCGGCATGTCGCTTTTTCGGACTGGCTTATCAATGCTGTCGTTTGAGTCGTCTAGCGTGTGTCGCGCGCTCTGTTATTACATGCTTTTTGGCTATGGGCGGAAGAGGCTGTATGGTGGGTCTGGCCCTGGTGTTGACTGCGTCACCTCTACATAAACATTTTTGTCCGCGCGATGCTTGAGCGTGGATACGCCTATACCCGCGCAAGGCGTCGGTCTGGACGTACGGACCTGCGCCATCAGGGGGATACGAGCGGAGGATCTATATTTTACGACGGCGAGCCAGGCAGTCCGACCGCTTTCACCGCCTAACGTATCCGCTGTTTGGGACCGCGCGGATTGCGTTAAGACGACACGAGTTTCTCCAGGTGCGACACTTGCAGAAAGTCCCGGTCGTTGCCCACGAATCGGCCATTCAGTAAAACCATCTACTAACTTAGTTATACAGCATGCGTCCGGATGTGTTATTCCGAACGACCACGTTTTCGCGCCCTGACCAAACAGACGGCAGCGACCTTGCGATTAGCACGAACGGTCCCTACCGCTGACTAAGCTATTTGCGCGTGCGATGTTCGTGCTAGCCGATAGAATCCCTATTCGCGAATGCTGAAAATGCCCCCGACGCCTATTCGTGCAGCTCGCGAATGAAGACGCTGGCGAATGCTTGATCACAGACAGCCGCTAACGCGCCATCCCGCCGCATTAGTTGGAAGAACTTTGTTCTATTCCATCCCACGTCGATTCCGCATTTCGCGCCATGAAATCAAACAAAAGTTGCTCATAAAGCGGGCCAGGTGGGCCGTCTAGCCACAAATTGGGGAAGAAAGGTCAATATATACGAGCAAGTAAACTTCGGATGACTATCTAAACCGACGATCCCAGCCAATGCGTCCTTGGAAAGTGCGGGAATTTTACTTCCGGCTGCCGGTTACGTCTGACATGACTTATAGGTCGATTGGCTAATTTGGCCACCTCGAAAAACTGGCTTCATGTCATTCTGTGGTTGGGCATCACACAATACTCACGCAAAACGGCAATTCTACTTCGTTCTTCTGAGCTGGTGTGTGCAAGATTGTTGTGAATTTTTTGCTGTGGCGATCCGCCGCAGTCAGCACCTCGTTTCGCGAAAAGGCAACAGGATGATAAGATTATCAGTTAAGGCGGCGCGTTCCGAACCGTGATCTATAATGCTGTTATATCTACGTCCGCTTTTCCCGTTTTCGTATCGTAATCTCGAAAGATTATGGCCGAAGTGGGTGATTTGGTATCATGCGACGCTCAATCGGTGGTCAGAAATATGCGGCGCGATTGCGAAGAAGCGCATCGCCGGAAGTTACCGCACTGGCCGTTCGTTGGCGCATGATGAGACTATGTCTAAGTTAAGGGCCGAATAACATATTTGTACCGAGCGATCGACAGGCGGCAACACCCAGGATTTAATTCTTCCGAAGCGACGTGATTAAGGCAGCAACGTTTCAATAAAAGGCCCCAATCCCCGCCACCCCCCCCCAATAAGGGCGCCCCCCCCCCCTGGCCCCCCCCCCCCCCAAAGAAAAAAACCAAAAAAAAAGGGGGTTTGTTATCGACAAAAGTATATAACACAGCGCTTCCTTCACATGAACTGCCTTGCTTGTGATTGCGGCTGGTGTTGGTTTTCACTGTCCGGCGGACGAAATTTCAACTATCATTGAGCAGGATCACCGTTTATCAATAGCCTTAACTAGGCCTCAGACTATCAAATCGCTGAATTCATCGCATCCAACCGCTACGGATGAGGTCGACATTATGATCGAAAGGTCAGATTGGACCAAGACAGAGGAGTCTGGCTTCGCGCAGTTTTAGCGGCGCTCGCTGATAGGTGGTTTTTTGGTTGGTTTTCCGGAAATTAGGGGTAAGAAAAGGGGTATCCTCGATCGCGAAAACTTGGCGACAACCTACCTGTAAATCTGGTCGATCGTGCGCCCCTGCGAGATGCACAAAATCACGACCTTTACGACACGGTTCTTGACCTGATCGCTCCTCGATCTTATCGAAATAAAAATTGAGTAATCATCGCCAAATGTGAAAATCGAGCGGGGGGGACCGTGGAGTGCGAGATTGCCCGTTACAAGTTGTCAAAATTAAAGTTGAACTCGCTGCGATGCTGGCACTACATCCACACTCCGCCGATTTCAGGCCGAGAAATTCTGGGAACTATCTTTATAAGCTTTAAATACTCACGCCGCGTGAGGTATATATACATGGTAGGCGCACAACAATGCTGAGGATAACTCGAGACAACGCGCCCGGGATCGCACGGAAAGCAAGACGTGCTCTTCCCATTTGGGCTGACCGAAACCACGATACACGCAGTAAAACGTGAACAAGTTGGGTTTGGCTTGGTCGCTCAGCTGGCTGAAAACTGACCGTCTTAGGTGTGAATTCGGCGCCACGATGAGGCTTCAAATTTCAGGGTGAATTCACTTGCAATTAACGATGTTATGCGCGACCAGCGCAACCTAGCTGAATGAACGGAAAGTTATGCGCCATGATTGACTGCCCGGATCTGTTCGTGGAGGATGATCAGACGTTTCACATATATCTTCTTTCGCTCGTACGATCGGCCATTTGAGTTATGTTTTTCTTGAAAGGAATCGGATCTGTGCCGCTGCATGCCAAGACGTATCCGGATTTCATCCTGCTTGACGTGATTAATGCCTGCATGGACGGGCCGTCGTTTTGGGGGATTGTCGAAGATTTCTGGATTTCGCCGTGCGGCCCTTGCCTTTTCTACTGCGAAGTAGGATAAGATTTCAAAAGCTCTATGCGCTGGTGTTTTCTGTTTGCAAATATTCTGGTATTCGGTGACACAATATGTGCTCGTTGTATGAAAGGGCGACTTCCGCCGGGATGATTGGTGGTGACGATGTTTGTTTTCAAGCAACACTTATCCGAAATCCGTGGTCTTTTTGCAGTGTTTTTCTATCTGCGATTATACCGTGTCGTATGTGATTTTTGAAGAATAATGCAGGAGCGAGTGTCGATGGTTGACAAGCGTTGAATCCGCTTGGGTGGTCAGGTCCCCTTTAAGCGAGCTCAGGCTACAAAACGAAAAAGCGACCGACAGCGATGTCGTGGTAATGATGAACGTCATTCAAGTTAAGGTGAGTGATTGTACTGACTACCGGCAGTGATGAACGGCCAAACCTTGATTTAATGCTGTTTCGAGCGTGGCGAACGAAGCGGCGGCGCGGCGCTCTTTCCGGGCGCGCCCATCGGCAACAACAGTGTCCTGACGCATCGTTATCGACAAGCGTCGCAAACTTGGTCTGGGTTGGAAGCCGGTGAATGTAATTCTCAGATTCACCGCACAGGAGAGATCATAAAATCTGCCAGTCAACTACTGAACATATGTCTCTGAGGCAGGAAATCGGTTAATCAAGCATCGGGCCGGATCTAGGCTTCAGCGCTTCACTCTGCTCGCATCCTCGATGGATCGAGACCGCGCACATGATCCGCAAAGGGCAAATTGCACGCAATGCTTTGAACGCATTTCGCAGTTTCCTCCACGTCGCATGCGTAATTCGTCAGCGTCGCCCTACACTCAACCCTCGGAAATTTGCGACTGTATGGACTCCCCTTTGCGACAAAAAACTTTTGGGTTTGGCAAGTTCGCGTAGTCGAGTGCTGACATGTATTGCGCCTCTGTTTGCGGCTTCATACACCGCGGCCGTATATGAGTCTCAGATCAGTCCAATTCCAGAACATCTGTGCGCAAAGGCATTCGTCGCAATCTGTTTTCTGAATCTGTTACTCGTCGACATGTTTGCGGCTTACCTCGTTTGGACTCCTACTCTCCGCTCAATCGCTCACACGGTTCTAGCGTGTTACAGTTTCTGTTGCCGTTTTTCTCCGCCATGTGCCATCATGCCCAGGCGATTACGTGCCATTTTGTTGGCCAAATCGCTACCCTAACACTGTGGTATTGGCGCTCGCGATGCATGCTTCCCAGCTAGCTCAAGAGCTGGTGGTAGGCCTTGTGATGCTCGGCCATCTGACACAGCGCGCTCCAATGCTGAGGAGGCGTCCGCAAGCGGTTTCCACTTTGACGTGCGTCCTAAGTCGTTGCTTCCCGCAGTCGATGCCGATGTGAGTTAAATCCTCCACGCCGGCAAAATCGCGATCCCGTCTAAAAATGTTGAAGGGGGTGAGCAGTGCAAGCCAATCGCCGTCGCATAATGCGGACAATAAACCACAGGTATCGTTGTCAGCCTTTTGACAGTTCATCTTCATCGCACGCTGCGCTATTTGCTTCAACATGCGAATACGGGAATCAACGCCTCAAGCGTATCTACGAGAAATGCCAAAGAGGGCGTGATATTTGGCAATTCAAAGAATTCCGGTTCTACTTGCAGACAGCAAGTTTACGTCATCTTGGGCCTTGTCAAACTAAACCGAACTCGGAAAGGTGGCCGGTAAGCATTTATGACTCGTGCGTTGTCCGGACACAGATCGGCTTTGATTAGCCTGGCCGTGCCCGCTTGATTATCTTCGCTTCCGCTTGGCAAACGCATGGTAGGTGCAGTGCCCGCTCGTCAAATGCCTTCAAGCGTCGATTCGATCCTTTTTACTGCGTTTTCCAAACGTTGACATATTAGGTGCGATCAGCGAAACCGAGTGCCCAAGCTCAATCGCGTCCACAAATGAGCTCACTGAAATAGCCTCTGCAATGATAACTGTTGGCAACTCGGAATGAAACGGAGTATTTTGGTTGCGTTAGCTGTTTGCGAAAAAATGATTCGCCTTACGCTAAACAACATGAAGTGGAATACATTCTTCCGCAGATCTATGACCGAAAGACCAATTTCTCATAATAACCCTGATAGTTCCACACTCACTTACCACAGCTTAGTGTGGGGGTGTCAATCCATCAGAACCCCGAAGGCTTGTTGCGAGGTTGAATTCGCTCGCGTTGTTTCATGCGGACCGACGATGGCCCAACATTTTCTGTGACGGCTGGACGCCGAGACATCTGCAGAACCGACAGAGGGACAGCGACGCAGGCATGCAGCATGCAGATGCGGATCATAGCTTGCAGCCATCCTTCGAGTTTTCGCCGCATCCGCACGCCCCGGATGACAGCTTGCGTCACGGCGATGCCTCGCGTGGACTCAACCCGCATGGCGAGGATTTCGCGTCAGTGACCTTTTGACGTGATCTACCCGAGCTTGCGGCGGCATCCTTGACCATAGTTTCTATAAGTGGCAGTGGGCGCCAGACCGGGCCGAAGACTTTGAATTTTCATGGATTTGGTTCTTTGTCGCGAAAGAGGAGATCTGAAAGTCTGGGTATTGTAGGGGGTGGTGCGGTGATGTACGCATGGATGACGTCGAACAGATGCCGGCATCAAGATATCGATTTGAGGCGGCAGTGTTTTGTGGCGATAGCGCTCGACGGCAGGTTCGAACCCGTTCCGCCCTGCCAGATCGAGAAGGTGGAATGTTGTGCAATGCCACGGACGTGAGGCTTGCATCAGTGTTTTGCAGATAGCGTTCTGATCAGGATCTGGGATGTCAGGAAATGGAACCGCATGAGTCCATGCAAAGGTCTTAGGCCTTGTCCGGCACCATGTGCGCGACTCCGCGCGGATTAGAAGTTAACAGAGCCGCTGCGCCCCAACCGCGCTTTGTAATCGTCCAATGCTTCGGCTGACAGGTCAGCAGGGTCAGGTGCGGCGGCCGTTCGCCAAACAGGATGATCACCGCGCGACGCGCCAGCGCGACGTCATAGTGCGCCGCCGTGTTGCAATGCTTGCGCACCAGCTGCAGGAAAACTTCTGGACGTCCTCGAACCACGTAGGGGCATCTTCAGACCCGTGCTCGTGTAGGCAGTGTTCCAGTGGTCCGGAGTTTCTCAATAATGGCTTCAAAGGATTGAAGAGAATTCGGTTGGCGAGGATTTCCCGTCGTGACACACGATGAAGATCGCGTCAGGCGAAGTTTTCAGCACGCTTGAGGTGTCTTTCGGGCAGGCTCAGCGCGATGAACGACATCATAGGCCAGGTGTTGCAGCGAGGCTCCCTTGCCCAGCAAGCGCCTCGACGATCGGATGAGCCCGCGCGTGGTGTACATCGGCACGCCACGAGACCGCCGCCGGACCGAACACCTAGGGCTTCGCGCCATGATACGCGCATCACCAGTCAGGGACATAGACCCGTGGATGGCGGCGTCCGTATGCGATGCGATCAGACAGAGTCCAGACCTTGCGAGATCTGCGACGTTGCTCCAGACCTATCCAGCCGGCCACCAGGTCAGCCGCTCCTGCGGCAGGTCGCGATGGGCTGCGTTCACTGCGCACTGACAGTCGTGAAGAATCACGCTCCAAGCCCATACGCCGAGGAGACGAACCGCGACGGTGGCATGGTGAGCGAAAACGAGGTAAATGGTGAGGATGTCTCTACCCGAAGAGACGTAGTAGAAGGCCGAGAACCACTGGCCCTACCATCAGGCCGCGATCAGGAAGGAGATAGGTGACTGCTCCGGCAGAGGAATGCCGCCGATACGAAGCTTCGATGAAGAGCGGCAGGACGAGCACGAGCAGAACGGTGGTAGCACGCAAGAAGCGAGCCAGCGGATTAGCCCCTAGATCTGGCGCTGCGCCGTCAGATTGGCCGCGGGTCTTTTTCCGCGAACAGCTTAACGCGCAAGACGCGGTTGATCAAATTACGATGCCGGTAGCAGCAGCAGACTTGGCACGTCATAGACGAAGAGGCATGGCCTCGCCAGTATTGGGTGTAGGCGCCAGCGGGAAACAGTACCGGGTGTCATTCGAAAACGGATCAGCTGAGTATAAGCAGGATATAGCATGCTGCCACGGCAGGCACTCCCCACATACCAACCAGTCCATGTGCCCGGATGGTGGGTGGATCATGTGTTTCGTGTCATGCGCGTCTCTCAGCTTGGTAATTTGTCGGTCGGCAGCACGCGTCGATCACGGTCGGCAATATTTGGGGTGCAAGATCAGGGTTGAGATAGCGCACCCTTGCGCGTCCGTGCGCACACTCAGCACCGGCTTGTGACAGATTTTCATGTGCGCGGACATCTTGCTTTGGCGGCGTCCAAGCTCGCGGCCATCATTCGCAAACGCAATGCACTCAGACGCCATTCCAGAGAATGCGAGTGCGCGCGGCGAGTCGGGTCGCAAATATGGCGTCAAAATATACTTGCTATGAAACGTTTATATAAATGATTGTCTGCATATATGCAGGGCGCATAATGCGGATTGATCACTATCAACTCATACGTGTAAATTCTGACTCACGCTGATTCGCCAGCGTCACGGCCTGCATGGACGCGAGCGTGGCTGTAAACGTTGTGTGTCCTGCCGTTGCATTAAAGTCGGTTCTCTCCTCAATTGTGGTGGCGGAAACGGGAGCATTGCGCCTCTGTTAGCGAGGTCGGCCGGAGCGTACATGGCGGCTTGAGGGTCCTGAGGCCGATTAACCTGGCTCTGATGGCGCGAGAGGCTTGCTGTCGGCAAGCGATGGATCATGCATGCAGGTCACCATAATGGGAGATGCCCGATGGCGAGTAACACCCGTCTGTACGATCGTCGTGTTTGAACAAGAGAACGAAGC
>Ga0163217_1035901_pt1 | contig 10645 bp, 12 predicted proteins | sample SynspAceP_FD_185933 | JGI IMG/M metagenome (GOLD analysis project Ga0163217, IMG submission 185933) | Saline lake microbial communities from Ace Lake in Antarctica - Synechococcus sp. Ace-P (PacBio error correction) | ecosystem: Environmental > Aquatic > Non-marine Saline and Alkaline > Saline ...
ACACCCAAGAAAAAGGAAAGGAGGAAATAAAAAACCGTTTTTTTGAAAAAGGCCCGAAATGCCCCCCATAGCCCGTTTTCTCAGCAAAGCGTGGTCCCCCCCCCCCGAGCCAGCAAGCCGAAGCGAACGAGGCCCCCATGGTTGAAAACCTCTCTGATGGGAAGTGGGTGGTAAGGAAACCGTATTGGGGGCCTGGAACCCGGAACGCCCCGGTGGATCAAAAGGCCAAGACGGAATTAAAGGCCACCCTTAAGGTTGATGTTCCCGTTCCGTTTCTCCTGTTTCCAGCAAGCCAGCAAGGGCCGCGATCAAACAACAAAGCGTTGGCTGCGGTTAGCCCCTCGGCAGGGCCCGCCAGCATCGGCCCGTCCCCTCCCGCAAATACTGTCTGCTCCAGCTCCTGGGTGGAGGGCGAAGCACCGGCGCAATCCGGCCATTCCACCCAGGTTTGGCGAAGGCGAGGTTGGGATCCGGAGCCAGCAGCTGCAACCGGGCGCTGCCAACTTGCCTGCCACAACCTTGGAAAACCCGTTGGACGTAACCCGAACGTTTGTCGCTGCCCAGCCACTCAGGGCCCCCTCGCTGCCCATGCCAGCCTCAGCCCAGCAGCCCCCGGCCCCTGGCGCCGTCAAACCGAGGAAAGGGCGAGCTGGCGGGGAGCGTGGCCGCGCTCCCCTTCCAAGCTCCAGGCCGAGCAAGGGCCGCTGTCGTCGGCATCCACCACCGGCCTTGCCGGCCGCTGCCATCGGCCAAAGGGGGCGCTCGGGAATCGCCCGGGCGAGCGAAGCGCTCCAGGCGGTGCACGGAACCCACCAACCACTGCAGGATGTCGAAGGCCGTGGTGCCCGAGGGCCCCCCAGCAGCCCGCCACCTTCCGCTCGCTGCGCTGTGAATACCAGCTCCCAGGGTCTGGAAGGCATCGCGCTGCTGCCCGATCAGCCCAGTCCATGGTCCTCACCAAGCCAGGGATCGCCCGATGGCCCCGCCTCTGAGCAGGGCTTCGAGCCTGCGAACAGCGTACGGGCCCGATAATTCGAAGTCGACGGCCACGCTCAGTCCGGCGCTGATGGCCAGCCCGTTTGGCAGTTCAAGCACCTGCTCGGCCTCCAGGGCAGACCGGTTTTCCCCAGCAGCAGGTGCTTGCCCGCCTTCAAGGCGGCGCAAGCCAGCTCAAAAAATGCGCGGCGCCCGGTGGGTCGCGATCCACCACAGCCTCAGATGCCTGGGATCGCGAGCAGGCTTCGAATCACTGAATTCCGGTACCGGCGTGCGGCGGCGGCCTTTCAAGGCGAGCGGTGCGCCGGATGCCAGAAGGGCCACCGGTCGGTGCCCGGCAGGCCCGCAGGCCGGCAGTGAACCTTTTCGCCAAAACCCAGGCCGGCCACCGCGACCCTTGAGCGGCCGACGCAGTTGTAGTCATGAGCGGCGGCGAGCAAGGAGCACCGGCGCGCAGGCCTCCTCGATCACCTCGCGGATCAAGTGGTCGCCTGCGGCGCTTTGCCAAGGGGCCTTGAAAGCGCGGCAGGCCATTCACCGAAACGTCCACGGAAAGCGTTGCTCGCTGCAGTTTGATCTCCATCACGTGAGGCTGCCCTGCTGGCTGCTGTCTTCTGGCTTGAAGCGGCTCAAACAGCCGAGAGGTAGCCCTCGCGCTGCGCCCAGCTGCCTCCCGTCCCACCACTGCGCCCCCCTCACTGCGCTCACTTCCTTCCAGCCACGCCGGCGCGGCAAGGCCGGCCGGCGCCCAGCCAAGCCAAGTGGGCAGGCAAGCAAGAACCAGGACAAAGATCACCAGGACTTTGTTCAAAAAGGACCTTGCTTCAAACAGGACCTTGCTCAGCAGGTTGTGCGCCAGCGTGACCGGGGGAGTGATCTCATGCCCCCTGCTGCCACGGGGCGGTGCGGCAACCATGCAGCTGAGCAAGGCTGGAGAGGGTGCTTTTTCAAGCTGGGTGCGCGGAAACAATCTGGTCGAAACGAAAGCCGTGCGCGAGCAGATATTCGGCGGTCGAAACCCCTCCGGGAGTTTCACGCAAGGTCGCTCGATCACTCCGCGCGGCCCGAAAGCAATCAAGGCATTGGGTTCGCCAGGATCAGGTCGCCGAGGCAATGGCGAAGCTGGCGGTTACGCCGCCGGTGTGGGTGGGTGGCAGGGGATATGTAGAGCAGTTCGGCCTGGGGTGCCGCTTGCAGCGCAACCAGAAAATCTTCGCCATTTGCATCAGGCTAAGCATTCCCGTCCTGCATAGCGGGCACCGCGAGCGCAGACAATCCCCACCGCAGGTCCGCGATCTGTGCCGTCTCAATCCAGCCGGTCAGCTTTCTCGCCCCACACACCGACCCATCGAGCCGCCCATGAAGCGGAATCCCATCACCCCACAGTTGCCAGGGGCCCTGTCTCAGCCGTGCAAAAATCCACAGACAACCGCATCTCTCAGGCCGGTGCTGCCCTGGCTGTCTGAGAATCCCGATTCGGCATATGTGCGTCCGGTCCTTTGAAGGCAGGCGGTCCGTCCGGTGCCAGATCACGGTCCACCGGCATGAAGCTTCCCCCTCATCGGCATCCGCCGAATCCGGGCGCCGCTGTTCGATGTTGTGTGGTGGCCGCAGCCGATCAGAAACGCTGGCGTTGGTGATCAGGTCTTCTTGCGTAGACGACAAGGCCACAATTCGGCACTTGCTCCAGAGGCCTCACGCCTCGGACGGGTATCATCATCTGCCAGTTAGTACATATTCCATTCCTTTGCGTTTCTTATTTCCTTTAATTAAGCTCCCCTTTCTTCCACCTCCTGGGCGGCACGGACGACCGAGTGGTCCTTGCGTTCGATCGGCGAACCAGTCGAACAAGCGACATGGGCCTATCACAAGCTCTGAAGCGAGGATCCATTAAAGGCTGGCGCGCCGCTGAGATCTGGAGCGGCTCAGCCCACCAGCTTTCGCCGGCCACCCAGGTGGCGAGCGCCGAAGGCCAGGAAATGGACCGAAGAAAGGGCTCCCTGGGGCCCCGAGCAGCCGCCCAGCCTGGCGGCGCCCCCGAGCAGGGCTCCGGTAAAGGACGCCAGCATCAAACCTGCCACCCAAAGGCCTTGCCAGCCCAGCCCAGGCGCCGAGAGGGCAGCGAGGCTTGCGTCGCCAGCCCCAAGGCCGGCCGGCCGATCAAGCCGTTCCGCCAGGGCGCTGAGCCCTTCAAAGGCCAGCAGGCCAGCGGTGGCAGCCAGGAGATGGTCCGGCCCAGCAGCTCGTCGGCGTCCGCGGCCGACTGGTCAGCCCGAGCAGGGCGGTGACGGCCCAAGACCCAGCACCAGGCCCCAGCGCGCAGAGGGGTTCGGGCAGCCAAGAGAATGGTCGCAAGTGATCAGGGCCAGGGGCAGCAACCAGCTGACCAGCAGCCAGCCGGCGACAGCAGCATCCAGGTCCGGACGGCGTTGCCATCGCGCCTGCCTGGCGAACAGCAGGGCGATCCAAAGGCCGGCGCTGAGCAGCTCGATCAGTGATAGCGAAATGGCGATCGGCCGCTGGCAATCGGCCGCAGCAACCGCGCAGCAGCAAGCCAGCTGAAATCAGCGCAGGTTTGGTTGCTGCCGCGCAAGCCTGGTGCCGCAACGTGGGCAAATGGCTGGGGGGGTACAAGGATCGATTCGCCCGCGAACGCCTGTGGATCACCACGTTGAGAATAACCTGCCGACACAGGCGCCAAGCAGGGCAACAAGAAGGCCAGGTCCAGGTGGTGATCGACAAGGCGGGCAGCTTCTGTAAGGTCATAGCCCCGCAAAGCCCGCGGGGCGGCCACCGCGGACTGCGGATCAGATCCCAGGGGCACGAACTGTTCGTCGGGGAGCAGCACCGGCACTTCAAATACCACGCGCCCCTGGCCCGTTGCGGCTGTGCAAGTGACGAATGCCCGATTCGGGGCGGTTCCGCCCCGGGCAAATGTTCGAAATAGTGGGAAATAAAATTGGCCGCGCCCTCGCGCAACCTCACCACTGTTTGATCTGGATCCCAGCGCAGGGGAGCCGTCCCGGGCGCCGGCCCCTCGGATCACGAAGGAACGCAGCGGGGACGACGGATCGGAAACTGGGAGGTTGGCGATGGAAATGTGGCCGTCACATTGCTGAACGTAATGGCGCCAAGCCCTAATTCGCTCACAGGCGATGGTTGCGATTTTCCCTTGAGCATCGAGACGGCGTCGAATTGACCGCAGTTTTCGTCCAGTACTGCTTGAGCGTCACATGTAGCCCAGCGACTCCTTCATGTCCGACATTTTCGCCCGAGCGACCAATCAATTGACCACAAATGCTGTCGGGCTCGACATGAAGGATCCGTGGATCATGCGCAGTAGATAGGAAAAATCGATCCCCCACTTCTCGCGGGCTTCCTGCGGAAGTGAATGAACACGAAGCTTTCATCCGGAGGGTTGTTTTGCGGCAGATGTAACGGGTTGAGGTGTCCACCGTGGCACCCGCTGAAGTTGTATCGGTGCGGCTGAATTGGGGACAGATGTGATTGAAATGTAGGTCAGGCATGCGCGCAGGATCGTACGACGATCGCCTCGGCCGAATAGCCCGCTCGGCGTTGGTCACGGCTTGATCTTCGGTCCCACCCCAAGAGTTGGCGACGCACCAACGCCGATCAGCAGATCGACAGCGGCGGGCCAACGTCATTAGCCCTCCGCCCACCACGCCACCCGTGCAGGCCTTCGTAGAACAGCACATCGGTTGTCTGGGAGATCGCCCCGGGGTTGAACTGACCCGGGATCCAGGCTGGGGTGCCCAAAGCCGGCCCGTTGGCTCGGCCGGCTTTCCTCGGCTGTGCAGGTAGTAGCGCTCTCGCCGTTGCCGGTTTTTGCCGGTAGGTGCGGAACAACTCTTCGACGCTTGTCGACGACGTTGGCCTCCGGTCCGAAGTGCGAGAAATCACAGCCGCGCTTCTTGGGCCTTGGCCATCTCGCCTTCATCGGAGCCCGCTCGAAACGGTGATAGCTTGTCACCTCCCCCACGCCGGCACGATCCTTCGCGATCGAAGATGTGGCTCGAAGGCGCGTTTGACAGTGCGGTCCCGGCGCGGAAGAACCGGTGACAGCCACGATCTGTGACGCTTGGACATCGGCGAGCGCGAGGAAGGGGGATCCTGAAAAGTTCGCAGGTCGCGCCGGTTAGAGGCCGCCCAGCACCAAGCTCACCCATGCGCGACAGCCCACGGCGGCCTCGCCGCTAGCCGCCAGATTCGCCGGGCGATGGCCACGGCTCAACAACGGCGTCGACAGCCGCTCCACTGGTCGGCGGCTTCGGCCTTGCTTCATGGGCCGACGCGCAGCAACATGGCGCTGAGAGTGCCATGGCCCAGGGGTTTGGCCGATCGAGGCGCGGCGATGTCCGGGGCGACCATGCACCGGCTCAAAAACTCCGCCCGCCTTGGCGCCGAGCGAACGCTGACGGCAGCATGCCGCTGCTGCCGTGACAATGGCGGCTTCATCGCGAGGATGTGCCGAACAGTTGCCGGTGAGCAGCACATCGAATTGCTTCGGCCCGCACCAGTTGCATCGCGGCGTTATCCCTACATAGAGGTGGCTGACTCCACTGATGAATTTCGAGCGCGATCTGTCTCGACCCGGTCACGCCAGATGCTGGCTGACTATCGAGCACACGTTGGCCTTGTCAACACTGCAGAGCCTGCCGCCGCGCTCTGCTCGCCAACTGGAAACCAACCCTGCGATCCGGTCGATTTCGAAATCGCTGTAGGCCATCGTGTTGAAGGCCCTCACCTGCCTCGGCCTCGATCGGCCTTGGGTGTGCCGAGTAAGAGCCCACCGGTGAGCTCACGCACCGACCAAGCAGATGCACCCCTCGATCACTTCGGCCTTAGGCTGCTGGCCGCCGGCCATGAGCGGGATGAATCTTCACCGGCCGGCAGATTGGCGAACAGCTCCAAGGCCAGCGCCGCTAGGCCGAAGAAGGCCGCTTTTCCGGGGCGCTGCGCCCTGCCAGGCTGTCGTACGAGGGCCGCCGATTCGCCGGCGAGCAGCACGGCGTCGCTCTGGCGCAGGCCTCAAGTGTGCTGGCCGGCAATGGCTCCCCGCAGGCGTTCGATCGCGGCGCCACCGATCGCTGGCTGTCGGTATTCCCAAGGGCAAAACCGTGCGCTGGCGCTCAGCGCATCCAGCAGCCCCCGGCCACCTGCCGTGGATCTCCGGCCGATGCCATCGCGGGCAGAGGGTGTCCCGTAACTGGTCAATTGCAGGTGGCCGGTCTTGATCTATTCAGCGAGATTACCGGCCGGTTGCCCTGCCCTTGGTGCCGTCAGGGTTCCTCCGGGCTGGCCCGAGCTGGCCCCAAGCTGGCGCACGCTGCGGGCCAGCTCCGGAAGTTTGTTGAGACGGCGGAGCAACGGCAACAACAGCCGGTCGGATCGCCGGGTAAGCCACTGACCACCTCGCGCGGCGGCCGATTTCAACCAATGGAATTCCGGATTGGGAGAGGGCAATGCTCCGATCGCCGATCACGGCACGGTGGCCACGCCCCACCTGGCCCGGCCAGGATGTCACACCGTTGCCAAGCTACGGCGCACCGCGGATCCCCACCTGGGCCGCCAGGGCACAGCCCCGGCGGTGATCACGCCATGGGCCCACATGCACCAGGTTTGTCAATTTTGGTGCCGGCACCGGATGCCGGGTCTCTGCCCACCGTTGGGCGTCATGGGTGGAGCCGCAGCCCACTTCCACCCCCTCTCCAGCACCACCCGGCCCGGTCCTGGGGCATCCTTCACCCAGCCGGAGGCGTGGGTACGAAACCAAGCCCTCGCAAGCCGATCACCGCGTTCGACTGGATGACACAGCCGCGTCCCGAGCTGGCTCGCCGGTGATGGTCAGCACCGCCATGGCCATGGATTCTCGCAAGCCTCAGCCAGCTGCACGTTGTCCCCGTAAGAGCACTACGCCGGGAAATGAGGGCAAACGCGGCTTAACCGCGCAGCCGGCATCTCGATCCGGCGCGTGGCACCCACGTGCACCTCGGCGGCCGGCTGGCGGCTGGATTCCACCCACGGCGCTGGGGTGAATCCCCGCTGGCTTGGTGGCCTGGGGGTGGAGGGCGGCAAGGGCCTCGGCGAAGCCCAGGCTCGGATTCCTTGAGTGCCACCCAGGCCAGCCCCCGCTCGGTGGCCAGGCGCTGCAGGTCTGGCGTCCGAGGGGCAGCCATCAGGGCGGCGGCGGCGCTGGCTTGAAGGGCGGCCGCCAGGGCGTTGCCCGGATTCGGGAGGGCCAAGCTGGCCGCTCCCGGCGCGATCGAGGTCTTTCAGCGCCGCTGAGCTCAGGATCGCCGCCAGGTTTGCCTGGGGCTGCTCTCCCTCAAAGCGGCTCTATCCGATCGAGCAGGCCTGCTGAAGCGGCATTTCCCTTCGGGCGACGGCCCCGGATCGTAGGCCCCACCTCCGCGAGCAAGCTCGTGCAAGCGGTACAACCCGGGTAGCCCCGGGCGGCGAGGTCGGGACGATCCGGCGGAAGATCAGGCGTGCGGGCGCTGAGCTCTGGTGTCGGTGCAGCACCAAGGATTTCCCCGGGGTGGCATTGATGCCAGATGAACAGGCCCATGAACCACAGGGCGTGGCCGCGGGTTGCCCAGGGGAATGATCGAGCCGAGCTACCAAGGCGATAGGGGCCGCGCGGAGCCAGTCCATCCATCTCCCTGTGAAAACCAGCCCGCCGCCGGGGCGGGAAACCAGCGCAGCTGGGCTGGGCTGGGGCAACCGGCACGCTCGATGCCTTGCCCTCGTCGGCGCAGCTGGTCTTCGAAGGCTGGCCTGGCAGGGCGATCGCCCGTCGTCACTCCAGAAGATGGTTGCGATTTCGTGGCCCTGCGCCAGCGCCCGGCGGGGGAGGGCCTTCGTCGCGCTGCAGATGGAGCCTGATCAGGAAAGAAGGTGGCCGCACCCCTAACTCCTGAAGACAAAGTTCGAGAATGGCGCCTGAGCCGGCGCCGCTCGTCCGTCATCGATGTGAGGGCCAGCCGCTTTCTCTCGGTCCGGCCGCCCACAAAGATCATCCAGGGTTTCAGGGCAAACCAGCAGGACACGATCACCAGAGAAGAAACCAGCAGGACGCAAGCAGCGCCAGCCCCACACACAGCAACTCAGGATTAGGACAGCCATGGCGGGCTCATCGGAAGCGCCTGTAATGCAAGTGGTGGCGGCGTGAGCATTTTGGTGTGGCGTTTGGTGTTGGCGTGGAGGCGGAGTCTGGATCTGAGCGAAAACACTTGACTGAGTTTGACTTCGTTTGGAGCCAACGTGAGTGGAAGCAGCTGTGTTGAAGGCGCCACCCAAGTATGTGCCTTTAACTCCAGTCTTCCCGGGTCATCAGCACTTAAGGGAACCTTATTCGAAAGGTGTGCCCTGATGAAGGCTGACGCCTGCCCGGCATGAGTGTCTTCAAGACTGCTTAGTGTTGGGCCCTTTGGGTTGTTCTAAGACAATTCGAAAGGACAGCAAGCCTTCATCTTTTCGCTGACTTGGCCTGAATGGCTTGCGCTCGACTGCCGTTGATTCCGTCAGCTTCTTTTGGGACCAAGCAAATCGGCACTTGGGTGAAGCCGATACAGTTTGTCAACATCCAATGCGATCAAGGGGTCCCTGTTGATGGTTGGCAAAAGAGAAGGCAAGCCAAGAAAGCAGTGGCCTTTGTTTCTGCTGGCTGGCATCCTGGCGATTGTCAGGCTTCCCTTCTCTCATGCCCATGCGCACTACCGTCTCTCGGTGGGGAAGTTTCTGTTTACAACAAACGTCTGCCAAGGCAATGGTGGGATCCACGCAAGGCCCAACGCTTGGGCCGCAGGTGGTGTAGTCGAGTGGTCCATTCCGTATATTTCAAGCGAAAGAACTGATGGCAACGATGGATTCGTCGCTGTTCAGCTGAGCCCTAATACAACAGAGGATGAAGTCATTTGATGACCGTGAGCGACGGTCCGACACGATTGAACAAAGTTTCAGCGCTGTCGTGGCGCCAGCTTGAGGCGTTCAACAAAACAATGGCATAAAAAAGAAAAGAAGCCCGGGGATCGACATTGGCTGTTGATCAGAAGCCCGGTGGAAGGCAAGGCGCCCGTTTTCTTGGTTGGTACTGACGCCTAAGCGTCAACAAAGCCACCCCAAGCATAGAAATGTGGCAAACAGAACAATGCCACGGTTGTCTTTGCGTGGCTGATCGAGACATTTGATCTATCCTCAGCAAATTATTGGCACAATCACTGATGTTGATGCTGGACAATTGCCGGCACATACAACGCCAAGAATTGGCTGAGAATGGAAGGAGGATCTTCGGGCCTCTCTCAACGGTGCGGTTTTGGGTGAGTCGCTTTGATGCCCGGTATCCCCTGGGTCGCCAATCCCCTTAGCCGCTGGATTCACGGCTGTTGCCTTTACTGCCTTTGGTGCTCCTCTCGAGCCTGAGCAGGCCTGCTCCGAGACCGGATTCCGTGCCATTCAATCCAGTCTGAATCAACTGGAATCAGCGGCAAAACAAGCGGCCATGAATTCCTGATGGACCTCCCCAAGGAGGCGCCGATCCGCTCGCGGAGACCGAGCACTCCTCAATGGGCGTCGGATGTTTCGTAGGCGCTTCAAACTTCAGTTACGCTGCGTCACAAACGGAATGTCTTTGCCAGAGCCATGCGACGGTTCGGCAGGACAGTCCAGCAGATGGGTCCACAAGCCACTCTCAAAGGCTCTGGTAATCCGGGTCTGAGACTACAGTCCTTCAGCGGATCAAAAGTCTCTGGAATATTGCACTTCACTCGTCGATCTTCTGCTTGCTGAGTACGATTTTGTGGCTGGGTTATTTCTGTTTTAATTGATCGGCCAAGTAGCCGTAACGACCACGTGGCCCTTGCCCTCAGCAAGCTATCTTGTTCATTGATCTGGTTGTTGGCTTCCCTTGCTCAGCTTGGTGATTGTTTTGATGATTGATCACACTGATCAATAATTTGGGTCGTGATTCAATCCTCCAAGCATCCAGGTTCTAATCGCTATCAGATGCGTGCACCACCTATGCAAAAGTGCTTATAAGGGATCGGTTAGGTTGACATGCAATTCTTGTTTGGAATCTATGCCACGATGTTCAATCGTTGGAATTGACAGCCGTCCTCGCGGGAGCGGGGGTGGGTGGCCATTGCCATTGGCTTTTCTCTCCAGAGTTTTGCTGGAAGACATCGGAATGGAATTAATGATCCTCTCACGGATCGATTCGCGATCGCGGATATCATCAATGTGGACGCCTCTGGTGGATTCCGTGAAAATATGAAATCTGGCCACCACCCATACCGATCCGCTGGGTGGTGAGCTGATCACCAAGTTTCCAAACAGTGAAATACGCACGGTTTCCAAAATCTTTCCAATTAGATTTGTCACGGTGTGGACTTTGAAGTGGAGGTGTCTGCCGATGCCGATCTGCGCAAAGCCCTTGCCAGTGATCAGGCAAGGTTGCTGGAATGATATGGAAGCCGATCCAGAGTGGCGGCAACTGATCCTTCATCCGTGGAGACTTGGATCGAAGCATCAACACTCTGGTCATTGCTACGCTTGGATCACCCACATCACCGCTGAAACAGTGGGTCGTCGGCAGAGAGTTCAAGGCTGCGGATCAAGAGCGTTCCACCCC
>Ga0163217_1105820_pt1 | contig 10645 bp, 13 predicted proteins | sample SynspAceP_FD_185933 | JGI IMG/M metagenome (GOLD analysis project Ga0163217, IMG submission 185933) | Saline lake microbial communities from Ace Lake in Antarctica - Synechococcus sp. Ace-P (PacBio error correction) | ecosystem: Environmental > Aquatic > Non-marine Saline and Alkaline > Saline ...
AAAGCCACTGTTTCTGTGGCCAACCGTTTCCGGGGATCGGTGGTCCGGCAGCCCCAACCCCCCTGGGGGCCTGCGCCCTGCGCAAACAACCGGCTTGGGCATTTCTTGCAGAGCGAACCCTGCCGGCGGCGTAACGCCCTGCTGGCCCAGGCCTTCAACCGACTGGCAGCCAACCTGGCTCCACCGACGCAGGCTGGAGCCTGGAGGGCTGCGCACGGACGTCCCCCGTTGATCGCGGCGCGCTTGGCAGGCCCAAGGGCTGGACGTGCGGGCCCGTCTGCGCAGGCAGCGTCGCCAAGCTCCGGGCTGGGTGCCAGCCTGCCGCTGGCCACTGGCAGGCTGGGCCAGGTGCCCCTGGCGTTGCCGCTGCGTACCGGCCTTCTCGATCCGGCCGCCTTTTGCGCCACGGCCCAATCGGCCGGACCAGCGCATCCTCTTGCCCACAGCACCTGGAGCTGGAGCTGGAGCTGGCGTCCGTGCCGGCCCGCTGTGGCCGCTCCCTGCCTGCTGCAGTTACTACCAGGGAACGAGGGGCTGTGCGGGCTGGGAAGGTTTCTCCGATCTGCATCGCCCTGGCAGAACGACCGCACCAAACGGCACGAGTGCGGTATCTGGTGCCCTTCGAGGGCGAGGAGCTGCTGGGAGCTGATCGAGCTCTGCGAGGTGGGGTGGCCTGCTCCATAACGGGATCGCCACGCAGGCAGAGTCTGAAGCCTCGGTGGTTACGGCAGCCTCGGCTTCTGCATCGACAGCACGGCGCTCTGCGCAGGCCATGCGCGATCGCTGCTCCCTCTTCCCGATTCCTGCTGAGCGGCCTCTGGCGCGAACGGCTTGCGTGGCGCCAGCACCCAGGCGGCGGGCAATGGCCGGCACAGGAGGCCGCTGGAGCGACGGCCACGCCACGGGCCCTGGCGCGCCAATGACCGTGCCCTGGGCAGCCTGCCGTCGAGCCCTCGATCCACGGGAGGCCGGCCACGGCGAGCCAGCGCGCGATCGGTAGGCAGTGGCGCCCCTCTCCAGCCCTTTCTGCTCAGGCCGGGGGCTGAGCAGGTCGGCAGGCAGCGGGCCAGGGAAGAGCGGAGCGATCGGAGAACGGCCGTACCGCCTTGTGGCCTCATGCCCCGCACATCCGTTGCGACACCTGACCCGCCGCCGGGCTGGTTCCAGCGAGAGAGCGGCCACAAGTCAGGCGGCCGGGGTAGGCGAGCCGGCCAAAGGCGGCACGCGGATCACGGCTGCCCACCACCATCTCAATGGACTCCACATGCTCAAGCTGCCCTGGGTTTGCCGCCTGAACACCCCGCAGAAGGCGAGGAAATGCGAAATCCGGGCTGCGGCTGAGCTGGTGGAGATTAGTCGCCACGCCCATCGCCCATCTCGCCGCCACCGCTGTAGCCCAGCCGCACCCAGCTGCTGCTGCTGCCCGATACGAAGCCAAGCGGCAGCAGGCTGTGGCGATCTTCAGCGCCAAGCAAGGGTAATTGGCGATAGGTCCGTAGCGCGATCAGAGGAGAATGCCGCACCTTTGATCACCCGTTGTTTGGCCTGCACCAGGAAGGCGGCGAGAAAGCGGATCCAAGGCCAGGGGGTGCTCCCTCCTGCAGGCAAACAGCGGCGCACAGCCAGGCACTGCACGATCGTCTGCCAGCTTCACCGGGCAGCACGGTGGGCGACTCCATCCCCTTCACAGCCCGTGCCGGATCGAGGCCCCGCTCGATCTCCTCCAGCAGGCGCAGCATCACCCGCCGGTGGAGGAGTCGCGCTCCACCTGGTGGATGCAAAATCGAGATACACCAGGAAGCGCGTTTGGTGCAGCCGAGGGTGGCGAGGGGCAGTCGAAAACAGGTCCGGCGGGTCCCTTGGGCAGGCCGTGAGCCAAGCCTTCCAGAAGGCCGTATTGGCCGATCAGCGAATAGATGCTGCGGTGGGGATCAAGCAAGCAGTAGCAGGGCTGCAACCACGCTGATCAGCAGACCGCAGGTCGGGCCCCGCTGAACACCGAGCCGAGCACGCGGCAACAGAACGCCGAGGCTGAGCGAGCACCCAGAATCGCCCAGCGAGCAGCACCAACCCACCAGACGCCCGCAGGCCAGGCGGAGGCTGCGCACAGGCCACGGAACGCGGCGAGGAGTTGGTGGGGCAGTGAAGGGCCAGGCCAGCTCGAAGAATCGGCGATCAGGGCGGCGGTAGCCGGCGTCCAGCTCTGACGGAAACAGATCGCCACCACCACCAGGCCGAGCACATAGCCCGGTGTGGGCGAGTAAGCAGCGGCTTCTTTGATAGGAACTGCGAACAAGTTGTGGCAACAGCAGGGATCACGTTGAGCTGGATCAGGCCCAGATGGCCACGGGCGAATGAGATCACCGATGAACGGCGCGCGGCAAGCAAATAGAAGAGGCCAGGCCAGAGGGGGGGCACCAATGGCGTTCACAGGTGCTGGGCGGCACCGGCTGGCCTTACCGAACGCCCGCCAGCAAGCAGCAATGTCAGCAGGCAAGACGATCAACAGCGCCAACGCGCCAGCAGCACGGGCAGTGACGCACCAGCTTGAAGGCGCGATCTGGGGGGGGTGAGCCGATTGGCCACAGCGCGAACACAGCTGCGACAAAGAGATCGACAGCCCCCACCGAGCGGGATCAGCCCCGCCCGAGATGGGTCCATTGGTGCGGCAGGCGGCATGGAGGCGGGCTGTAGGCGTCTGGTCGAACTTCTGCATGATCATGCCCGTGAGTCGTCCGAAAGGCGTTGAAGCCATAGCGGGCGTAGAGGGTTTTGGCATCCTTCGGTGGTCCAGCATCCAAACGGCGAAACCCCTGCAGCTCGGGTGGGGAGAAACACGGCAAGCTTGACCAGCCATTTGCCCAGACCCTGCCCCGATGCTCCGGCAGCACAAAACAACATCGGTGAGATAGCCGAAGGTGAGCGATTCACTGACCCACCGCGCATAGCCGATCTGATCGGCCCTCGGAAGCAGGCTGAAATTCAACGAATGTTTGTATGGAAACTTGCCACCCTGCGGTGGTGATTCCCCGCTGGCCCAATACGACTGACGAGGAACTCCCAGCACCACCATCCAATTTGAATGCGCTCGGATCACAGGAGAAGCGGTGAAGGCCCCTTGTTGCCATTCCATCGGCCCCTGCTGAATCAGATCCAGCCATCCAAGCATCGGGAGCCCCCAGCAAACGAATCTCTGGCTGTTGGGGAGGCTCATCCCGAATGGCTGACATTGGGCGAATTGAATCAGGTTCTTGTTTGTGGCACAAGGCCGCTCACGTGGCCAGGGAAAAAATCCGGTGAATCCGCCCAGCAAGCCGGCCATGGCGCCCGTGAGTCAGCAGGCCCAGCGTGAAGCCAGCAGCACGCCGCCAGGCAGGGTTTCCCACCACTCCGCCTTCTGCTCGGAAGCCAGCGCAGACAATCCCCCACAAAAATCCCGCAGTGAGGGGAGATGGGCAAAGCGCAGAGTGCAATAGGCGAGGATCACCACCGAGGCGGGATTCGCTCCATTCGCCCGCCTGCAGGCGCCCGGCCAGGCTTCACAAACGCCGGCACCTCCGTGGCCACCAGCCGCCGCAGGGCCAGCAGTTCCGAGCTGGTAGCCGCGTCTTGAAGGGCAACCCGTCATACCCAGAACCAAGGGAAGAAACAGCCAGGCGAGCAGGGATTGCAGCTGACCTGCGGCTGGGCCAAACAGCCGCCCTCCAGCCGACCCCCGCCATTGGCCAGGGCGAGCAGCCCCACGAAGGCGATCAAGCAACGGCGGTGATGCCCAGCGCCAGCTTGAGGCCGTCGTTGGCTGCCCTGCGTGATGGCCCTCCCACAACTGCTGCTGTAAGCGCCCCTCGTCCACCAGCTCCGGCAGCAACCGGCGATGCGCTGCCTTGCCACCGTCTCCGGCCTCCGTGTGCCGGCACCAGAGACGCGCCATCATCAGCCGCCGCCGGGGCCACTGAGCAGGTTGGCGGTGAATCAGATGGGCCGGCATGCCTGGGGAAAATAGGGCTGGAAGCACACCCACATAAGAGCCCTAAATTTGCTCCCAGCTCTGACGCGCCCACGCCAATGTGTTCGTGGAGGCATTGACTTTCGGATTTGCTTCAAGAATTCGCCCATCCTGGCCACTGCCCAGACACACTGATTGCCGTAGCTGGGCGAGTGTGGCGCCGGTCGATCGCAGCGGTGAGCAACTCACGGGCCAGCTTCATGGGGCTGGGCCGTGGCCAGATAGGCGAATCGTGAGCATCGATTCAATTCCCACGAACACATTGCTGGGCGGCCGCCGTGGCCTCCACACCTGTGATCCAGACTCCGGCGAAAAAGCGGGCCAGAGTGTGAATCTCTTCTGCATCACCCCCAGGTGATAGAAGGCAGGGCCGTGGAGGACGCGAAAAAGATCCGCCATTTGGGAAGGCTGAAAAGCGAGGATCAAACCCAGGCTGCCTCTCTCCGCAGGAACCGCCGCGGGCCAACACAATTCAGCGCCGTACGGGCCGGCGCCAGCAGCGCCACCACCGCTCCATTGAAGGCGAAGGAGAAACACCACCCGCCCGCATGGCAGCTGGAACAAGGAGCAAACCGAGCCCCACCTGCGTAGCCAGGGCCACCCGATCAGCCGCCATGGGAATCGCCCGCCGATCATGGTCGAGAACAACCAGGCCCACCAGGCAGCCAGCAAGGGCGATCCCCAGGCTTCCTCGGCACGGTTTTTGCCAGAGCATGGGCCCTTCGCCTTTAGTGCTGGTGCGGCGTCAACTTACGGAGGGAGTGCCGTTCAACGCTTGGTGCTGGGTGATACGGGGATTTTCGGCCAGCCTTCAGGTTCAAGACACCTGTCCCTCGCGTCAAGCCGGTCCGAACGTCCGCAAGCATCGGTACTAGCACATCAATTACTTCGTCATACGGTCGTAGTCCCCTGCGCAACCATGCCGCTCACGCGTCCGGCTGGACAACGAAACCGGAGCACTGCCTGAAGGAGGCTCCTGGCGGAAACAGGCCAGGAACAGGAAGTTCCCTGATCCGCCAACTGAATTCCGCGAGTGTTGGCAGCGCGGCACGCCAGTCCGTCGATCGCGCAGCGGATTGGGCGGGCCCCTGAGTCCTTCCTCAATACCCTGCCGCCACCGGCAGTTGCAAAGAGCGTGGAAGCACGGCGCCGGCGGCTTTGGCCAGACACTTCCAGCAAGGCAAGGCGGAACGGCGCTGATGCGGCGATCCTGATTGATTCGGGCAATCCTGCTGAGGCTTATTACCAGCAAGCAAGGAAGCCCCTGCATCAAGCTGTCGTCAGCTTCTTTGACGCAGACCGCTGCGCAGCTTGATCACCTCACCGATCTGCATCGCCCGAGGTGCTCTGGCTGCTGGTGGAATCCAGGTGATCCCCGCGTCTGTTCGGCTGCAGAACCACCTGCTTTGGGCCGCAGCCGCGGTGGCATCGAGGCAATCAACCTGCTTTCGGGAGATTAACGCCCGCATTTGCGGAACTCAATCCACCGCTATGCGATCTACCGCGGCGGATTTTGCCGATCTCACCTTGGTGACGCCCTCTCGACGGCTGGATGTTGACCGCAGATCCTCAGCCTGGACAGCGACTTCGATATCTTACGGCGTTTTCCGGCCGTGAAGCCATTTCTGCTCGTCGTCGATCGGCTGAGCTCTGCATCAACAGGGCAATTCCCAGGCCTCCAGGCACGGCCTGCTCAAAGCATCTTCCAGAGCCTGGGACTACCGCATTGGGTTGCTGTTGCAGCGTGAACTTACGAAGAGAACGTTTGTGCCTGGCATTGGACGCTCTGAGGCATCCAGCCATCTGATTGGCCCGATGACACAAACCGGGGAACGATCAGTAATCGATGGCGGGGGGGGATTCAAGGCAACATCAGCTCCCGTTGAGGAGGGCGGCCAGATCAGCGTTGCCACGGAGTGCTCGCCACCTTCGCGGGTGGGGCCAAGAAGCCAAAAGCAGAAGGCCAGCCTGTAACAGCAAGGGGTGACCGACCCAGCCTTGCAATGATCAAAACTCGCTAATCGTTTAAGAGTTGCCCTGTCACCAAGGCACTTCCTGTCATCAAAGTGTCGATGTCATCAGAAACAGCTATCTTCAGGGCTCATTGCTCCATTTTCAAATGAAAACTCTCCGGCCAATGCTCAACTGCTGGCCAGCAGCATTGATGCGCTGGCGCCTCTGCCCCGCAAATCTTCATTCACAGACGAAGAAAACCTGGGCGGATCCACACCTGTGGCGCTCTGCACAAACCCAGTCCACCGTGACTAACGTTGGTTCAGTCGTCCGTCCTATCTGATGACCCAGCTCCCGAATCTGCGGCCTGCGGCTGCTGTGGCAGCAGGAAAAGCGAGCGCATCGCCCGTAGCCACCGCCGGAATGGACTTTCTGTGGTGGCAGGCACGCTGCCTCTGCTGGTTGGCCCTGCTCTCCCGAAGGCCCATGAAGATCAGCTCAAGAGGCCGAGCGTCATGGCGACATGGGGCAGGCCATGGGTTTTGGTTTGCCGATTCGATGCGTTTTGCACGTGCTCCAGGTGGTGAGGTTCGACGAAATCCCTCCTGCCAGCCGCCCAGGAGGAAACCTCCCACCACGCTTGGAAGAAGGAGAGGGTGGAGCCGATCCTGTCCCTGGTCTGGCCTGATCGCTGAAAGCCTGCAGCAATGCCATGATGGAACCGAAGGAAATAGGGAGCTCGGTGCCTTGAAGAGCCCTGCAAGTCCGGTTGTCCAGCGTGTTTTAATCGGAACATGACCGAACTAATCCGCGAACATGCATGGGGGGGGGCGGGGGCTGTCCCCGCCAAGCAGCAGGAGCTCAACTGGGGCTGCGGTTGCAGTCCGTTTCGCAAACCTGGCAGGCCGGGGTTGGAGCGCTGGCAGAAGGAACACGGGGAGGATGAAAGTGAGGGCCACCGCGCGCGCTCGGATCAATGCCAGCGAGGTCCGGGCCCGGCCCTCCGGCGCTGGTGCGCCTGGCCCTGGCGCAGCAGCCCGCTTGCTTTCCCCAGGCAGCACAGCGCTGACGAAACCCGACGAGGTTTCAGCAGGCGATTGCCGATTCGAAAACATCAACGCCCATCTGTTCTCGATCGAAGCGCTGATGGAGCGCTCTTCGTGGTGCGGGTTTACCGGAGGACAGTGGAGCAGAAAATTCCGCGAGTGGCCGGCCGAACTGGCACCCGATCGCCTCAAATGCTGGACCGCTTTGCGGGCCTCATCGCCTGCTGCATCAGACCCCTGACGCTGCCTGATCGTAGTTAGCACGCCGGCAGAGTCGATTGAATCATCCCTCCTCGTCGGCGGAACCAACACACAAAGCCCAAAAGGCTCCAGCCAGGCCAGCCGTCGGCCAGTTCGGACCTGATCACCATGGTGTGTTTTCGCCGATCCCACCCGTCAGGGCGATCACATTCAACACCGCCCAGGCTTGCCGGCCATCGCGCCCGTGCCCTGCAGCAGCCTTGTGCAGGACAACCCTCCAGGGCCAGCGCCGGCCCCGGCCATGGTTTGTTGCTGCGGACCGCGCAGCTGGCGCATGTCACTCGCTGAGACCCGAGAGGCCCCGCAGCCCACTCTCCTCTGCAGCTGCCGCTCCAAATTTCCTCGACCGTCAGGCCGGCGCGGAGCTGGTGCAGCAGCAACCCCGGATCCACTTGAGCCGCTGCGACTGGCCATCACCAGCCCTTCTAAAGGGGTGGTAGCCCATCGTGTGTCGATGCTGGCCCCATCCGGATCGCGCCAGCGAGCAGCCGCGCCAGGTTGGCAGCTGAATCAGCCTCCGGCCGGACGGATGGTGAAATGGCCGTGGCTGGCCATCACCACTCGCTGATGTGCTGGGGGTTGAGGCATGAAAACCGAAGCGGCGCAGGCGCGCCCCAGCCAGGACTTCCGGCACGCGCAATAGGTGAAAAGCAGCCGGCTCAAGGTGCTGTGAAAACCGGTGTCGAGACAAGGCCCACTGGGCAGGGCCGGACGCCCACTGGCGCAGCCAAGCGGATTGCCGCCAGGGCGCCCCGGCGTTTGTGGAAGCGGCGCCAGGGGATGAGGGCGCTGAAGCTCCTCTTCCACGCCGGTGTGATCAACGTCGGGGTCGTGGAACCAGTCGCCCCGTCCATGCACCACCGGTGGGCGGCCAGACCGATCCGCTCCAACCAGGGCGGCCCAGGGCCTCGGCAGCCAGGCATCCAGCCACGCAGCGGCCCGTCACCTCCTTGCCGATTCGAAGCTGGAGCTCTGCGCCAGAGAGGTGTCGCCGCCGGCATCGATCAGGCGGACCTTGAGGCTGGAAGCTCCCCAGATTGAAGACGACACCAATCCACGCCGGATTCAGGCTTCTTCAATGCTGTCCGCTGTTTCCATGCTGTCGCCAATCCGCCCATCGATGGCACAACTGATCGTGACGGGGAAAGGCATCGGCCTGCCAGAAATGCGCGTGGGGTAACTCGCGGATCGAGCGGTCCAGAGGAAAGTAGCCGCTGCGGGCCGAATTCAGGGCAGCGACATCCGATTCCATTGCTCGCGGTCCCGCCAGCGCGGCGCTGACCGCGTCTGGGCGCGAGGTAATCGGCGCAAGTCGGCGAAACAGGAAAGAAGGGATCGCGGCGTTGAGGTGTTCCAGCAAGGGCTTGACAACTCCACATCGCCTTGCTGAAATGACCGAGCTTTTTGATCAAGTGCCAGCACCTCCGGCACATTCGGGGATCTCACCGATCCAAGTCCAGGGGCGGTAGGCCCGTCATCCCGAGGCTTTCGGGATCTCCTCGTGGTCTTGCGAAACAGGAAGAAGTTCTCCGCTCCCACCTGTTCGCGAATTTCCACAAATTCGCCCGTCGAGGTACCGATCGTGAGGGCACGCATTCATGGCAAATTCATATTTCCGGTGGCGGAACAGCCTCCAGGCGGCGGTGGAGATCTGCTCGGAGAGATTCCGTGGCCCGATAGACGCCGCTCGCCCAGCTTGACCACTGTAAATCAAGGTGAAAAAACAACCCGCAGGCCGCCCTTCCATATCAGGATCGGAAGTTCCCACCATTTCGGCGACGCCGTTGATGAAGCGAATGATCAATTTGCCCAGGAATAGCCAGGTGGCCTGCCTTACCACCGAAGATTCAAACGGTGCGGGGGGCTTGGCCATCGGCGTGCCGTTTTGATGCGCAGGTATTGAACGATCACCCTGCAGGCATTGAGGTGCTTGGCGCTTTGTATTCGTGATGCGCTTGACGCTGCACATCGAACAGCGAGGAGGGATCCACAACAGGCCGCTCTGGCGGTGGAATGTAATCGGAAAGCCGGCGTTTTAACAGCCAGTTTGGGTCTGTCCCAGCGCTCCAAAAAGCCTGGATCAGCAGCGAATGGGCTCCAGCTTTTCAAGTTCGACAGATCGCGATCCAGTTGGTGGCCATCGGAGGCCATCCAGCAGCCGGCGCAGCAACGGATTGGCCGGGCGATCAGCGCCTGGCGTGACGCCATTGGTGACGTTGATGAACTTGTCAGCCGAGGGTGGGCGTTAGTCCAGGAAACAGTGGGTGCGCACGAAGTTCCGCTGTGCAGGGCCGCCAACCCCGTTGACGTGGTGAGAGCCCACCGTGCCAAGTTTGGCCATCCGCACCGCCCTTGTTGCCGCCTTCCGTCCGAATGATCGACACACTGCGCAGGAGCCGATCATTGCCGGGTACTTGAGGCGCACCTGTTGCAGGAAGCGTCGGTTGATCTCAAAGATCAACTCCAGGTGGGCGGGCAGCAGGCCCTGCCGAACAGATCAAGGCCCATTTCTCCGGGCTCCGGCAGCAAGGTGTGGTTGGTGGTAACCAGCGAGCGGGTGGTGATCGACCCACGGCCTCTTTCCCAGCTCAAGGTGCTTCTCATCGAGCATCCCCACGCAGCCGCATCAGCTCGGCACGGCGATCGAGGATGGGTTGTCGTTGAAGGCTGCAGCCGCCCAGTGATCGGAAAAATTCCGCTGACGGGCAACTGGCGCAGATCGAGGCTGCGCAGCATGTCCCTGGAGCTGCAGCTCACAAAGAAGTGCGCCTGCTTGAGCCGCAGGCGCCCGCCCTCCGCGGTGCCCGGTCATTGGGTAGAGCACCTTTGGAGGGGTTCTCCATGCTCACTTCTCCTGCACGGCGCCGTCCCGTAATCGCCGATGTTTTTGAAGGCGTAAGAAAATCGAAAGTTCTGCGGTGGCATCAGCCGCCACAAGCGCAGCCAGGTTGCAGGTGTTGACCTGGTAGCCCAGCACCGGCAACATCGTGGGATGCAGATCGCATGTTCGCCGTGATCCAGCGCAACCCCGCTCGTGGCCCCGTTCATCGCGGTAGACCTCGGTGTGGCCGCCGAAGCCACATAGCAAGGCCTGATTCAGGGAGTGCGGCAAGTTTTCCCCCAGGGCCAGCCGGCCTTGAAGCCCATTTGTCCGTGACCTCCACCTGCCAGCCATGCACGGATCAGTTGATCGAAGATGCCGAACTCGTAGCGGAATGCCGTAGCGTGGCGGGGTGCCTCCAGGCTGGAGAGGATTCGAGATAAACAGGCCGCCAGCGGCCGAGACCGCCGTTTCCCCAGCCCCGGGCTCTTCTTCCACTTTCCAGGATCGACTCAAAATCGTTGATGGCCGAAGCGGTTGCAACGCCTCGGAAGCCGA
>Ga0163217_1020803_pt1 | contig 10644 bp, 11 predicted proteins | sample SynspAceP_FD_185933 | JGI IMG/M metagenome (GOLD analysis project Ga0163217, IMG submission 185933) | Saline lake microbial communities from Ace Lake in Antarctica - Synechococcus sp. Ace-P (PacBio error correction) | ecosystem: Environmental > Aquatic > Non-marine Saline and Alkaline > Saline ...
CACCCATAGCGCGCAAGGACGCAAGCTGATCCGATCCTGGGTAATTTTCACCGCCCATCGTGCAACTGCGCTCGCAGAAGTCGCCAAGCCTGGCTACGCAGCCAAGGCCCCGCTCTAGAAATCAGCGGCAGATAATCCCGGCGTGACAAGTGATGCTGCGCATACGGCGATTCTCGGTAGAGGATATGGGGGCGTTGTGTCGTATTCATGCGACACTAGCGCGCCGTGCGCATGGAAGCCTTCGCTGGTCAATCCACTGTGCCATTCTTTCCTGTACTTGATGTCGATGAGAAGCGATGTCCTTTCGGGCTATCCATAGCGCGGTCACGTTTTATTCTAGGGTGCCGAAGTGCCTGACAAGCCGGGTCCTCTTTCAAGCCGCCTCAGGCGGCACCCACTGTTTCTGGATGAGGTCGCGATCTTGCCTGCTGGGCCCATGCAGGTGAAACTGCTGCGCGCCCTATCCAGGAAAAGAAAAGCGGTGCGTCCCACTTGTGGCATTAACACGTCAAACAGAAGAGAGCGAATGGTGTCAGAACTGCTGTGGGCGGACTGCTCCAAACGAGGATTACTGTGCACCAGCCGAGACGGTGTGCCGCGGGGCGGTTCCGCCAGGAATTCTGTTTCTAATTTCATTGCTCTGAAGTCTTTATTGCAATCAATTGTTCATTCGCGAGTGATCCTTATTGCGTGTGCCCGCCGACCTCAATTGAATCAGACCAGCGAGGATATTCCAGCATGCTTCACTCGGCCACATCCTCAGCGCGCTAGCCGCGCGCAACGACATGCGGCGTCGACGGTCAGCCCGGAAATCCCTGGGATGCGTCTTGAGCAATTACCGCTTTCCTGGCATGTCCGCGAGCTGAGAATATCCTCGGAGCGCGCTCAACCATATTGCGACGGGGGGCAATTGAATCAAGCCAATGACATTCAATATCGTCGCCCTGCGCCAAGCAGCCAGGGATTCAGCATTCCCTCGCTGAACCCGATCGATCGCTGGAGGATTACCTGGACAATATCGACGCGACCGCGATTTTACTCAGGCACTGGAAGAAACACGCTGCGAAAAACTGCACGGCCACGCGCCTGGGCCTGACCTTGACACGTTTCCGCTGCGCTACCGGCTGAAAAAGCTGGGCATGGAAGACTAAATACCTCTTGACCTTAGCCGATCAGCACGGTGATAGGGCCGCGGATACAATGATCGCGCGCGGCCCCGGTCATCAGGTCCACCACAGACGACATGACGCCGGCGCAGGCAACCAGACCATTGGCGATAATGCCCGGTATTTCAGCCCAGACCAGTCATAACCTGGCACCTGGCCGATATAGGGACCCCTCAAGGCGAACCCGGGCCGCAGACCCGCCCACTGCGCGCACCCCGCTGAAAGTTCTCTGCCAGCGCAGGCAGCATATTGCGTGTGCTGAAGCCCTGCAAGGACCGCCAGCGCTTGGCTGGGGTCTCGCTTGTTTGAAGCCCGCCATGCCTCCAGAGTGAGCTGCGGGCAATGGCAGGCACTGATTCGCGCCGTGCGATCGACGCCGGATGAGAAGCTGGCATAGGGCGCGCGTCCGAACAGCAGCAGATGCTCGGCGAGAGCCGAGAGCGTGGCGTGCGCGTCTGTGCAGATCATACAGTGGCCCCTTGGTGACTCACGCGGCGCTACCGGGGCGATGCGCAGGTCAAGCGCCCCAGAACTTGCCTGGACCAATCACAAAGACCTGCGGCCCCCCGCTCGGCGGCTATGCCCGGCACTAGGGCTCTGCTATTGCAACGGTGCAAGCTCCAATCCGCTGGGCTTCACGGGCCGGGACGGACATGGAGTATCCTTGTCTGATGCAGTACTGCTGCGCGAGCCATGCAGACCTCAGGCGCCCTTGAATACACACTCTCACCCGTGCAATCACACCGCCACAGAGCTGCACGCTGAGAACCCGAGGCGTCGTGGTTTGCCGCACTACATGGGCGTAGGAACATAGCACATCGCCCTACTAAAGCTGCTCGTCGCCACTGAGGCACGAGAGCTTGCGAGAACCGCGCATCCGAGCGCAGCAGCTGGCGGGACTGTGTCGTCTGAGCGTTCGGTTCGACCCTGTCGGCTGGTGCCTATACGCGACCTGACTAGTAAGAGCTTACGGCGGCCGACGATTATTGGATGGGGCTACTTCGGCTGTGTGATTATGACACAGATGTAGCACATATCCTATCGACATCTCGTACTGCAGCGTCGACGCGCGGCGTCTTGATCGCTGGGCAACCAGCCCCAGCGCAGTGGCTCTGCTTTGCTCGGCATGATCAAGCCAGAGCAGCCCACAGGGGCCTGACCTCGGGATCAATGCCGCGTCGCCTGATCCAAATTTCGGCCACTGCGGGATAAAACCCCTGCGACCAGTTCGCCACTCCACGACCGGATCGCTATAGCGCCAGGGGATACAGCGGGGAAACAATACCGCCGCCCGCCAGGACGCTCCCTGCCACGGTCTGCCTGCCGCTCCATCAGCAGACGCCAACACACGCCCTGCTCCAGCAAAATTCAGCGCACTCAGGCAGCCTACTACGCCCCGCCAATCATCAAATCACCTGCTGCAAAGGAACTTCCCCCATTGTGCTCACATGGCCTGTGATAGCCCAATCAGCTTAAAACCAGTTGGTCAGCTCGGTCATAGCGCCACCAGCCATTTTACACGCCACGTTCATTGCAACGGTGAAACCCGAAAGTGTAGACCTTCTGCCTAGGCCGGGCATATGTCACTTAGCAGTAAACCAGAGGTATTATTAACCGGGATTTTCATGCAAAAGGCGACATTGATTAATGACAGCAAAGAACATAGACGATATTGCTTGTCGGGTGGGGGCGTCATGAGCGCCACCCTTGGAAGTTGCTCAAACAGTTGGATCCGGCATGACCATTACCCTGGTCGAGCCGCCCTGGACACGTTGCCCAACCGAGAGCACACCGGAATGGCTGGAACAACGCGGAACTGGCCATGCTGGCTACTGTGAGCTGAACTACACTCCTGAAGATACCGACGGCAAACATCACCATCGATCGGGGCATCGGCACCATTCATGCTTTCATTCGAGGTGACCCTGCAGTTCTGGTCTCCTGTGGGAAACAAAAAATCCTCCCGAGCCCCCTTTCCTTTCTCAATCCGAACCCCCCACCAAAGCTCCGTCTGGGGGACAAGGATTGCGATTTCTGCGGCCGCCGCCCACGCATTGCTCAGCGCGCACCAACTGTTTGCCGACCAGCAGTTTCAGCGATTCGTCCTGCGCAGATCAACGATTGATGCGCGTTGTCATGAATCACAGCGTGAGGCTAATCAGAAAGTTGCCGGCCACTCGGTCGATTTTTGGTTCCGACGTGGATTTCGGCTCTCTGACGCGCAAGCATGATCAAGCATCTGGAAACCAAAGAGAAATTTGAGGATCTGTGGCCTGAGTCATGTTCGGCATCTCAAAACTCCTTGAACAAACATCGACAAAGCGCGGTCCACTGGCGCGTTAGCGGGTGCGACAGGAAGTAGAGAACGACTAGTGTGAAGAAAAGATGTCATGCATCGACTCAAGATTCTGTCGATATTTATCCATTGCGAGCTGCTTAGGCGAGTGGCTGTCATTGCCCTTGCATGCATGACATTATATGCGCACATGTTGGCGAGTGAAAAGCGTTGGCTATGGCGGCTTTCTCCGTCCAGCTCGGTCTCAATGGCTGGTCGCACAACGAAACCTCAGCGCACATCGTCCAGCCAGATGCATAACTCCAAGGGTAAGTAACTGTGCAAAAGCGCCCGACTGGTGCACACGCACCCATGTCGGTACCACATGGATATTGCGACCGTCGCAGCGAACAAGCGACAAGCCTGCGCTTATTGAGTTCGGACCCTTTATAGCTGGCTACTAACAAGTTTCTGAATACAAGCGCTCGGTTCCATACACCGTATTCTCTAAGTTCTCGATCGCGTCAAAACACTACAAAACGTTGCCGCCGGATCGATGGCTAGTGGCAGCCGGGACGAATATGGACCTGCAGCCCGCTATGTAGATTGCCGATCCTTCAGTCCACAACAAGTACGCGTCGCGTCGTCATGCGCAACTTCTTTCGCGCGAGGCCACTGACAAGAACAGAGGAAAGCTGCCGGATGCCCGGCATACGCGTCTACAGATCTCATCAGACGACGCCAATGGGAGACAAGAGCTGGCACGCATTTGAGAGCACCGAGATAGTCGCCCGTTGTCCTCTAAGACGTGACTGATCGCCACTATGACGGCATCGCAGGTCGCTTCGCCCGAGGACGCGTCTTGAACGGCAGGTCTAAGGACGATGATCGAGTGTGAGCTCGCACAAGCATGGGCATGTCAGGACCCGAGCACGATCAGCACACCGTGATATGGCAGAGCGTCGAGGCAATGAAGGTACTCGCGAGAGCCCTCTCCCTGATCAGCACAGTCGCTGACCTTACACATACGACGAACGAGAACTGCACTCGAAAGACAGGTTCGGTATGCAACTCCTCAGTAATCTTGGCAATCTGACGGCGCCTGATTTGCCGGCAGCAGAGTCGGATTGACCAGGCTCACCTGGATCTCTGCAACAATGTGTGCTGAAGGCTGCTGACTCTGGTCACGAGTCTAGCTCTAACCCCTTCCGCCGCGAGTGCATCGTAGGCACGATAAGAAATCATACTATACAGTGCTCTGCACTATATCCCGACTGCACGTGCAAGGTAGCATGTCAGAGAGATGCATGGGTGCTCGCAATCTCGATATATTAGTGCAACTGGAGCGTCCAATCCCATACCGGCGTATCTATCCAGATCGACATGTACGCGACTATTGAGGATAGAAGTCTGCAACATGCCTCGCAGTAACATTTCTACCACTGCTGCCGAGACACTGGTGATATATATCTTGATCGGTTAAACGCTCTAACTGTACAGGGCCAGAGGGGCCCGCAGACGTCAAGGCATAATGAGTTGATGCTAGAGAAATAGTCTGGTGACTCTTGACAGTAGAGATACACGGCACTTGCCTACCAGCATCTCTCATACAGCCTAGTGAGAGGCTGTAGCTGGCCTGGGCGGTAATAGAGGTTGATCGCCACCTGGGCCAAGTCCGCTCGTACTACCAAGGTGCATCTATTATTGCAATTCGAGTTGCTGTGTCTGACGATGACCAGAGAACACACATGAGATTGATCAGCTTCACCGCTTCAGCCCAGCCATATACGCGCAACATGAGAGGCAGAACCGATATTCCGGGCACGGCGAAGTCCTGTCAGCTCTCACTCAGCATCCGCAGATCACCGCCTCTACGCATCTGTCAGCCCGTGCGCCGCTCTTCCCATGGCTACCTCAAATATCACGAAAGGCAGTCTTATGATATAAGTCGGGAATGCCTATAAAGCTAGGTAAGCACACTTTACTATCCGTGACACGAAGGTTTGGGCCCTGTCGCCGCCGCGTCTCGTAAACGCTCTAAACCGAATGCTCAAGCCACTGCTGATTTTTGTGCGCAAATCGCCGGAAGGCAGGTTCTCACATCAGGGTTTGCACAACGACGCTATGGCACGCAGCGTAGATAGATCAATCTATGTCTCGTCGCTACCAGTCACAGCTTCAGATCTCCCAGCCAGAGCTAAGCATAAACCTCTAAGTGAGGAAGGATTGAATGAATAATGTAGGAGAAATACCTGGTGAAGTTTACAGCTTGTCTGCCTAGCCGTTTGGTGCAACCAGTCTACCTTGATGATGAGCCTGCTCTTCGTCGTTGCCGCATGTGGCTGATGGAGCGGTCTCACGAAATCTGACACCAAAAGTCGTTACAAGGCAAACGATACAATCAATGGGACCAGCAGCAATATAGCGTTGCGTGTGTGCCCTGCCCAGTTTGTGCTAATGAATAGTGACAATTTGTCTTTCCTCCGTTTGTCCGGATAGTGATGGTGTCCAGAACTTTCACAATTGTACTAATCCTTTTATTACCCTCATATAGGCCTTATATCTTTCAGTGTCTGACAGCAAGGAAAGCCAAGTGTAATGCCAGGGGGCCATCGGTGATCGAGATAGTTGTCTATGATCGAATGTAATATGATGCACTCCGATTCGTCAATCGAGTCTGACTGCGGATCGCCATTTGCTGATGAGGCGACTTTTGGGCGCGAATAAGCGAATTACCGCTGGACCAGGTGCGCACCCCTTATATTATCCTGGCATGGACGATTCGCCTGCCAAAATGAGCATACATCAGTTGCCGTTTTTACGTAGTATGCGACTGTCGAGGCCTGGAAAAGCTGTTGAATTGTTTGCAGGTTGTCTCACATGTGGCCTGTCTTGTATCGTCACTGCTTAAGCCTGGATTGGATGAGATCCAACACGTATCCCATTGGGTGACCATTTCCTGATTGGCCTTCATAGACAAAAACGGACTCTGCGCTCGCAGGTGGCGATCACCTCTATACCATCCCCTTCGGCAGTGGGAGCCAGGCAGCTAACAGCCTCTTTGGCCAGAGGGGCTGGTAGCAAGCGTGTCCATTCCCTTCATCACCACTATACCTACATCAACTCATTGCTTGAACGTCACTGCGGGCGCCCGATGGACGGTTCTGCAACGCATTAGTCCGACCATGGAGCTTCGGAATTCAAGTATTTCCCCCTTAATTGGGTCTTGGTAAGAGTGCTTGCGCGCGGCCGGTAAGACCAACTGTACTACTAATTGCGAGGAGGCAGACTTCTTGCTCAATTATCGCGTACAGGTCGATATCCAAATAGTCGCCGGTATGGGTTGGAGCCATTGCCTTATATCGAGATTGCCGAGCCCCCGATGCTTTTGTGCTATCGCTGCAATCGGCGAGATCCTTGCAGAGCAACTGAGAGCTCAGATGCCATCTTACTTGTCGGTGCCTACGGTAGCACTCGCCCACGATAGGCGAAACGCGAGTGTGAAGAGGCTAGGACAAGCTACCCAGTTCTAGTAGCGCTCTGCAAGCCTCCAGCAGCCACAGGTTGATCCAAGAGACTCTAAATAGGAGCCGGAATACCATGCTAGGTTTTTTTCAGCTTTTTTGGTTGTACGATTGTTGATATCTTTGGGTGGTGTCCGATGGCTACGCCGGCTGGGGGTCTTGGGCTTGCCATTTATGTCGTTGAGGGAGCTACTGCTATTGCATTTTGTCGCTCATCGCTGCTCGTCGGGATTTGCCAGAACGAGACTGCGAGAGAAAGTACAAGGCATCTGGCGAATCGTGCCCTAGGAATGCACTCGCGCGAGAAGGGTTAGAGGCCTAAGACGCTACCAAGCGTGCTGCTAGAGCGCTTTCAAGACACAGCAGCCAGGCAGGTATGCCGGAAAACCCGACCCCCTGCTGCCCGGCAAACTCAAGCGACCTGCCGTAGCTATGTTGCAAGTGTTCGCGCGTCCTGAGGTTGATACGGCTACGAACCTGCAGTTGAGCGAGACTTGGCATCGCGTAGGCACGGGCCTACGACAGGCTCCATTGCGACTGGCCATTAGCACGGCGAGACACTCTATGGCCCAGGGGTGCCTCTTCATGCGCATGCCGGTCAATTTGCGAAGATTCAGTTCGTCTGCCAATTCAGGGTGCTGACGATGCGTTCGCAGCTCCTTATTTAGCGAAAGCATCGCGTTACAGCGTTATCTCGAGCAGCCTGGCAACCATCGTCGAATACATGCCGCTCCTCTGGTGACCCTGCCGTGGAACCCGGCGCCGGGCGAGAGCGAACCCAGTCCAAAGTAGCCCGCTAGCGTACCGCCTTGTCCTTGCCGGCGACCATGAATCATCGGTGCCAAAATCCAGCTTGCCGTGGCCCTCTGGCGTCTTCTTGATGAATCTGTAAACGCGCATATACCGCCGCGATGCAGGTGTCTAGATCCCGCAGGCTTCCATGTTTTCTTTTTCCATCCGCAGCGGAAAGAAGTTGCGCCATGAACGCAGCGCGTCTTTATGGGACTGGAAAGCACTCGGCAAATCAGATACGCGGGTCCAGGTCCCATAATTGGCGCCTGAGCCCACTGCCATCATCGGCGTCTAAAGCGTTATCTGAACAGAGGTTTTTTAGACATGGGTATCAGCACACAAGATTCTGAATACCGATGCCACTTGTATTCTGAGAAACTATTCTTTGAATTGGCTGGATTTAGATATTGTGCGACATAAGTGTCCGAAACAAATGCGCAGGCTTGCCGGTTGAATGATGCGCGCTATCCAGGTGGGGTACCGACTGGGTGGTGCGCCCCGTCGGCGCTTTGCCGTACCCTTGGAGTTAATGCCTGGCTGAACGAATCGCCGGGTTTTCGCAAACCAAGCATGGCCGCTGACGGGAAGCCGCCATAGCCAAGCGCTTTTCCATCAATCGTGCGGGATTTCTGCAGCAGGGAAGTGGGAACACCGCCATGTCGAGCACAGTAACAGTTTCTGGGCGAGCACCGTAACTTGAAGCAGCGATTTGAGCAAACTTTTCATTCGCCGTTTTCCTCGTCCCTGCACCGCTACCGTTCGCCAGTGGTCACACTGTCCGCGTTTTGCTTCTCTCTTATCCTAAAAGAGTTTTGACCGAATCGACCTCAAGCCACTTAGATCAAAATTCTCTTGGGTTTCCAAGATGCTTGGATCATGCGGCCGTCAGCAGAGCCGGAATCACGTCGGAACCAAATCCGACCCGAGTGGCGGCGAACTTTCTGATAGCCTCCGACGCTGATTGCATGACCAACGGCATCCCAATCGTTTGGATGCTGCGCAGACGCGCTGAACGCAATGTCGGGCAAACAGGTGGTGCGCGCTGAGCAATGCGTGGCGGCGGCGCAGGAAATCCGCATCCTTGTCACCCAGACGGAGCTTTTGGTGGGGGGTCGATTTGGCATAAAAGGAAGGGGCTCCGGGAGGATTTTTTTTTCCACCCAGGTAAGGACCAAGAAAACTACGCAGGGTCCACCTCGATGAAGCTATCGAGATGGCAATGCCGATCGATGGTGAATAGTTGGCTGCTCGCATTCGGTATTCAAGGAAGTGTAGTTCAGCCTCACAGTAGCCCAGCATGGCCAGTTCCCCGCGTTTGTTCCAGCCATCCGTGCTCTCGTGGGCAAAACGTGGGTCCAGGCGCTCGACCAGGGTAATGGTCATCAGCCGGATCCAACTGTTTGAGCAACATTCCAAGGGTGGGCGCTCTGACGCCCGCCACCGACAAGCAATAACGTCTATGGTTCCTTGCTGTCATTAACATGGTCGCTCTTTTGCATGAAAATCGTTAATAATACGGTTATCTGCGGTAAGTGACAATGCCCGGCCTAGGCGAAGGCTTAACTTTCCGGGTTGACTACGCCTGCAAATGAAACGTGGTCTGTAAATGGCTCTGGTTGCAGACATGACCGAGCTTGAACCAACCTGTTTAAAGCTGATGAGTCTAGTCCCACGAGGCCATGAGCACAATGGGGGCAAGTTCCTTCTTGCAGCAGGTGATTGGTGGATTGCGGCGGGCGTAGTAGGCTTCGAACTGGAGTGCGCCCTGAATTGCTGGAGCCGGGCGTTGGCGCTCTGCCTGATGGAGCGCAGGCAGAACCGGGCAGGAAGCGTCCCTGGGCGGGCGGCGGTATTTTTCCCACGCTGTACCCCCTGGCGCTAATACAAGGCGATCCGTCAGTGAGTGGCGGAAATCATGGTCGCAGGGTTCTTATCCGCAAGTTGGCCCGACAACATTTTTTGGTAGTGCAGGCCGACCGGCCAATTGATCCGAGGTCAGCCCCTGTGGAGCTGCTCTGGCCTTGATCAATACCGGCAATGTCGAGAATCACTATGCGCTGGAGCCTGGTGCCAGCACGTCATAACCGCGCCATCAGTTTCGTGGGCGACGATTTAATCTATCAACAGTGATACATATTGGCCGCCGCTTCAGCAAGCCCGCTATGGCAGCCGCAGGAGCAATGGTGCGAAATCCGCGCCTGTATAGGACTTGCGTTAGCGCCGTTTGCAGCAATAAGCTGCATTTACCAGTTTGGAAAACACCCCGGTTACTCAGTCTTGGCTGTGAGCTGTGGCCTAAATATTTCAAGGGTGATTTTGTCTGGGCTTCGCAGCAGCTCAATGCAGCTGACGCGGATTAGGAGCTTGTGGCTCGAGCAGGGGCTCCTGGGGCGAGCGATGAATGGATGCGCAGTGGGTTGTGACGCTAACTCGGTGCAGCGCGGATTTCAAGGCCAGATGAATGCATGAACAAGACCATGCGCCGGCTGGTTGCCGACATAATTGAAGCGTGTTTTTTGTATAGTGCCGTCTAGGCATTTCCGGCTAGCGTGGCATATATATCCCCGATACCCCATGTTTTGGTTCAATGACTCTGGAGCCATTGCGGGCCCTCTCAACACAGAAGGCAGAAACACATGCCGAAGCGCTTGGCGTCCTTGCCAGGCTTAGCACACGCAATGCTTGCTGCGCTGGCAGAACTTCAGCCGGTGGGCGCAGTGGGCGGGTCTGCGGCCGGGTTCGCCTGAAAGGGTGTGCCGCTAATATCGGCCAGGTGCCAGTTTCTGAGGTCTAGTGGAATGATATACCGGGCATTTATCGCAATGGTCTGGTGCTGGCGCCGGCGATGTCATGTCGTCTGTTGGTGACCTGATCAGGGGCGTCTTGC
>Ga0163217_1004675_pt1 | contig 10643 bp, 13 predicted proteins | sample SynspAceP_FD_185933 | JGI IMG/M metagenome (GOLD analysis project Ga0163217, IMG submission 185933) | Saline lake microbial communities from Ace Lake in Antarctica - Synechococcus sp. Ace-P (PacBio error correction) | ecosystem: Environmental > Aquatic > Non-marine Saline and Alkaline > Saline ...
ACGGTGACGTTATTATTGTTACAAGCGATGAAAATTATCTGAATATTCAGAATCGAAACACTCGTTGAAGTAGTAAAGTTTCTGCTGATGAGACATGGAATATATGGAAAAATTAAAGACATGTTTGCTGACGTTTGGCCCAAGATAAAGCGTTGGAGCATTATGGCATCGACAAAACAAACAGCCTACGGTACAATGACGTTTGAAATTGAAATTATGTTGTTTCTTGTGGAAGAGATAAGATATTCCTATTCGTCAAAATTTAAAGAAGACGGCCCCTAAAGAATTAGTAAAATCGAGTACAGACAAAAAGAAACGAGGTTAAAGTAATGAACCGAGCCAAATTGAAAATCCCTACAAGGAAAACCAAAAGATACAACTGAATATAGAACAGAAGACATACACGAAACACTGTTGAAGATTTCCTGAAAGATTTACCCCGCCGTTTAAGTGGGAATTCAACCAATTTACTGACAACCATTTGTTGATCCATTACAAGAAAAGACGGAATAATTAAACTAAAGTAACGATAATTAATTTATTGCTTCTATCCGTTTACTTCTTTTTTATACGAGCAGGCAAACTCTGTTCTAGTTTTTGGAAAATGAAGTATGGTATACTAAGTGAAATCGATAAAATATAGGAGCGAATAACTATGCCCAGACGATTTATTAAAAAATTATCTCTTCAAATAATACAACGCCTAGTGAATGTTACCACAAATAAACTAAAATTGAAACACAAAAACGAAAGGGGTCGTTACAAATATATATTTAGAAAGAAAATTATGCTTTTTCCAGTAGATGAAGCTTATTTTAGTGAAGTAAATGCTTAATACAAAAGGTTAATGGAGATTGCTTGATCGATTTCCGAGAGGAATAAGAATCAGAAAATGGCTTTTAGAAAGCCTATACAGATCTATTAAAATTACTTGAATTATGGGCTGCCGTTCTGAAAAGGAGTTTCCGTGATGAATTTGGCAAAAGCACGAATTTCAGAAGTGGCAGAATGAAGTCATTGAAAAATTAGAAGAACAAGGGTAATTTGATGACTTTATGTATGCAGAAAAGTTTTTTACTCGTACTGGAGCAAAATTTTGGTGAAAAGGTCCTCGCGTTAATAAGCAAGAATTAAAAGGCGTGAAAATAGCCGAAGAGAATATTGAAAAGCCACTGAAAGTATCCTTTTGCCAAATGGTTGAAAAATGGTTGTTTCAAACTTGCCGAAAAATTATTCGTCGTTCTCACAGCATTCTGAACACGTGAAACCAATAAATAAGCTGCGTCAAAACTTAATGCAAAGGGTTTGATACAAGATGTGATTCTCAGTTTTAGCAGAAGTAACAGTAGAAAAGAAGAAGATGAAGAGTATGCACTATAAAAAACACAAGGGGATAAATTGGCTAAACAAGCTAAATTAAAAGGGTTATAAAAAATCCAGAAGTTAAAAGTAGTCCTATTTCAAAAGGGATTTGCATAGATTTTAATCAATCAATATGAGGAAAAAGAAATTGGGAAGATCAAAAACAATGATGAAAAAAATAACAGAACAAAATGAACTTAATGCCTTTATTGCAAAGTTCCGTATTCAATATGTGGCCACAAGAAAAAAATAGAACAAATTCAGAGCAACTTTATTGAGTTGGTATGACATAGAAAAAAGAGCACTACCAATGGAGACATAAATAATGACCGCAGTGCAGGCAATCTCTGCAGCGGTGTACATACGGACAGGACCGAAAATCTATATGTGAGCGCCCGGTCACGACTTTAGCGAGAATCTACCCGAGTTTATGCATAGTGTCGAGTCTCACTTTCCGACTTTCACCCGTACGGAATGTATGCATAATAGCACAGCACTGATATACGCGCAGCCAGTGGATCGGGTAGTATCTAATCCACCGGAATTTTTCATACCGACGAGGTTCCTCCTGACTTTGTGCGTCAATGAGCGCACGGCCGCAGACTGCATCCAAGAGAGCTGATTTTAGTGCCAAACAAAGTGGAAGCCTATTGGTGAGCGGGTTGCTTTCGTTTCACTTATCAAAGGTGCGGGGGCAGTTCCGGATTCACCGCAGTTCGTCACTGTTAGCAGTTGGCACCGCACCGTATTCCTTTTCACCTCCGTTTGCCCAAAAGCGCACGGGGAACCCGTCGCAGATTAGGTGGTCATTTTCTAGCGCAACAGGTTTCATATAGTACAAGATTCTGAGTTCTTTGTTATACGCTACACGGTGGTCGAGTATAGGACTGAGAGTCACGGGCGAGCTTTCGAGAAAGTTTGACTGAGCGATCTTTCAGCGGCAAGAGTGGATGGCACTAAACGTGCCGCAATTGCTTTGCAATAGCAATGTGGTGGCCGGCTCAGGTCATTTTGATGCGAGGTGTGTGGTGCCCAGATACACACCAGGCAGTAGATGCACATACCGGCAGGGTGGATCAGGGCAGGGGGTCAGGGATCTCTGGGCATGGTCCTTCTGAGTCGATTTCAACCGCGCTCGGCAGAATATCGCGGTCAAAGCGTCGACGGGAGTAGCTCATCACTATAAACGACCCGTGGCTCTCATGGCTTATGCTGGGGAAATCAGAGCCATAAGCGTGCGGACGGGCACATGTATGGATTAACTATATACTGTCTCCGACAAAAGCCAACCCCACGGTGGGAAATTTCCCCGTTGGCCGTGTTGATAATGCACTACACTGCGCCGCGCCGTCTATTATCCACGCCTGCCGTCATACTGGCGATCATCAGGACTGCCGTCTGGCCGTCAGAACGCATTAGCACCAGCCAGTACACAGCGGGGATGATTTCAAACGGCGACTAACCCGCGCTCTTCTCCAGACGCGGTGAAGCTCTTACGGCACAATGTCGTCCTGTTGTCTCAAACACAGCTCCGCGTCGCATCCAGTCTATTTGAGTCAGCACTCTAAACAACACGCGACACAGAAAGGCCAGAGTCAGAAGGCTTTCGCATTTTTGACCCAGTTTTATTATAATCGGAGTTTTAACATTAAGCACTGGCGTGGGAAGCACATGATTCCTAAGAGTTTTTTTTATACAAAGGACCGCACATCTGTAGAGGGACACCGTCTGCGATATATTTATGCTCAGGGCACTTTTTCCGTTGGGTTTTAGAGGGAAAAAAAGTTTGAAACCAAGAAAAACAGCCAACAAATAGAAGCTTATGATTTAAAATAAAGAACCAAGCCAAAAACAAAGACTAATGGATTTGCAAACAAAATTGAATCGAACAGCACTTTCAAATACATCTGCCTCGACCGAGGACATGTTCAAGGATCGGACCCGCCGACAGATCGTCGAACAGCACGACTTCGGCCCTTCTGTGCAACCGCTTTCCACCGCCTTGACGGTCAGCCAGCTCGGAGGTCACCGGGACCAGAGGAAACGAAAGACACAAAACCGCGTCCATGAATCGTTCCATACAAACCAAACCAGCGCACTCGAAGAGTTGGATTAACTCAATGAACTGGTTTAGCTCCGATGGCATGGGCCGTCTGCAGTCGAATCCGGTTTTCTCAGGCACTTCGGCACCATCTGAGAGAGTGTTCTTATTCGATCGACACAAGTCGCGCCACGGTGTATCGGGCTGCCGACAATTGGCATGGTGTGTTAATTAAGATTGTGTCGGTTATACCTCACTCGACCGCAAGGACAAAAGTTTGGTCACGTGCACGATTTCTTTTGCGTCATATCCGGCGGCCGGGTTTCGTTCAGCCTGGAGGTGGCCAGATTTTTTTCCGGGTAAAGCAAAACGTCAAAATGCATCTTGGCGTTTCTCCTCTTAATAGCCTCTCGGCATTTCCAGGACCAGAAGCCACTGGCTGGTGTGGATGCCGGCACCAAATTTACTTTTTGGTTATAGCAAGGAATAAAATAAGTGAATAGAGGAAACACTTGTACTTTTATCATTAAGTATTACAAGGGTTTTTTCTATAACCATTGTTTCTCACATATTTTCTTATTCATAATATCTGAGTCTTTTCTGTTTACCCATAGTCGTAATTTTTAATGATATAATACTTTTGGGAAGTTCGAAGGTGCGGATTTTGTCACTCTACCCGTAATTTCATTAATTAGTTCGCCTTCTTTGTCGACCGCATCCGGCCCCCATCGCCATATACCCCCCCGCTTCCCTCATTTTTGCACGGGACGCTGTCGTGGCAAAACTTGTTTTGCAGGCCGTCGCGGGAACTGCGCGGCAGCGGCAAGACGACCCGCGTGCAATTCACTAGTTGTGTGAGACCGTCCAGGCAAGACCACAGATGTCGGCGCTGTCATCGGCAGCTTCGTCAGCCCAGCGTGCTGAGAACGGCAGAACCTGCGCGCTGCCGCAGCCTTCCAGTGATCCAGAAGATGCGGATAGATTAAACGAGAACGCGGCATCCCCTGGCCAAGGCGATCCGTTTGAACCGGGGGGCGGGGGCAACACGTCTGGCCCGTCGGAAATACTGGCGCCCTCTCGGCGACAGAAAACGATCAGATCAAGGTCGAATATGCTCGCATTAAATCGCCCGCGGCATCCGAGCCAGCCTTCATCAGGCTTCTGGCTTGTTCTTCGGCCTGCACGAGGCCCGAGGTGGCGTTTCCGGCAGGCGACCCGATCCTGACCGGGGCAGCGCGCCCAGAACAAGGGGATTGGCCGACCTGCTCCATCCGCAAGCGCAGCAGCGCCTCGGTGGCGGGGGCTGGCGTACCTTGTTCACGCACCACACCCGCGACATGCAACATACATAGGCCCGCACGTCTTGAAACCAAGCGCGGTGGCCGCAGCCGATTGCGCCTGAACCCGTTACATCAGCAGCAAGAACCCAACCGGCCCATCCCGTCATGGCAGAGATATCCGCGCTCGCCCCGTTAGAGGTCTCCCCGCGTTGCGCAGCAACCCATCGACAGCCCCATCGACGCCTTCGATCACGCAGATCTCCGCCCTGCGCGGTGTCCGATCAACGGTTGCACAGCAACGCCCGAAGCCCATGGCCCAGCCTGTCGATATTATACGACGAACCGCCCGCACGCCGCAGCGGTGGAGCGCCGGGGTTCGATATAATCCGGCCCGCTTTTTGAACGGGCGCACGTCAACACCCTGGCGACGGCTGCAGCCGCATTTTAGCAAGGCCCAGCATCAACGTGGTCTTGCCGCGTGCCCGACGCCGGAGCCGAATCATCAGGTCCCTTTGGCAGTTTGCGTTGTCTCTATCATTCGTGTGCCCTCGGGAATAAGCGTGGCTCTGTGCCCACTGGGGCGGAAACGGCGGTCATAATCGCCGCATACAGACAGCTTTCGCGGAATTCCTCTCGCCGTCAAGGCGCGGCCCACCAAAGGATAGCGCCGTGCCCCCGCGTTCGCCGTCGGTGGCGTCGATCACGGTGCCCAATAGTTGCCCGACCACCCTTATTGGTCTGGCCAGCTTTGCGCGCCGACGATGGCGACACGGGCAGTCCTCCTCCATATACTGAGGAGGGACAACGGCACCGGCGCGAACGTGACTATAACAATCAGTCGCAGCACATGTACCGAAGGTGGGATCGCCAGCGTCGCGCCCCGTGCTGCGAATTCTCAAAGCGTTTCGCCTCGGCATGGCCGACGCCGCCCGAGGTGCGCGTCAACCATGATTTGTGCCGACACGGGCAAACGTCAATTCAGTGCCCAACGCGGCCGGCAGCAGCGGGCAAAGCAGGCACGCCGGGGGTGAATGTCTAATTGATATCCAAGTCGCGCAAACCGCGCAGCCTGTTCGCCGCATGGCAGACCACACGAAGATCGCCGAATGCAACGCGCGCAACCGTCGTGACCGGCATCATCGCGGTTTTGACTCTCTCGTTATCGCACTCTCAATAATGAAGTAAGCACCCGACACCCGGATTTCAAATTTTCCTTGCGTCGTTGCTGGGCCAAGTACGTTGTAATTTCTATTATCTTATTCTGACGGGACAGTGATTCCGGCATAGAAGCAGAACAGGAACAGGCCTCGCGATTATTCGCGATCAAGGTCGCGCCACCCCGCAGGTCAGCAAGATCAGGGGCACCAGGGCCCGCGCTCTGATAACAGTGAACAGTCATGGGGCAATTCGCTTCCGCGATAGCTGCGGTGGTCTTCTTATTGCCATTGGGGAGCTGGTCCACACTGCAAAGGTCCGTCAATTTGGCACCGCGACCGGCGACGCGCAATGCGGCGGCCTCGGCAAGTTTGATTCCTGATCCCGAAACCGGGCTGGATTTAATGCGCGGCGAATTGCGTAGAAACTGGTACGTGTTCGGGATATGGTCCGCATATATCGGCATCACGAGCAGTTTCTATCAGCGGGGCAACCCCCATACTGTCGGGAAAGCGTCGCAGCGCGGGTGTCAACCTTGATCGCCAGCGATCGCCAGCGTGTCCGGCCGTGCGCGCGTCAGCGCCAGTGGCAGCGTGTACATCCGCCTCGTCCGCCCGTTTGCCCGCATCCCTATGCCGTCGCAACGATCATCGGTCACGCTCGTTCCATTGCAGTTGCGTTGCGGCTTTGGCTGCCAGCCCGGATGCATCGATTCCCCACACGCGCGCGGCCTTGCGCTCAAATTGGATCGATTCGCAGCAATTGCCCGCCGTGCATTCCCGATGCCAGCGGATGAGGCAAGGCCTGCGTTCTCAAGGGGCGACGGCATTAGCACCACCCTGTATGACACTTGTCTCTGTACCTTCTTCTGGTGTTTTACCTTCTCTCTAATCGTGACGATTTGTCTATTATCTACGATCCGTCGTCTCGCTGCCGCCTCCACTCTTAGATAAGACACGGCACACGCGCGCAGAGCGCAGATCGGCCAGCGCCATCGGGGGCCGTGCCATGCACTGCAGCGCATCCGGTCCGCCAGAACAACCGGCGGCTGTTTCCTCGATGATTATTTTTCGCACCGGCTTTCGCGCGGCTTCTATGGCGGTAGAAACTGCGCAAGGCAGGAGCGGCGAAGACACCATTCACAGAGACAGAGCCGGACCCCGCCCCCACATCCCACAACGCTCTCGGCGCAACGTGGCGCCCAAGGGGCGCCAGTGTCAGCGCGCGCATCGGTCTTGTATTCTGTTGTAATCTGGCTGTCGTGGGGGCAAAAGCCCCTCGGGCCGACTGCGTGCGTGGCTTAATCCTGCGCCACCCGACACCGCGAATCGCCAACCACACAGGGGCGGCGATGCGCCCAAGTTCAACGTTCGCCGCGGCATCGGGCCTCGCGCAGAACTTCGCGCGGACCGGCAAGCGTTTCCATCACCGTCAGGCGGGACGCGCCCAAACCCTGCCTGTTTAAATACTTCAGCCAAGCGCCGCAGGGGCGCAAAGCCACGGCGCGTCGGCGCAGCGTGCAGATCAACCGCGCGGCCTTCGCAGATGGGGCAGCAACACTCGAACGGGGGCAGGCGTGCAGGCCCATGTCGTGACCTCCTCCAACCGCCAACCAAGCCGCGCGGCGGCGACGTCAGGCAGGACGGCGCGGGAAGCAGCGCCATTCCGAACGGGTCCAGAACCTGCGCCAGCGTACCGGCCCCACTGCCGTGCCAGAACGAAATCGCGCCGAGGCCAGGGACGACACAGCCGCTCCCGCGATGGCTTCTAAGCAACCGGTTCCACGCTGAACGGCAGCGGCCCATTCACGCCCCCGGCGCGCACTGCGTCCGCATAGCTGAGATGCCTGCGGCCCGCCAAAGATCAGCTCGCCTCGGCGCGCTTTCGGCTTGCATCCTCGTCACAGCCCAAGGCCATCTTCGTCCAGACGCAAATTCAGGGTCAACCCACTGCAGCAACAGGATCACCCATGACGACCGCACCCTCTTCTTGGCGGCACGACAGAGGCATCCAGCCTCGCGCCGCCGCTCCTGGCCCAACGTGGCGATGATGGCGCTGTTCAGCTTATGCCGGACGCACGGCGGCCCCGCGTGGCGGCAAGTCGTTGCCCACCCGCGTGGGGGCTTTGGTGCGTGGCCCGGATTGCTTCGATTTTCATCGCGCAAGATAACATCAACCCGCATAATCGACCACGCGAAACCATCCTTCGCCACACATGATGAGCCGACAACGCCCATGCCGCTGCACGCAGGCCCGGTATCACCGTGGCCGCGTTTTGAGCGTGCCCCGTGGCCGCGAGACGCGCTCGCCGACACCTGGGACCCATCCTGCCCGATAATCGAAAGCCAGCCGCCGCATCCCTGCGCAGACCCCGACGCGGGTCCTTTCTGGCCTCGCAAGCAAGGCCGTTTGCCCTCTTTGCCGACCATTCCCAACACCACTATCTGCTGCGGCTGGTGGACCAAGCCCGACGCGCGCTGCCCCTGCCGCAAACACGAACCGTACTCTCTGCCCGAGGGCCGTTCGACCGGTGGCCGAGACATGCCCTGGCTGCGCGACCACTGGGAGCCGAGTGAATCAACGCCCAAAGAACGCCGGAGGCACGGGGGCAGAGGCCAAGCTCATCGCCGGCGCGAAACTGGGGCCTGCGCGGTGCTGATGATCCAGCGCCCCGCAGTGGGCGACCCGCACGCGGTTTTTTGCGCAGCTCCGGACGATATCTTGGCGTGGCTCGATCATTCGGGCCAGACCGTGGCGTGTAAATATGTGTCCCGACCGCGCGGGTATCGGCGTTTGGGCCCCACGACGATCACAACCTGTGCGCATATCGGCCATCCTCTGGCGTCGCTTCGGCCAGTCGTGACGGTGCGCAAGTTTTCTCGTCGGGATGGCTCCACGTTAACGCTCGCGAAAAGAGATCAAAGGTCTCTGGCCCGCAGCCTCCGCGGTAAAATCTCTAGGGCAGTGGCGAAACTGATGCGGGAACGCGAAGGCCGAAGCGCGGGTTGTAGAACGCCATGGCAAAGCCCGCTTCGCCTGCCAGCCGCAACCGCTTTTTCGATCAGCGACAAGGCTTCAGGTTATGCTGACAGGTTGATTCGCGCAGAAATCATGCCCCGAGCGGTGCCGCCAAGTCCGTGCCGCCGCCGCCAGCATCGGCGGGGTGTGCCCGGGCAGGATGCGAATGTCGGTCGCAGCCAGTCCTTCGGACCTTTTCTCCAGCGCCTCGAACAGGGCCAGAGGCCATGGCAAACCCCGCCGGATCGCCGAAGAGACCACCAACGCACACGGTGCCCGCCGCCGCCATCTCAAAGCGCAGTGGGCGGGCGCGTCCAGCTCTACACGGTTGTCCCTTTCATGCAGGGTCAGCCCGTCCCCGCGGCGGTGATTCCGGCGCAAACTACGGGATATAAGCCGACGATATCGGTCGCTTCGTCTCACGGTTGGCACGCACCTCGTGGTGTTAACCAGCGCCTCGTCCCGGGGCCAAGGCCAAACGAACGCGGACCCTAACCGGTATGGACGGCGCCCCTGTCCCATGCACAATTCGCGATCGAGAAAAATAGGGCACTTCGGCGGGGGACATCCGTCAGCTTTTGCAGCCGTCTGGCCCGCATCGTGCCTTTTTCCACCATGCCAACGCGTCCTCTGCAAACGGCCCGCTGGTCAACGCGCGTTTTAAGTTGTCGAGGTTGCGCCCGAATCCTTCATCACGCTAGCGCATCCGGTGTTGGCGGCCACGTGTGGCCCAGCTCATCCTCGCACAGCGTCGCCAATCAGCAACCGTCAGCCACATCATCCGCCCCAAGTGAATCGATGCCCGTGGCCCGTTCCAGCTCAGCCCCCGACATGCCGGTGATACCAGGCACGATTTCGCCTCGGCCGCGGCCCTGAAGGGCGGCTGTGCTGATGGCATGAAAGCGACCGTAAAAAAAACGATGCCCTTCGCAGCAGCAAACGGATCACAATCTTCGTCTGGCGCGAGGTCGTCCAACGGTCGCCCAATCGTCGTAGAAAAGGCCGACAGCAGACGGTTTGTATTTCGGGATCTCTGATAATGGATTTCCGTGGTGACGGGATACTCATCGCGTGTTCCTACCGCCGTCTCATGGCATGATGCGTCCACGATGGTGCGGGCCTGCCCGCGCCGCCACGGTGTTTGCCGAAAAAACGCGACGTGATGGCGAGCCGGTCAGCAAACGGTGCGCTTTTGACGCTCATCAAATTCGGGGTTCGCGCGGGGCCAAGCCGCGATGCAATGACCTTGCCGCATCGTTTATTCCTTCCACGTGGCCAGCGCGTTCAACCGCCGCCACTGTAAACGCAGACCGCCCAAACGCCCCTGCACAATCAATCGGACGCAACCCGGCAAATCCTGCATCAGCGCGTTCTTTCGATTCAGGCCGCACCGACAAACCCCACGGGGCAACCGATGATGGCGGCAGGGCGCGGACAGTCGGGGTCTCGAGCATATTGAGCAGGTGAAACAGACGCCGTCGCGCGTTGCCGATGCCACCAAAGCCCACGCCAGATGCGGCGCCACAGTTCCCCCAGCCGCTGCGGCAGAGCGCGTGGTTGCCCATCTGCTTGCGGCCATGTCCGGACACACGCGGGTCGCGGCAGGGTTGGCAGATGATCTGGTTGTCGGCGGGCCAAACGCGTGCGTGTGATCCCTTCGGAGACCATATGCGGCAATCACACAGGATCGGCGCGCCGTCTGCCAGCGCCGCCCGCGCAATCTGCGCCAATATTTTTCAGAAAACTGTAGCGTGCTTTTCCAGCCCGACGGCAGACCGGCGACGGCG